>Ga0265313_10000884_pt1 | contig 30275 bp, 29 predicted proteins | sample 4123metaG_FD_203122 | JGI IMG/M metagenome (GOLD analysis project Ga0265313, IMG submission 203122) | Rhizosphere microbial communities from Carex aquatilis grown in University of Washington, Seatle, WA, United States - 4-1-23 metaG | ecosystem: Host-associated > Plants > Roots > Rhizosphere >...
TTTCAGCTTGTCGGCCATTTCGCGCAGCGCATGCTGCGCCTGCGCCACCGCCATGCCGTAGCCCGGCACGATGATGACCTTGGAGGCGTTCTTCATGATGAAGGCCGCATCGTCGGCCGAGCCGAGCTTCACCGGTTTCTGCTCGGTATCGCCGCCGCCAGCCGCCGCCTCGCCGCCGAAACCGCCGAGGATGACCGAGATGAAAGAGCGGTTCATCCCCTTGCACATGATGTACGACAGGATCGCGCCCGACGAGCCGACCAGCGCGCCGGTGATGATCAGCGCCGTGTTGCCGAGCGTGAAGCCGATGCCGGCCGCCGCCCACCCCGAATAGGAGTTGAGCATCGAGATCACCACCGGCATGTCGGCGCCGCCGATCGGAATGATCATCAGCACGCCGAGCGCCAGCGCGATGATGGTGATCAGCCAGAACATCACGATGCTTTGCGTCAGGAAGAACACGACGATGAAGACGACCAGCAGCGCGGCCAGCGCGATGTTGATGAGGTGTCGGTTGGGGAGCGTGATCGGCTTGCCCGACATGCGCCCGTCAAGCTTGAGAAACGCGATGATCGAGCCGGTAAAGGTCAGCGCGCCGATGGCGACGCCGATCGACATCTCGATCAGGCTCTGCCCGTGAATGCCGCCGTCCGCGTTGGCAATGCCGAACGCGGTTGGCGCGTAGAGCGAGGCGGCCGCGACCATCACGGCGGCGAGGCCGACCAGGGAGTGGAAGGCGGCGACCAGTTGCGGCATCGCCGTCATGGCGATTGAGCGCGCGATGAAGGCGCCGATGCCGCCGCCGATGGCGATGGCCAGAATGATCAGGCCGAAGCTCGACCAGTTGGCGCCGGCAACCGCCAGCGTAGTCAGCACGGCAATCGCCATGCCTGCCATGCCGAGATAGTTGCCCTGGCGCGAGGTCTCCGGATTGGACAGGCCGCGCAGCGCCTGGATGAAGAGGACGCCGGCGACGAGGTAGAAGAGGGCTGCGATGTTGGCGTTGATCATCTGGGTCAGCCCGCCTTCTTGGGAGCAGCGGGCGTTTTCTTCTTGTACATGGCCAGCATGCGCTGGCTGACCAGGAAGCCCCCGAAGATATTGACCGACGCCAGCACCAGCGCGACGAAGCCGAAGCCGCGCGCCCACCAGTGACCCGCCCCGCCACCGGCCTCGACCAGCGGCACCGAGACGGCGAGCAGCGCGCCGACCACGATCACCGACGAAATGGCGTTGGTGACCGACATCAGCGGCGTGTGCAGCGCCGGCGTCACCGACCACACCACGTAGTAGCCAACGAAGATGGCGAGCACGAAGATCGAGAGACGGAAGATGAAGGGATCGATCGCGCCACCGGACGCGGCATGCACTGCCGCGCCAGCCGCGTCGGCAAGCTGCTCGGCATAAGTCTGTGCCTGCGCGGCGGAAGCCGAGGCGGCGTTGGCCGCATCGTGCGCCACCTGCGCGGCCTGCCGCGCGCTCTCGGCGGCTGCCGCGGCCTGATCGGGCGTGAAGGTTGCCATGGCTTACTTCCCTTCACCGGAAAATGCTGGGTGGACGACCTTGCCGTCGCGGGTCAGCACCGTCGCCTTGACCAGCTCGTCGTCCCAGTTCACCGCGACCTTCTTGTTCGCCTTGTCGATCAGCGTCTCGACGAAGGTGTAGAGGTTGCGCGCATAGAGCGCCGAGGCGCTCGCCGCAATGCGGCCGGGAACGTTGAGATAGCCGATGATCTTCACCCCGCCGATGGTGGCGATTTCGCCGGCCTTGGCGCCCTCGACGTTGCCGCCGCGCTCGACCGCAAGATCGACCAGCACCGAGCCCGGCTTCATTGACGCCACCATCGCCGCGCTGACCAGCTTGGGCGCCGGGCGCCCGGGAATGAGTGCCGTCGTGATGACGATGTCCTGCTTCTTGATGTGCTCGGCGGTGAGCGCCGCCTGCTTGGCCTGATACTCCGCCGACATCGGCTTGGCATAGCCGGCGGCGGTCTGCGCGTTCTTGAACTCTTCGTCCTCCACCGCCAGGAACTTGGCGCCGAGGCTTTCGACCTGTTCCTTGGTCGCCGGGCGAACGTCGGTCGCGGTCACGACCGCTCCGAGCCGCCGCGCCGTGGCGATCGCCTGCAGGCCGGCAACGCCGACGCCCATGACGAACACGCGGGCCGCCGGCACCGTGCCGGCCGCGGTCATCATCATCGGTATGGCGCGGCCGTAGTTCGCCGCCGAGTCGATCACCGCCTCATAGCCGGCAAGGTTCGCCTGGCTGGAAAGCACGTCCATGGACTGGGCGCGGCTGATGCGCGGCATGAATTCCATCGCGAAGGCAGCGACGCCGGCCGCCGCCATCGCCTTCACCGCATCCTCGTGTCCGTAAGGATCCATCGAGGCGACCACCAGCGCGCCCGGCTTGTAGGCCTTGAGTTCGGCTTCGGTCGGCCGCCGCACCTTGAGGACGATGTCGGCATCGAGCACGGTCGTGGCCGCGTCGGGCGCCAGCGTTGCGCCGGCGGCCTGAAAATCCGCATCCGGGATCAGGGAAGCCGCTCCCGCTCCCGCCTGGACGGCAAAGGTCGCTCCGAGGCCGATGAATTTCTTCACCGTCTCCGGCGTGGCCGCAACACGTGGCTCGCCCGTCTCCGCCGGGACAGCGATCTTCATGGGCGCGTCCTCGTCAGACGTTGGAGGGGGCTAGAAAACGAACTTGAAGAGGAAGATCAGCAGGATGACCAGAAAAATGACCATCCACTTGGTCACCCTCAGGAACGATTCATACGTCTGGTGGTGATCCTCGTACTCGACAACACCGCCCATCTCGACTGTGCCTTCAGCGGCATGATCGGCCATCGGCTCTTCCTTCTCGATCGGGGAATCTCTTGAAGTGTCGGCGCTTTATAGCAAACCGCGCGCACTCGGCAACGACGGCACACCGTCGCGGTTGCATCTTTCTTCAAACCGCGAAAAATCAAGCCGGCGGCAGGTTGTCCCTGATCCAGCGGGCGAGCCCCTCCTCCGCCACCAGACCGGCGGCGAGGTCGCGAATGATAGTCGCGGCCTCGGCTTCATCCACGACGAAGTCGATGCCTTTCAATCCGAGGAAAGTCACGAACGCAAGGAGAGCAGCCCGCTTGTTGCCATCGACAAAGGGATGGTTGCGGGCGATGCCGAAGGCATAGGCCGCAGCGAGCGCCGAAAGATCGGCGCTCTCGTATGCCCACTTGTTCTGTGGCCGCCCGAGTGCCGACTCAAGCGCGCCCAGATCTCGAATGCCGGGCGGGCCGCCGAACCGGCGGAGTTGCGTCTCTTGGATGGCAAGAACGAGGTCGACCGGAAGCCAGGTCGGCTCGGTCATTTGGCCAGTTCTTCAAGGGTGTGGCGGTAGGTCTCCATCGCCTTGCGGGCGATCTCCATGCCCCGGTCAAACACGGGGTTGGACCGCCGCAGGGTGATGCTGCCATCGGCGTTGGTGGTGACCGTGAAAAGGTCGCCCTGCGCGAAATGCAGCTCGCTCATCAACTCCTTCGGCACGATGAAGCCGCTGGAATTCCCGATCTTCTTAAGTTCGACCTGCATTTTCATCACTCCGTTGTACATTCCGTATAACATACGTTGTACGCAATGTGCAACGCCGTTCTATCGCATCCCCGCGATCATCAGCACACCGCCGACGACCACGACTGCGATGATGAGCGGAATGAGGATGACAAACATGACCGCCGCGCCCAGCACCGCCGCCAGCGTGTGCCAGAAGCCGATGTGCGCAATGAGCAGGATCAGCAGGATGAAGAAAAGAAACTGCATGGCGCCTCCATGAATTCCCGCAGCTCGATGTGGGAACGCTCCCGCCGCTTCGCTAGCCCCGGCTTTGGCCGCTCGCGCCTTCAGCCTTCCGCTGCATCCAGAACCGCCAGCGCGGCCAGATCGTCGTACGTATAGATCAGGTGCGGCAGGTCCGCCCCACCCCACGCATAGGTCGTGGTCATCACGCTCCGGCCGCCCATCCGCTCGTAGAAGGCAACCGCGCGCGAATTCTCGGTGAGCACCCCAAGCCGCAGCGACCGGCCGCCACGCGCCAGCCACCATCGCGCCGCCGCTCTCATCAGCCGGGAGCCGAGCTTCTGCCGGTAGTGGCTTGCCCGCACGTAGAGCGCACCGATCTCGCCCTCGCCGTCGCGCGCGTCCGCATCGCCGCGCGCCCGCGCCAGCACGAGCGCCACCGGCTCCCTGTCTTCGAATGCCGCCAGCACAAAGCTGTCCGCGTCGCCGATGCTCTGCTGCCACTTCGCCGTTCGCTCGGAGAGATCGGCGCTGGCCAGCGCCTCGGCCGGAACGATGCCGGCATACGCCTCGCGCCAGCAGGCGATGTGGAGGCGGGCAATCGCCTCCGCCTCGTCGATCGACGGCGCGCGGAGGGCGACGCTCACATCGCTTCCAGTTGGTCGATGAGACGCGAGATCACGGACAGCCCCTTCTCCCAGAACGTCGGGTCGCTCGCATCCAGACCGAAGGGCGCCAGCAGCTCCTTGTGCCGCTTCGAGCCGCCGGCCTTCAGCATCGCGAAGTACTTCTGCTGGAAGCCGTCAGCGGCCTCCTCGTAGACCGCGTAGAGCGAGTTCACCAGGCAATCGCCGAACGCATACGCATAGACGTAGAACGGCGAGTGGATGAAGTGCGGGATGTACGACCAGTACGTCTCGTAGCCGGGATGGAAGACGATCGCGGGGCCGAGGCTCTCGCCCTGCACGCTCATCCAGATTTCGCCGATGCGCTCCGCCGTGAGTTCGCCCTGCCGGCGCTCGGTGTGAACCTTGCGCTCGAAGCTGTAGAACGCGATCTGGCGCACGACCGTGTTGATCATGTCCTCGACCTTGCTGGCGAGCATCGCCTTCTTCTGCTTCGGGTCGTCGGTCTTGGCCAGCAGCGCGCGGAACGTCAGCATCTCGCCGAAGACGCTCGCCGTCTCGGCCAGCGTCAGCGGCGTCGACGCCATCAGCGCCCCCTGCGGCGCCGCCAGCACCTGGTGCACACCGTGCCCGAGCTCATGCGCGAGCGTCATCACGTCCCGCGCCTTGCCCTGGTAGTTCAGGAGCACATAGGGATGCGCCGAAGGCACAGTCGGGTGCGCGAACGCGCCCGGCGCCTTGCCCGGCCGCACCGGCGCATCGATCCACCGCCCGTCGAAGAAGCGCCGCGCGATGTCGGCCATCTCGGGCGCGAAGGCGCCATAGGCCGACAGCACCGTATCCTTCGCTTCCCCGAAGGGAATCGTTTCGGCCGGCAGGTCGGGAAGCGCCGGCGCGTTGCGGTCCCAGTAGTCGAGCGCATCGCGGCCGAGCCAGCGCGCTTTCAGCTTGTAGTAGCGGTGGGAAAGCCGCGGATAGGCCCCCTGCACTGCCGCGACCAGGGCATCGACCACTTCGGGCTCGATGCGGTTGGCGAGATGGCGCGCCGCCGCCACATCCTTGAACCCGCGCCAGCGGTCGGAGATCTCCTTGTCCTTGGCGAGCGTATTGGTGATGTGCGCGAACAGGCGCAGGTTCGCCTTGAACGTTGTCGCCAGCGCCGCAGCCGCCGCCTTGCGCTTCGCGCCGTCGCGGTCCTGCATGAGGTTGAGCGTCGGCTCGATCGCCAGTTCGCTGCCGCCGACGGTGAAGCGCAGGCTCGCCATCGTCTCGTCGAACAGCCGGTTCCACGCGCCGTAGCCGGTGACCGACTTTTCGTGGAAGAGCAGCTCGATCCGGTCCTCGAGCTGGTAGGGCTTCTCCGCACGCACCTCCTCGATCCATGGCCGGTAGCGCCCAAGCGCGGGATCGGCGAGTGCCGCTTCCAGCGCGTCATCGGGAATGCGGTTGAGCTCGAGCGCGAAGAACAAGAGATGGGCGCTCGCCGCAGTGATCTTTTCCTGCACGTCGCCGTAGAACTTGGAGCGCACGGGGTCGGTCGTGTCGCCCGCGTGGACGAGACCTGCGAACGAGACGATGCGTCCCATCAACTCCTCGATGCCCTCGAACGCGATGACGGCTTCGGAGAGGCGTTTGCCCGCATCGGCTTCCCCGGCAAGGGCGACAAGCCTGCCCTTGAAGGCGTCCTCGAACGCGACCGCGCGCGCCTCCGCAGCCGCGAGGTCGCGGGCAAGCGCCGGATCTCCCAGCCCCCGATAGAGATCGTCGAGGTTCCATTCCGGCATCACGCCAAGCGCCTCGGAGGACTGTTCGGCGGCGCCGGAAGGCGAACGGAGAAACTGATGCCAGAGCATGGGAAAACGAATCTTTCGCGGGAATGTGTGGGAACGAAGCGCTGACATAGTGCGCCGGCCCGCGCCGCCGCAAGCGCGGGGTCTCCACAGCCGCGGCTTTTCGGCAACACCTCGGGCGATTTCGCCGGCCCGGCCCGGAGACCGCTCGGCTGGGCTTCGCGGTTAAGTACCGCTTAACTCGCGACCCCGAAGATCGCCCCGCTTGTACCGCAACGGGACGACGTAATGGCGACTTCCATCCTGATTGTTGACGACGATCCCGTACAGCGTCGCCTCCTCTCTGCAACCATAGAGCGTCTCGGTCATCACGCGGTTGTCGTCGACAGCGGCCAGGCCGCGCTCGATCTGCTTGGCGGTTCCGACGGCGACGGCATCGCGCTGATGATCCTCGATCTGGTGATGCCCGGCCTCGACGGCATGGGGCTGCTCGCCAAACTGCGCGAGCGCGAACGCACGCTGCCCGTCATCGTCGAGACGGCCCACGGCGGCATTGAGACGGTGGTGGGCGCCATGCGCGCCGGCGCCATCGACTTCGTCGTCAAGCCGGTTTCGGCCGAGCGGTTGCAGGTCTCCATCGAGAACGCGCTGAAGCTGGGTGCGCTCGAAGGCGAACTGCAGCGCATGAAGCGCGTCAACACCGGCACCCTCACCTTCCGCGACATCCTGACGGCAAGTCCGGCGATGGAGCGCGTCATTCGGCTGGGCCAGCGTGCCGCCGCCTCGCAGATACCGATCCTGATCGAGGGCGAATCGGGTGTCGGCAAGGAGCTGATCGCCCGTGCCATCCAGGGTGGCAGCGATCGCAAGACCAAGCCCTTTGTCACCGTCAACTGCGGCGCCATCCCCGACAACCTGGTCGAAAGCATCCTGTTCGGCCACGAGAAGGGAGCCTTTACCGGCGCCGCCGACAAGCATACCGGCAAGTTCCGCGAAGCCCATGGCGGCACACTCTTCCTCGACGAGGTCGGCGAACTGCCGCTCGAGATTCAGGTAAAGCTGCTGCGCGCGCTGCAGGACGGCGAGATCGACCCGGTCGGCGCCAAGCGCCCCATCCGCGTCGACTTCCGCCTGATCTCGGCGACCAACCAGAACCTGATCGAGCTGGTGAAGCAGGGCAGGTTTCGCGAGGACCTTTACTACCGGCTGAACGTTTTTCCGATCCGCGTGCCGCCGTTGCGCGAGCGCCGCGAGGATATTCCGTCGCTGGTCCGCCATTTCACCGCCCGCTTCGCCGCCGAGGAAGGCAAGTCTTTCATCCGCGGCGTCAATGCCTCCGCGCTGCAGATGCTGCAGCGCTATGACTGGCCGGGAAACGTCCGTCAGCTCGAGAACGCGGTGTTTCGCGCCGTCGTGCTGGCCGATGCGCCGGTGCTGGGGGCCGAGGAGTTTCCGCAGATCGCCGCACACGTCGACGGCAGCGCCTGGGCGGCCGATGCGGCCGCTGTCCCGCAGCCGGACCTGCTGCTGCCGTTCGATGAGGCCATCGAATCGGTCGAACTCGATTTCGGCCTGCCCCGTGCGGGCGCGGTTGTGCCTGCCGCCGGCATCATTCCCGGTCTCGATGCCGACGGCGAGGTGAGAAAACTCGCCGAGGTCGAAGCCGCCATGATCAGGCTGGCCCTCGATCGCTATTCCGGCCGCATGACGACTGTCGCCAAAAGGCTGGGAATCGGCCGTTCGACGCTCTATCGCAAGCTCAAGGAACTGGGTATTTCGGACACACTGGACGGAATTGCCGCCGCGTGACCGGTAAATTCCGCTTGAAGTGTGATCGCCGACGTTGAAAGCGACACTGCTTTCAGGTCATTTCGGGGCCATAGTCCAAACCCCGTGTCTGTGCGGCACCTGTTAGAGGCTCGCTTGGCCATGACTGCTCGTCTGTTAACGATTCTGGCCGCAGCCGGAACATCGCTGCTCGTCGCCTCCAGCGCTGTCGCGGCCAAGCCGCTGCTCCGCGCCAAGCCCGTCGCCGTCCCCGAGGTCGCGACCGAATCGAAGGTGGACTATCCTGTCTACGACAGCATCGTCGACCCGGTCACCGCAGCCGTGCGCGCGGCGCTGGCCGATGCCGGCACCAAGGGCGCGTATCTCGACAAGCGCGACGCCGCCGGCGTCGCCGACTACTACGCCGAGCAGGGCTACACCCCGATCTGGACCGGGACCGGCAAGTTTAGCGACAAGGCCCTGGCAATCATCGCGCGCATCAAGAACGCCGATGAGGACGGCCTGAACCCGAAGGACTATCCCCTGCCGCCGGCGCAGCTTGGCGTTGCCATGGCCGCGACACCGCAGGCGATCGCAGAGGCCGACGTGGAGCTCAGCGACGCCGTCGTGACCTATGCGCGCCACGCGCACTCCGGCCGCCTCGACCCCGCCGACGTCAGCCCGAACTTCAGCTACAAGCCGCACCTCCTCGATCCGCACGACGTGCTGGCGGCCCTGATGGCGGCGACCGACGTCGATGCGGCGATCACCGGCTTCGATCCCCAGCATCCCGAGTTCATGGCGCTGCGCGCCAGGCTCGCCGAGCTGCGCAACCAGCCGCAGGAAACCGAGGTCGTCGTTCCCGCCGGCCCCACGCTGCGCCCGGGGGTGAGCGATCCGCGCGTCGCCCTGCTGCGCCAGCGCCTGAAAATAACCGATATGCCCGTCGACCCGAACGTCTACGACGACACCGTCGTCGCCGCCGTGAAGGCGTGGCAGTCGTCAGCCGGACTGAAAGATGACGGCATGCTCGGCCCCGCCTCGCTGGCCATCCTCAACAAGGTGCCGGCCAACCCGGTCAACACCATACTCGCCAACATGGAACGCTGGCGCTGGATGCCGGAGGACCTCGGCCGCTTCTACGTCCGGGTGAACATCCCGAACTTCGACCTCGACATCTACCGTGATGGCAAGGTGGTCTACACCACGCGCATTGTCGTCGGGCAGACCGACAAGCAGACCCCGATCTTCTCGGACGAGATCCGCATCGTCGACGTCAACCCGACGTGGAACATTCCGGCCTCGATCGCCGTCAAGGAAATGCTGCCGAAGCTCCTCTCCAACCCGGCGTCGCTGTCCAACTACCAGTTTTTCGTGAACTACGACGGCCACTACCAGGTGGTTGATCCGACCCAGGTCGACTGGTCGAGCGTCAACATGGACCGCGTCCAGATCAAGCAGCCACCGGGCGACGACAACGCGCTTGGCTCGATCAAGTTCCTGTTCCCGAACCCCTATGCCGTCTACCTCCACGACACCAACTCGAAGAGCTTCTTCGCGCGCGACTACCGGGCACTCAGCCACGGCTGCATGCGGGTCCAGAACCCCTGGGACTTCGCCTCGGTGCTGCTCGCCGGCGAGCCCAACGTGACCGTGCCGGCACTGAAAGCGCTGGTCGGCGGGCCGGAAAAGCAGATCGGCCTTGCCCATCAGGTCCCGGTCCACATCACCTACTTTACCGCGTGGGTGGACGACGCCGGCAACCTCCAGCTCCGCGACGATCTCTACGGACACGACCAGAACATCGAACACATGCTCGGTCTTTCGTAGAATCGGTTAATCGAGAAATGGCTGAAATCAGCCATTTCTCTCACGACCGCGAGACGGCGACCGCAGGATTTCTGCGGGTTTGGCCTTTCCGAATCAGCCTTCCATTTGCCATTATCCCCACCTAACCGGTAAAAGTCGGTGTCGGCTCGGTCGCCGGCATTGACACACGCGTCGGTAAACGGGCGTTAACCACGCGCCTCGACAATGCCGCGTGAGACGGGACGAAGCGTGCGTGGCTCCGGCTGCCGGGGTCGCGGGGATCTAAGGGACAACGGCACCATTGTCGGTATGGGGGCTTCCATCTGAGTGGCGCACGAAGCGGCTGAAACGCCGGCCGCGGCAGCGTGCCCTCGCCTGGCTCGCCTCGCTCGCCGGCGCTCTGGCGCTGTCGGCCGCCGCGGCGATGCCGACTGACGCTCTGCCCGAAGTCCTCTCCCTCAAGCTCTTCAACATCCACACCCAGGTCGAGGGCACCTTCGTCTTCAAGCGTAACGGCGTCTACGATCAGCAGGGCCTGGCGCAGTTGAACGAGTTCCTGCGCGACTGGCGGCTCGACCAGCCCACCCACATGGACCCGCACCTCTTCGACCTGCTCTATCAGGTCTACAAGGAGTCCGGCTCCAGCGACTACATCCACGTCGTGTGCGGCTACCGCACGCCCGACACCAACGCCATGCTGCGCCGCCGCTCCAAGCTCGTCGCCGAGCACAGCCTGCACATGCAGGGCAAGGCGATGGACTTCTTCATCCCCGACGTCCCGCTCGCCAAGCTGCGCGTTATCGGCATGCGGCTGCAGTCGGGCGGCGTTGGCTTCTATCCGACCTCCGGCTCGCCGTTCGTGCACATGGATACCGGCAACGTCCGTCACTGGCCGCAGATGACGCGTGAGGAACTGATTGCCGCCTTCCCCGACGGCAGGACGCTCGACATTCCGACCGACGGCAAGCCGCTGCCCGGCTACGCCGAGGCGCTCGCCGACTACCAGGCCCGTCAGGCCAAGGGTGGCGCGCTCGCTGACTACGCCGTCGCCAGCAACGCCCAGCCGGTCGTGATGACCAGCGCCCAGGTCGCCGCCGCCGATGCCAAGGCCGACCGTACCGGTGGCGACGATGGTCCCATCCAGATCGCCCAAATCGCCCAGAGCGACGAGACCGACGACAACATTCCCGACACTGCCCCGGCAAAGGCCGCCGCCGCTCAGCCTGACGTACACAAGGCCGTGGCGATCGCTTCTGTGGCCGCCGCCCCGACCGTGCCGATGCCGCATCTCGCCCCGCACGCGACCCCAGCCCCCGTTGTAGTCGCCGCAGCCGCGCCGCAGCCGGCACGCGAAACCGCACCCGCCGCGCCCCGGCCGCCCTTCGATATCGCCACGCTCGCCGCCCCGGCGCCTGCCGCCCCGGCGCCCGCCGTCAGCACGCCGCGCCCGGCCCTGCCGTTCGTTCTGGCATCGGCCGGCGGGCTCTCGCTCGGCCAGCCGGCAAACGCCTCGGTGAACTTCAACGCCCAGGATTGGTCGGAGCCTGCCGTTCCTGCCGATCTTGCCCGCGCCATGGCAGCGCGCGATCAGGTCCGGCGTGACGCCTCGCTGCCGATCATGCCGACCTCGGTCGTGGCGACCATCGATGTGAACCGTCCGCTGCGCGCCGAGGCGATCACCACGGCCGTCTTGCGCACCAGCACCGACGTCCCGCCGCTGAACCCCGGCGTCCTTGCCTACGCCGAGCCCGGCCTCACCACGGCGGATTCCGCCCCCGCCCCGCTGGTGCCGATCAGCATCCACCGCGCCGCCATGACCACCGCCGGCGTGCCCTTGCCGCAGTTGCGGCCGAGCGGCAACGCCGTCGCCCCGGCCGCGCCGCGGGTGGCGACACTGCGGGTCGTGCGTCCGCACATGGAAGCGCCGCCGCTCACCATGACCGTGCTCGATACGCAGGGCCTGCGCCTGTGGATGAACAGCCAGTCGACCCGGCAGAAGGCGTATGCCCTGCTGACCATGCCTGACTTCGCCCAGTCGCCGAACCTGATGACGCCGCCGTCAATCACCTTCGGCGCCGGCTTCGGCCCCGCGCCCTACGCCGACCTGCGCACCGACCGCTTCGCGGGCCCGCTGGTCGAGCAGCCCGCGATGATCGACGTCAGCGGCGATTCCGAGGTCGCCTCGATCCAGTAGCCGGCGCGCTCACTCTGCCGCCTGTGCCGTGATCATCCCCAGCGCGTTGAGATAGAGATCGAGCAGCGCTTCCTGCTCCGCCCGCTCGCTTGTATCCTGCTTGCGCAGCCGCACGACCGTCCGCAGCGTCTTGGTGTCGAAGCCGTTTCCCTTGGCTTCGGCGTAGACCTCCTTGATGTCCTCGGCGAGCGCCGCCTTTTCCTCCTCGAGGCGCTCGATGCGCTCGACGATGCTGCGCAGCTGATCGACAGCGAGATTGGCGGGCGAAGAAGCGGAAGCCATTTTCAGTCTCTCCATGACGCGGGACGGGAGCGTGTTCTGGTGCGAGGTTGTTCGCCGACTATCCACAGGGGGTCAAGCATGTCTGGCGCGCCATCCACCGCTTCCCTAGAATCCACCGCGGGGCGAAGATTCTCGTGCTGCGCATTGACGCGCGCCGGTAAAGAGCGGTGGGGCATGCCGACGTACCTTGTGACCTTCAGACTGGCGCCGAACGCCACGTCCGACGCCCGCCACGACAGCCTGATCGATCAGTTCCAGGGCAATGAGTGGTGGGCCGAGACGGGATCGACGATCGTCGTCAACGACGAGGCGTCGATCGACGACTTCTGCGACCGCGTCTTCACCCGCTCGAAGCTCGATGAGCGCATGGATATGGCCGTCGTCTTCGACCTCAACACCCGCGACGCCCGCGCCCATGGCAGCTTCGTCGACTACGGGCTCTTCCATATCGCGCCCTGGGTCGAGAAGGTCTGAAGCAATTCCAGGAAAAGTGGATTCCGCTTTTCCGTCCGGAATTGCGCAAGGGCAAAGGAATCAGGAGCAATTCCCGATTCAGTCAAATCGGGAATTGCGCTAGTCGGCGCTCGAGCCGAAATGGCTGACCTCGTGTAGCGCGGGGTCGCGGTTGAGCCGCGCGAGTATTTCGGCCAGCCGCGCACTCCAGGCGCTCACGCCCCGCGTATCGGCAATCAGGTCCTGGCGGATCTCGAGGAGAGCGTGCGCCAGCCCCCGCGCGGTCGCGTGCCGGTAGAGCGTGTCGTTCTTCAGCGCCCCCGAATAGGGTTCGTTGTCGCCGACCACGAGTGCCGGATCGGCGGCCAGCGCCGCAATCAGCGGGAGGGCCAGCCTGGGATCCTTGTCCCACAGCACTCCCGCGTGCCAGGGACGCGCCTTTCCCCGCCACACCGGCGTGAAGCTGTGCAGCGAAAAGATCGCCGGAACCGCCCCGGCGGCCTGCGCCGCGACTATCGCCGCGTCGATCGCGGCGTGATAGGGCGCGAAATATCGCTCGATCCGCCGCGCTCGCTCCGCCGCATCAACCCGCGCGTTGCCCGCAACCACCGCCCCGTCCGACAGCTTCATGATCAGCGTCGGGTCGTCCTCGCCGCGGTTGGCATCGATGAGCAGCCGCGAAAACGTCGACAGCACCGCCGGCACGCCGAGCGCCCGCGCAAGCGCGCGCGTCACGTCGGCCGCACCTGGATCGTAGGCGATGTGGCGGCGGAATTCTTCAGCCGGCAATCCGAGATCGCCGTACTCGCGGGGGATCGCGTTGCCGGCGTGGTCGCAGATCAGGATGATCCCTGCCGCGGAATTGCCTTCGATGGTGGTGAATGCGGCAAAGTCCGCCGTCGTCTCGACCGATGCGCTCGTCATTGTACCGAGGATAGCGGGCGGGCGACGGCTTGACCATTGCGCCCGCAGTCCAGCCGCCATGTCAAAAGCCATGATCCTGCCGTCTTCTGGCGGGCAGATTTCGCGCGGCGCTTCAACGCAGCCGGTGGCTTGTTGCGTTGACGCGTCTGCGCCCGGCAGGCGATAAAGCGCGCCTCCCTCCGGGGCAACAGCCCCACCGATCCGCGAGAGCCCGAGTCGTCCGAAACCAGTGCCGAACCCCCCGCTGAACATCTCGAACTGGCATCGCAAGGCCGCCGTGACGGTGGCCGTAGCGGCCGTGATTATTCTGGGTGGGGTGGCGTTCTATTTCGTTCACGCCAGCACCAGCCGCAGCGAGGCCGAAGCGCGCCTGGCGGCCGGCACCACGGCCGGCGTCTCCGGCGCCGCCGACGCCAACAACTCGGGTCTGCGGCTGTGCAATCGCACCTCCAGCCGCGTCGGGGTCGCCGTCGGCTACAAGCAGAACCGCCAGTGGGTGACGGAGGGCTGGTGGAACGTCAACAAGGACAGTTGCGAAACGCTTCTGCCGGGTGTGCTGGTTTCGCGCTTCTACTATATCTACGCCGTCGACTATGATCACGGTGGCGTTTGGGGCGGGAAGGCGGTTATGTGCACCCGCGACAAGGAATTTACGATTACCGGGATCGAGGATTGCGTGGCTCGCGGGTTTGAACGTTCCGGCTTCTTTGAAGTCGATACCGCCGAACAGAAAAGCTGGACCGTCCAGCTCACCGAACCCAATCGCACCGCCGAGCAGACGGGAAAAACCGGCTGATGCGCCGCAATCGCAGAGTGAAGATTCTGGCGACGCTCGGCCCGGCCTCCTCCGACCGGGTGACGATCGCCAACCTGTTCCGCGCGGGCGCCGACCTGTTCCGCATCAACATGAGCCACACCGACCACGACATGCTGCGCCGCCTGGTGGCGACCATTCGTGACGTCGAAGCCGAAATTCAGCGCCCGATAGGCATTCTCGCCGACCTGCAGGGGCCGAAGCTGCGCATCGGCGTGTTCGCCGACCGCACGGTCACGCTCACTCCCGGTCAGTCGTTCACGCTCGACGACGACCCCACGCCGGGGACCAAGGACCGGGTCGAGCTGCCGCATCCGGAGATTCTGGCCGCGCTGATACCGGGGCACCGGCTGCTGCTCGACGACGGCAAGGTGCGCCTGCGTGTCGTCGAAGCGACCGCGCACCGCGCCGTGACCGTGGTTGAGGTCGGCACCGTGCTGTCGAACCGCAAGGGCGTCAGCGTCCCCGACTCCATGATCGACCTCCCGGCGATGACCGAAAAGGACCACGCCGATCTTCTTGCCGCGCTTGCCGCCGAAGTCGACTGGATCGCCCTGTCCTTCATCCAGCGGGCGGAAGACCTGATCGAGGCGCGCAAGATCGTGCGCGGCCGCGCCGGCATTCTCGCCAAGATCGAGAAGCCCCAGGCGGTCGAACATCTCGGCGCGATCATTGAACAGGCGGACGCGCTGATGGTGGCGCGCGGCGACCTCGGCGTCGAGATGCCGCTTGAGCGCGTGCCCGGCATCCAGAAGCAGATCACCCGCGCCGCCCGCCGCGCCGGCAAGCCGGTGGTGGTTGCCACCCAGATGCTGGAATCGATGATTTCAGCGCCGACGCCCACCCGCGCCGAGGTGTCGGACGTCGCCACCGCCGTGTTCGAGGGCGCCGACGCCGTGATGCTGTCGGCGGAATCGGCATCGGGCGGCTACCCGGTCGAGGCGGTTACCACCATGGACCGCATCGCTCGCGAGGTTGAGCGCGACCCCTACTACGTCCAGATCCTGCGCGCGCAGCGCACCGACCCGGAGGCGACCGGCGCCGACGCGATTTCCGCCGCCGCCCGCCAGATCGCCGAAACCCTGCATCTCGCCGCGATCTGCTGCTTCACCGCCTCGGGCACCACGGCCATGCGCGCCGCGCGCGAACGGCCTCAGACGCCGGTGATGGCGCTCTCGCCAGTCACCGCGACCGCCCGGCGCCTGTCCATCGTCTGGGGGCTGCATTGCATCGTCGGCGAAGAGCCGAAGGACGTGGACGGCATGGTCGAGCGCGCCTGTCGCGTGGCGCGTAGCGACGGCTTTGCCGAGCCCGGCGAGCGCATCATCATCACCGCGGGGTTGCCGCTCGGCACGCCCGGCGCCACCAACATGCTGCGCATTTCGGTCGTCGGCGACGACGGCGCAACGCCCGGCTAGAGCAATGTCAGGAGAAGTGGAATCCACTTTTCCGTCCGACATTGCGGAAAACCAAGAACAACTGGAGCAATTCCCGATTCAATCTGATCGGATTTTGCTTTAGCCGGGCGAGCTCAAAGGTCGCGACCGGCAACGCCCTTGCGCTTGAGATCGGCCACGGCCTTGCCGACCGAGGCCAGATGCGGATCGAGGGCCAGCGCCGCTTCGAAGGCGCTGAGCGCCTCCTTGTTCTTGCCCATCTCCCGCAGCAGCGCGCCGAGCCCGGCCAGTGCATCGAAATGGCGCGGCTCGATCCGCAGCACCTGCTGCAGATCGAACAGGGCGCGGCTGTAGTCCCCTTCCAGGAAATAGACCGTCGCGCGCGCGTTCCAGCCCTCGGCGTAGTCAGGCGTCAGGGTGAGGATCCGGTCGAGGTAGTCGAGCGCGGTCGGATAGTTCTTCGCCGCCATCGCCGCCGTGACCCAGCGCATCATCAGGTCGACCGTCGCGCTGCCGGATTTCAGCCAGAGGTTGGCGAGACTGTTCTCGGCCTCGATCGCGACCGTGTCATCCTTGGTCGTCTGCAGGGTCTTGATCAGCGCGTCGATCTGCTCCTCGCGACTGGGCGCGCGGATGTCGGGCGTCGTCTCCCGCGTCGACGGAGCCGGGGCATCCACGGCCGCGTACGCAATGCCGGGAACAAGAGACACAATGAGGATCGCAAGCGCGGTCACGAGGCGCATGCAGGCGATTCTAGAGCCCGCGGCGAGCGCAGTCAAAGCGCGATCGGAAAGGATGGCTGGATTCCGGCCGTCGCTTACGCGCTGGCGTTCGGAACTTCGATCAGTCCGCTGGACTTGATCGATCGCGGCGAAGCCCCGACCATTCGCTCTTCCGGCCCTCGCCAAATGGCTCGGGCGTTCGCCACTCAAATCAGTCCACTGGACTGATTTGTCCGCTACGCGGACCGTGGCTCACCCCTGGCGGGCTTTAAAGCGGCGGTTGGTCTTGTTGATGATGTAGACACGGCCCTTGCGGCGCACGAGCCGGTTCCCGCGGTGGCGGGCACGCAGCGAACGGAGAGAGTTGCGGATCTTCATGGCGCCGGGCTTCTGCAAGAAAACAGGCGCGGAAACAAGCCGCGCCCCGATTGGCGGCGGAAAATATGGGTGCCGGGCTGGGGTGTCAAGCTGCTGGCGGCTCTATTAGCGGACCAGCCGTTCCCGGCCGTAAAGCAGCATCATCCCCACGATCACCAGTCCGTAGATAATCTGCCGTCCCGCCTCAGGCATCTGCATGACCGAGAGGATCGATTGCAGCAGGGTAATCAGGATAACGCCGGCGACGGTCCCGAGATAGGTGCCCCGGCCGCCGAGAATGGACGTCCCTCCGAGGACCACCGCAGCGATCGACGGCAACAGGTAGGCATCCCCCATCGACTGCGCCGCCTTGGAGGCATAGCCCGCCAGGAGAATGCCGCCGGTTGCCGCCAGCGCCCCCGAAATGGCGAACGTCGTCATCACGATCCGCCGCGTATTGATGCCGGACAGGTACGCCGCTCGCTCCCGGTTGCCGATGCCATAGACGGCCCGGCCGAAGGTGGTTCGCGTCAGCAGGAATACCGCGAGCACGCCGATGACGATCCACATGATCACCGCGTTCGGCAGGCCCGGCACCAGGAACCCGGTCGCGAGATAGCGCATCGGCGCCGATGCCGTGTCCTTCGGCGAGAAGCCGCCCGAATAGACCACCATCAGCCCCTGCGCCACTGCGTTGGTCGCCAGCGTGATGATCATCGACGGGATGCGCAGGTAGGCCACGCCGAAGCCGTTGAGCAGGCCGAGCAGCACGCCGCAGAAAATTCCGAAGGGAATGCCGAGCACGATGCCGGCCGGGCCGAACGACGATGCAAACGACGCCATCATGGCGCCCGTCGTCACCACCCACGGCACCGACAGGTCGATCTGGCCGATCAGGACGACCAGCATCATGCCGGTCGCGATCACCCCGAGAAACGACGCGACCTTGAGCTGTTGCAGCAGATATTCGACCGAGAGGAAGTTGCGCGAATAGAGGCTGCCGACGAGGAGGAGCAACACGATGCAGGCAAATGCCGTCAGCACCGCCGGGTCGAGCCGCTTGAGGAAGGGCGGCAGCCGACCGCCGCCGCCGTCGGAGTCCTGGTGTGCCGTCTCGGTCATCCGAACCACTCCAGCCGGTTGCGGACGCGGAACAGCCCGAAGGCTCCGAGGCTGACCGCGATCATCAGCACGACGCCCTGGAACAGCGGCTGCCACAGCGGGTCGAGATTGAACACAAAAAGCAGATCGCCGATCGTGCGGAAGGCGAAGGCGCCGAAAATGGCGCCGATGGCGCTGCCGCGTCCGCCGAACAGCGACACGCCGCCGAGCACCACCGCGGCGATCGAGAACAGCGTGTAGGTGTTGCCCGAGGCGAGCGCCGCCTCGCCGGTGTACGTGAAGAACGTCAGGAACAGCCCGCCGATGGAAGCCAGCAGGCCGGACAGCGTATAGGCCAGAAACTTGGCGCGCCGCACGGGCACGCCCGACATGTAGGCGGCGATCTCCGAGGATCCGACCGCGTATGCGGCTCGCCCGCTGACCGAGCGGCTGAACGGCACCCACACGAGCAGCACGACCACCGCCAGCACGATCAGGCTCGCCGGAAACAGATCGAACACCTTGCCGGTCAGCAGGTCGGCGAGGTCGTTGTTGACGCTGCCGCCGGGAAACGGCCTGAGCAGCAGCGCCACGCCGAAATAGATCGCCCCCGTTGCGATCGTCGTCACGATCGGCTGCAGCCGGCCGAAAATGACGATGGCGCCGTTGATCGCACCGCACAGCAGCCCGACGCCCAGCACGCCGACCACGCCCAGCGCGGTCTGCAGCGGATCGCCGACGACGATCCACGAGGCCAGGCAGTTGGTCAGCGTGAAGGTCATGCCGACCGAAAGATCGATGCCGGCGGTGAGCACGACCAGCGTCTGCGCCATCGCGACGAAGGCGAGCAGCACGCCTTTGTTGGCCGCGGTCTGGCTGATGTTCGACAGCGCCGTCACGCTGAAACCGTTGCTCTGGATCGCCGGGTGATTCAGCACGTAGACAGCGAACATGACCACGAAGATCGCCACCGCCATCAGCGTCCCGCGCTGCTCGGCCAGCCAGAAGCGCCATTCCTTCACGGTCCACCTACCAGCACGCGGCCGGCCTCCCCGCTCTGGATGTTGAGCGCGCTGGCGATGAGTGCCCGCTCCGTGATTTCGGCGCCGACCAGTTCGCGCCGCACCGCCCCGTCGTAGAGCACGATCACCCGGTCGCAGCACCCGATCAGCTCGTCGTAGTCCGTCGAATAGAAGATGATGGCGGCGCCGGCGTCCGCGAGCTTGCGCAGCAGCTGGTAGATTTCCTGCTTCGTGCCGACGTCGATGCCGCGCGTCGGATCGTTGAGCAGGATGATGCGCGGCTTGTTCATCAGCCACTTGGCGATGACGACTTTCTGCTGGTTGCCGCCCGACAGCGCGCCGACCGGGATCGCGGTTCCCGCCGTGCGGATGGCGAGCAGCTTGATCATCTCGTCGATCAGCCGCGTCTCTTCGGCAGTGTCGATGATGGTCCGCCGCGAAATCCGGTCGAGCGACGCGAAGGAAAGGTTGTCGCGCACCGTCATCGGCAGCATCAGCCCTTCCGTCTTGCGATCCTCGGGGATGAGCGCCATGCCGATCTGAGGGCTTTTGGCGACCGAGGGACTGGACACCGATACCGGTTTGTCGTCGATGCGCAGTTCCCCGCTGCACCCGCGCAGGACGCCGAACAGCGCCAGCAGCAGTTCGCGCTGCCCCTGCCCGTCGAGACCGCCGAGGCCGACGACCTCTCCGGGCCGCACCTTGAGCGAGATGTCGTTCAACCGGTCGGTCCACGACAGGTGGCGCACTTCCAGGACCGGCGCCTTGCCCTCGCCGACCGTCGCGAGCTTGGGCGGGAAGACGTGGCTGTATTCCCGCCCGATCATCAGCTCGACGACTTCGTTGTCGCTCTTGGTGCCCGCCTTGTAGGTGGCCACGTTCTTGCCGTTGCGGAACACCGTGCACTCGTCGGCGAGCTCGGCGATCTCGTGCATGCGGTGCGAGATGTAAAGCAGCGCCAGCCCCTCGGCGCGCAGCCGCTTCAGCACCTGGAAGACGCGCGTCACGTCCGCCGCCGTAAGCGCCGAGGTTGCCTCGTCGAGAATGAGAATGCGCGGCTTGCGCGCCAGCGCCTTGGCGATCTCGACCATTTGCCGGCGCGACAGCGGCAGGTCCTTGACCAGCGCTTTGGGGTGAATGTCTTCGGCCCCCGCCCGCTTCAGCGCATCCAGCGCAATCGCCTGCTGCTTGCGGCGGTCGATCATGCCGAAGCGTGTGGGCGGATCGCTGATGACGATGTTGTCGGCGACGCTGAGTTCGGGAACCAGCGACAGTTCCTGGAAGATGCACACGATGCCCGCCTGGTTGGCGGCCGCCGGCGAAGCAAAGGATACTTCGCGCCCTTCCAGTTCCATCCGCCCGCCATCGGGCTTCACGACGCCCGCCATGACCTTGATCAGCGTCGATTTGCCGGCGCCGTTCTCGCCGAGAATGGCGTGGATGCGCCCCGCAGTGATCGTGAGGTTTGCCGCGTCGAGCGCCCGCACGCCCCCATAGCGCTTGGAAACGCCCGCCATGCGGAACAGCGGTGCCGCTTCGTCCATCCCGCTTCCTCCCGAAACCAAGACTAGCAGAGAAAAACAGCGCCGCGAGGGATTACCCGCGCGGCGCTGGTCACAAGGTGGGAGTTACTGGTTTTCCTTGGACTGCCCCATGATTTCCTGGGCAGTGAAATTGATGCCACAGGACGGGAATGAATTGCCGACGAAGAAGTTGTCGGACTGGTCGGGGAAGTAGTCTTGCCCGGCCTTCATGTCGGGATCGGACGCGACTGCCAGCGGCAGCTTGACCGACTGCGGGATGACGTTGCCCTCGAGCGCCGCGATGGCGGTCTTGATCGCCACTGCCACCTGGGCCGGACCGGTGCCCGCCGACGTGCACTTCAGGCCGTCGCCCGAGTACTTCGCGCAGAACTTGCGGAAGCCGTTTTCGGTCTCGCCGCCGAACGGTACGAACTTCTGCTTGGCATCCATCATCGCCTGCACGACGCCGGTGTCGCCGCCCTGTGCGGTGTAGCCGTCGAACGGACCGTTGGTGGCGATCGCGTCGGCGGTCACCTTCTGGGCGGTGCCATCGTCCCACTTGCCCATGACTTCGGTCACGTCCCACTTCTTGCCGGAAGCGTCGAAGATCTTGTGGATGCCGTTATGGCGATCGGTGTCGACCGAAGTCCCGGCCACGCCGCGCACTTCCAGCACCTTGCCGCCGTTCGGCACGTGATCGACCAGCCACTTGGCCCACAGTTCGCCGAGGCCCTCCTGATCGACGTTGACGTTGATGTCGTCGGTCGAGTCGAGAATGTTGTCGAAAGCGACGAGGATCACGCCGGCGTCCTTCGCCCGCTTGATGACCGGACCGAAGGCGGTCGGGTTCTGCGCATCGACGACAATCGCGTCGTAACCGGCGTCGATGAAGTTGTTGATCGCCGAAATCTGGGCCGGCACGTCCTCGCCGGTCGAGACCACCTTGAATTCCTTCAGCTTCGCAGCGACGTCCGGCTGCGCGGCGTAGGCCTTGGCAGTCTGGATCATCTGGATGCGCCAGGTGTTGGCGATGTAGCCGTTGGCCAGGGCGATCCGGAACGGACCCTTCTTGGCCGGGTATTGAACGAACTTGGTGTCAGTTGCCCATGGTGCAAAGCACTTCGGATCGGACGACGGCCCCGAAACCATCTGGGCGCCGGCCGCATGCGCGGCGGCACCGAAGGTCATGGCCGCTCCGAACGCCGCACCAATGCTAAGGCACTGGCGCAGCAACGCCGTAGATTTCATCATGATTTCCTCCCTGGAAATGCGATTTTACTTCGTCGCAGCCCGCGTCACCGTATCTATTCGAGAATATTATTCCGCTACTACAGAGAGTACAGAAAATACTTCAGGAATAGTCTTCCCCAGTGCGAGCCATCAAGGTATAGAGATTGATGAAAGCGCTGTCAACGCGCGAGAGAGGCCGTTTCGGGCGCACCGTGACAGCGCGCTCGGGAGGGGCGTGGACAATGTCGCAGCACCCGCGATCACTATCGAAGCCACCACCGGCGACGCTATGTTTGCGCGCAACGGACGGGGTGGGGCGCTTACATGGCTGAACGCAAGGGCTCGGGCAAAGGACAGCGGAACACGCTGCGCGACGTGGCCATGCGCGCCGGCGTAAGCGCGGTGACTGTCTCGCGCGCGCTTCGCCGCCCCGAAATGGTCTCGCAGGATCTGCGCCAGCGCGTGCAGAGCGCGGTCGACGAGCTCGCCTACATCCCCAACCAGCTCGCCAGCGCTCTCGCCTCGCACCGCACGGGACGCATCGGCGTCGTCGTCCCGTCCCTGACCAACGGCGTGTTCGGCGAATACCTGCGGGCGCTGCACGATCTGCTGCTGCCGGCCGGCTTCCAGGTGCTCGTCCTCAATTCCGGCTACGTCCCCGGCCGGGAGGAACGCGCCATTGCCGCGATGCTGGGACAACATCCCGAGGCAATCGTCGTCTCCGGCGTCGATCAGACGCCGACCGCCCGCCGCATGCTGATGGCCGCCGGCATTCCCGTCATCCAGACCATGGAGATCACTGACGATCCCATCGACGTCGTGATTGGCCTGAACCAGGAAGAAGCCGGCTACGCCGCCACCCGTCACCTGATCGACCTCGGCCATCGCCATATCGGCCAGATGGCCGTGCCGCTCGATTCGCGCGCTTTGAAGCGCGTTGCCGGGTATCGACGCGCCATGGCCGAGGCTGGCCTCGAACAGATGGAAATCAGCGTCGACGAACCTTCGACGTTTGCGCGCGGCGCCGAGCTCGTGATTGAGATGCTCGTGCGCTGGCCAGGGATGACGGCCGTCTTCTGCGGCAACGACAACCTGGCGCTTGGCGCACTGTTCTCCGCCGAGCGGCGCGGGCTCAAGGTGCCCCGCGACCTGTCGATCGTCGGCTTCAACGATCTGGAATACGCGCAGACCGCCTACCCGGCCCTGACCACTGTGGAGACGCCGCGGTACGATATCGGGGCGCTGGCCGCCAAGATCGTGCTGCAGATCGTGCGCGGCTCCGGCGAGCGGCCAAGCGAGCGCGCGATCAATCTGGGCTTCCGCCTGATCCGCCGGGAAAGCACCGGCGCCCCCGGGCAGCTGGATTAACCGCGATCGGGCCGCAGACGTGGCCCTTTGCGGGGCTCTCGCCTACTCTGTCTCTGGCTTCCGCAATCCTCGCGAAGCCCCGCCAGCCCGTTTTTCATGAACTTTACGCTCCGCCAGGTCCGCTACTTCGTCGCCGTTGCCGAATCCGGCTCGATCTCCGCCGCCGCCCGCCAGCTTTCCGTCTCGCAGTCTTCGGTGACGGAGGCCGTCAAGGAGCTCGAAGCCGATCTCGGCGCGCCGCTGCTCGAGCGCAGCGGCCGCGGCGTGGCGCTCACCCACCGCGGACAGGTATTCCTGCGCCACGCCAACCGCATCCTCGCCGCCGTCGCCGATGCCAGCCGCACGCTGCCCGGCGCGGACGCCCCGTTGGGCGAACTCCACCTCGGGGCCTCGCCCGTGGTCGCCGGTTATATTCTGGCCGAGCTGCTCGCCCGCTTCCGCCGCGCGTTCCCCGCAATGACGGTCGAGGCCTCGGAGGATGCCCCGGAGTACCTCGAGCACCTCCTCGTCAACGGCGAGATCGACATCGCTGTCATGGTCGTCTCGCGCCTGCGCGAGGCCGCGGCGCTGGAAGCCCGCACCATCGTCCAGTCGGCCTATCGGCTGTGGCTGCCGCTCGGCCATCCGCTGGCCGCCGAGAAGACCGTCAGCCTCGCCGACATCGCCGCCGAGGGCCAGATCATGCTCTCCCTCGACGAGATTCAGGAAACCGCCGAGGCGTTCTGGCGCCAGCATGGCCTGCGCCCCAACGTCGTCTTCCGCACGCGCTCGATCGAAGCCGTGCGCAGCCTCGTCGCCACCGGCGCCGGCATCGCCGTCCTGCCCGACCTCGTCTATCGGCCGTGGTCGCTGGAAGGCGACCGCATCGAGGCGCGGCCCATGGTCGAACAGATGCCCCCGGTCCGCGTGGCGGTCGCGTGGCGCCGCGGCTCGCCGCTGCCCGAGCCAGCCTCCCGCTTCCTCGACGTCATCCTGCCGCGTCCGAACGAACGCGACTGAAGTCCGCCGCCATACCCATCGGCTGTTCCGATGGCTGCCTTTGGAATTATGTATTTGCGATGGGCGCGTGACGGGGGCAAGCTTTGCTCCAGAAGTGGCGGGTGTGCACCGCGGCCGCGGTTATCCGCCACGAGCCATGAGGGGAGCTTCGATGCACAAGGCAATTCGGATTGCGACCGCCGGCGCCGTGGCGCTGTCGTTCGCGGCGGTGGCGCCCGTCAGCGCCTATGCCCAGATGACGTCCGTCGGTCCCGGCGAAGGCGAGGTCGATATTGTCGCCTGGGCCGGCTACGTCGAGCGCGGCGACAACGACAAGAACTACGACTGGGTCACCGGCTTCGAGAAGGAGACCGGCTGCAAGGTCAACGTCAAGGTCGCCGGCACGTCGGATGAAATGGTGACGTTGATGAACGGCGGCGGCTTTGACCTCGTCACCGCCTCGGGCGACGCGAGTCTGCGTCTGGTCGCCGGCAAGACCGTCCAGCCGATCAACACCGACCTCATTCCCAACTGGAAGAACGTCGACACGCGCCTGCAGGACGCGCCGTGGCACACGGTCGGCGGCGTCCACTACGGCACCCCCTATCAGTGGGGACCGAACGTGCTGATGTACAACACCGACGCCTTCAAGGGTCAGGCGCCGACGAGCTGGAAGGTGGTGTTCGAGGAGATGACGCTGCCCGACGGCAAGTCGAACAAGGGCCGCGTCCAGGCCTATGCCGGCGCCATCTACATCGCCGACGCCGCGCTCTACCTGAAGACCGCCAGGCCCGAGCTCGGCATCAAGGACCCCTACGAGCTGAACGAGGCGCAGTACAAGGCGGTCCTCGACCTGCTCCGCCAGCAGCACCCGCTGGTGCAGCGCTACTGGCATGACGCCACCGTCCAGACCGACGACTTCACCAACGAAGGCGTCGTCGCTTCAGGCTCGTGGCCCTACCAGGTGAACCTGCTCCAGGGAAACAAGAAGCCGATCGCTTCGACCATTCCCGCCGAAGGCGCCACCGGCTGGGCCGACACGACCATGATGCACGCCAACGCGCCGCATCCGAACTGCGCCTACCTGTGGCTGAACCACTCGCTCGACCCCAAGGTTCAGGGCGACGTCGCCGCCTGGTTCGGCTCGGTGCCGGCGGTGCCTGCCGCCTGCAAGGGCAACGCGCTCCTGACCGACGACGGCTGCAAGCTGAACGGCTCCGACAACTTCGACAAGATCGCCTTCTGGAAGACGCCGATCGGCAAGTGCCAGACGCAGGATGTCTGCGTCCCCTACTCGCGCTGGGCGAGCGACTACGTCGCAATCGTCGGGGGACAATAATTCGCGGGCTTGAGAACAGCGGCGGCGGAGCGGCTATGGTTGCAGATATGACTGCAGCAACCGCTCCCGCCGCCGCATCATTCCGCGGCGTCTCCCGTCTCTTCGGCGACGTGCGCGCCGTCGACCGTCTCGACCTCGACGTCGCCCCCGGCGAATTCTTCGCCATGCTCGGGCCCTCCGGCTCCGGCAAGACGACGTGCCTGCGCCTGATCGCCGGCTTCGAGCAGCCGAGCGAGGGCGAGATTTCGATTTTCGGCGAGCCCATGGCCGGCGTGCCCGCTTACCGGCGGCCGGTGAACACCGTCTTCCAGGACTACGCCCTCTTCCCGCACATGAACGTGCTCGCCAACGTCTGCTACGGCCTCACCATCCGCGGCGTGGCCCGCGAGGAACGCGAGAAGCTCGGCCGCGAGGCGCTCGCGCTGGTCAAGCTTGCCGGCATGGAGGCCCGCAAGCCCGGGCAGCTTTCCGGCGGCCAGCGGCAGCGCGTCGCGCTTGCCCGCGCGCTGGTCGTGCGCCCCAAGGTGCTGCTCCTCGACGAGCCGCTCGGCGCGCTCGACCTGAAGCTGCGCGAGGAAATGCAGGGCGAACTGAAGAGCCTCCACCGCCGCCTCGGGCTCACCTTCGTTTTCGTCACCCACGATCAGGGCGAGGCGCTGTCGATGGCCGACCGCGTCGCGGTCTTCAATGAAGGCCGGCTGGTGCAGGTCGGCGCGCCCGACGAGATCTACGAACGGCCGCAGACCCGCTTCGTCGCCGATTTCGTCGGCGGCTCCAACGTCATCGAGCCGGAGACGACACGGGCGTGGATCGGCGTGGCGAAGGCGGCCAGCCTGCGCCCCGAGAAGATCGCCGTGCTAGCCGACGGCGCCACCGCATCGGGTGACGCCGTCGTCATCGTCGGCACGGTGAGCGAAGTGCTCTACCACGGCGCCACCAAGCGCATCGAGGTTGCCACTGATGTCGGCCGCCTCGTCGCCGCGGTCCCGGCCCGCGAAGGCCCGGCCGTTGCCGGGGGCGGCGTGCGACTCGCCTTTTCGCGCGACGCGCTTCACCTGATGGATGGGCCATGACACTCGCCGCCGCCACGATCGGCGAGCCGCGCAACAGCTGGCTGCGCCGCATCTCCGACGTGCTCACCGCGCGGCGCGGATTCTTTCTCCTCCTACTGCTCATTCCCCCGCTGCTCTGGCTGGGCGTCGTCTATCTCGGCTCGCTGTTCGCGCTGCTCGCCGAGAGCTTCTTCAGCCTCGACGATTTCTCCGGCATCGTCGTGCGCCAGCCGACGCTCGCCACCTACGCCGAGCTTTTCCGGCCCGCTAATTTCGACATCATCGTCCGCACCACCTTGATCGCCGCGACCGTCACGATCCTGTCCATCGTGGTCGCCTTCCCCATCGCCTATTACGCCGCGCGCTATGCCCGCGGCCGCGCCAAGGCCGCCTTCTACCTCGCGGTGATGATGCCGCTGTGGTCGAGCTACCTGGTCAAGGTCTACGCGTGGAAGCTCTTGCTCGCCAAGGAAGGCGTCATCGGCTGGGTGATGAACGCCATCGGCGCGACGCCGATCCTGAACGCCGCGCTCGCCACTCCCGTCATCGGCGGTCCCGCGCTGTCGACCAGCTACATCGGCATGGTGCTGGTCTTCATGTACCTGTGGATCCCGTACATGATCCTGCCCGTGCAGGCGGCGCTCGAGCGCGTTCCCGGCTCGCTGATCGAAGCGTCAGGCGATCTCGGCGCCAATCCCGGCCAGACCTTCCGCACCGTCATCCTGCCGCTGGCGCTCCCCGGCGTCGTCGCCGGCGCGATCTTCACCTTCTCTCTGACGCTCGGCGACTACATCGTGCCCGAGATCGTCGGCCCCTCCTCGCTCATTCTCGGCCAGGTCGTCTACGTACAGCAGGGGACGGCCGGCAACATTCCCCTCGCCGCCGCCTTCTCGGTCGTGCCGATCCTGGTCATGGGCGTCCTCCTCACCATCGCCAAGCGCACCGGAGCCTTCGATGCGCTGTGAGACATTCAAACGCGACGGTGGTGCCTCCTCTCCCATAGGGAGAGGGCTTTCGCTCTTGGCGAGCGTAGCGAGCTTAGAGCGGAAGGGTGAGGGGTTATGCCTTCTCCGGAGAAGCTCTAACCCCTCACCCCATTCGCCTAAATTCGCGATGCTCATTAAGGCTCAAGGCCCTCTCCCTATGGGAGAGGAGGAGCGCGGTTCTGAACCGCAGTGTGCTCTGCCATGAACCCCCGCGCCACCCTCGGGCTGAAGGTCGCGGCCGGTGCGGGCCTGCTGTTCATCTACGTGCCGCTGGTCTTCATCGTGCTCTACGCCTTCACCAGCGACGACCGCAGCTTCCAGTTCCCCATCCCCGGCTTCACGCTGAAATGGTTCGGCGTCGCCTGGGGCCGGCAGGACATCTTCAATGCGCTGAAGCTGTCCGTCGCCATCGCCGTGCTCGCCACCACGCTGGCGCTACTCCTCGGCACGCTGGCCGCCGGCGCGCTCGCCCGCTCGCGCTTCTTCGGCCGCGAGGCGATCTCGCTGCTCTTCGTGCTGCCGATCGCGCTCCCCGGCATCGTCACCGGCATATCGCTGCGCGCCGCCTTCGATCTCGCCAACATTCCCTTCTCGTTCTGGACGATCGTGCTCGGCCACGCGACGTTCTGCATCGTCGTGGTCTTCAACAACGCCGTCGCCCGCTTTCGCCGCCTGTCGCCGTCGCTGGTGGAAGCCTCGATGGATCTCGGCGCCGACGCCTTCCAGACCTTCCGGCGCGTCGTCTTGCCCAACATCGCGACCGCGCTGCTTGCCGGCGGCATGCTCGCCTTCGCGCTGTCGTTCGACGAGGTGATCGTCACCACGTTCACCGCGGGCCAGCAGACCACGCTGCCGATCTGGATGCTGTCCGAACTGGTCCGTCCGCGCCAGCGTCCGGTGACCAATGTTGTCGCCGTCTTCGTCATCGTCGCCACGTTCCTGCCGATCCTCGCCGCCTACTACCTGACCGAAGGCAAGGACACCGTCGCGGGCCAAGGAAGGTGACGCGCGAGCGTCATCCCGGCGCGGCCCGGGATCAAGAACAGTAAAGGGAGCAACGCCATGCAGACCGAGATGCTCATCGGCTCGAAACTCGTGAAGGGCACCGAACACGAGGAGAAGATCATCAACCCGCGTACGGGCAAACTGATCCTCGCGTTGCCGGAAGCCTCCACCGAGCAGGTCGAAGCCGCCGTCGAGGCCGCCCACAGTGCCTTCGCTAAGTGGTCGCGCACGACGCCGGCCGAGCGCGCCGGCTATCTGCTCAGGCTCGCCGACCGCATCGCCGCCGAGGAGCAGGAGATCGCCGATCTCGAGGCGCTGAACTGCGGCAAGCCGCGCCACACGGTGCTGCGCGATGAGACGCCGGCGGTCATCGACGTCATCCGCTTCTTCGCCGGCGCCGCGCGCGTCGTGCCGGCTTCGGCGGCCGGCGAATATCTGCCCGGCTTCACCTCGATGGTGCGCCGCGATCCGATCGGCGTCGTCGCCTCGATCGCGCCGTGGAACTATCCGCTGATGATGGCGGCGTGGAAGATCTCGCCCGCACTCGCCGCCGGCAACACGGTCGTTCTGAAACCGTCGGAGCAGACGCCGCTCACCACGCTGAAGCTGGCGAAGATCGCCGCCGAGGTGCTCCCCGAAGGTGTGCTCAACGTCGTCATCGGGCGCGGCGAGACCGTCGGCAACGCCCTCATCAATCACCCGAAGGTCGCGATGATTTCGCTGACCGGCGACATCGCCACCGGCAAGAAGGTGCTGACCGCCGCCGCCAAGACCATCAAGCGCACGCATCTCGAGCTTGGCGGCAAGGCTCCGGTGATCGTCTTCGACGATGCCGACATCGCTTCCGTCGTCGAAGGCGTGCGCGTCTTCGGCTACGCCAATGCCGGCCAGGACTGCACCGCCGCCTGCCGCATCTACGCGGGCGCCAAGGTCTACGACAAGCTCGTCGCCGACCTCTCCTCTGCCGTCGCCACCATCGCCTACGATCACGCCAACGACGCCGAGAACGAGATCGGCCCGCTCATCTCCGAGCGCCAGCGCGAGCGCGTCGCGAGCTTCGTCGAACGCGCCAGCGAACTGAAGCATGTCGAGATCGCCACCGGCGGCAAGCGCGCGGCCGGCTCGGGCTTCTACTACACGCCGACCGTGGTCGCCGGTGCGCGGCAGGAAGACGAGATCGTGCGCCGTGAAGTATTCGGGCCGGTGGTCTCGGTCACCCGTTTCACCGATCCCGAAACCGCCATCGCCTGGGCGAACGATTCCGACTACGGCCTCGCCTCATCCGTGTGGACCAAGGACGTCGGCAAGGCGATGAGCGTCGCCGCGCGGCTCCAGTATGGCTGCACGTGGATCAACTGCCACTTCATGCTCACCAACGAGATGCCCCACGGCGGCATGAAGCAGTCCGGCTACGGCAAGGACATGAGCGTCTACGCGCTGGAGGATTACTCGGTCGTCCGCCACGTCATGGCGAAACTCGCCTAGAGCAATTCCAGGAAAAGTGGATTCCACTTTTCCCTCCGGAATTGCGCCAGGCAAAGGCACTGCCGGCATGACGAACTTGCCGCCTCAGCACCGGACACTGGGCGGCGGTGCCCGCTCGCTTTGGCCCCATTGGAACCCTATCCGCTTTCGCTGCGTTTAACCTCCAATGCTGGCCTTTCAAACAGAGGGAAACGCAAAAATGCGTCTCGCAAAACTCATTCTCGGTGCGATTGCAGCCTTCGGCGTTGCCCGCCTGCTCGCGCCAAAGGAAACCC
>Ga0265313_10000896_pt1 | contig 29908 bp, 24 predicted proteins | sample 4123metaG_FD_203122 | JGI IMG/M metagenome (GOLD analysis project Ga0265313, IMG submission 203122) | Rhizosphere microbial communities from Carex aquatilis grown in University of Washington, Seatle, WA, United States - 4-1-23 metaG | ecosystem: Host-associated > Plants > Roots > Rhizosphere >...
GTGCTGTTCCTCGTGATCCGCGGCATCAACATGATGACCGCGCGCAATCGCAAGGAAGAAGCGGCGGCCGTGCCGCCGCCGCCCGCGGAGGAAGTCGTGCTTCTCAGCCAGATCCGCGACCAGCTTTCGAGCCTCAATACGACGATGCGCCCGAAAATGTAGGCCTGTCGGGGGCGCCTCAGCGTGTCAGCACGAAGGCGAGGATGCCTGCGACAACACAGTAGATGGCGAACGGCCTCAGCGTGCGGGTCTCGAAGTAGCGCAGCAGGAAGCGCACGGAGAGATAGGCGCTGACGGCGGCGCACGCGGCTCCGACGAGTGCCTCGCCGACGCCCTGGCCGCCGGCGAACAGGCCCGGCAGCTTCAGCACGGCGGCTGCGAGGATGATGGGGGTCGCGAGGAGGAAGGCGTAGCGGCCGGCGTTCTCGTGGCCCAGATCGCGCACAAGTCCGCCGGCCATGGTGAGGCCGGTGCGGGAGAAGCCGGGAATCAGGGCGAAGCACTGCGCCAGGCCGATCAGCAGCGCCGACGGGTAGGAGAGGGCCGCAAGCTTGCCATCGTCGGCGACGGAGGGACCGGTTTCACGACCACGCAGGCGTTCGACGGCGTAAAGTACCGCGCCATTGAGGACGAGCGCTATCGCGACGACGCTCGCCGACGCGAAGATGGCCTGTAGCTGTTCCTCGAGGAGCAGGCCGAGGAGGCCAGCGGGAATCGTGCTCACCACCAGCAGCCAGCCAAGCTTTGCGTAGGTATCATCAGCGCGGATTTCGCGATCGCGCAGTGAGCGCAGCAGCCCCCCGGCGATCTTGACCCAGTCGCGCCAGAACACGCCTGCGAGGACGAGCGCCGTCGCGAGGTGGGTGAGCACCAGGAACGAGACGAACACGTCGCTCGAACGGTCGATGTTCCAGTGAAGGATGGCGGGGATCAGGACCGTATGGCCGAGGCTCGAGACCGGAAACAGTTCGGCGACGCCCTGCAGCAGGCCGAGAATGATCGCCTGCAGATAGGAAAGCACGATCAGGCGGCCCGGCGCGGCTTGCTCTGGAACCAGGCGAAGGCAAAGAGCGCAAGCGCGAGGATCAACGCGCCGATTGCGTGCTTGTAGTGGTGCCCGGCATCCGCTGCGGCGTAGCCCGGGAAGAAACCGGGCAGCGAACTCGCCGGCTCGAGAACGTAGATGGCGCTGACGATGAGCAGCACGACGCCAAGGACGAGCGCCACGAGAACGAGCGGTTTTGCCAAGATTGACCCCTGAGTCTGAATGACCCGCATGTAAGCAAAGACGGCCCGGCCATGGCCATACAAATCTGTAAGTTGCGCAGCGTGATCGCACGTAGCCATCGGCGCTAACCGCGGCACCCGCAGAGCGACGATCCGGGGCATGGGCGGGGAGTCCGAAGAAGCTGGCGGAGAGGATGGGATTCGAACCCACGAGACCCTTTAGGGGTCTGCGCCCTTAGCAGGGGCGTGCCTTCGACCACTCGGCCACCTCTCCTACCGGCGCGCCTTAAAGCCGGTTTGTCCCATCAAAGCAAGCGCGGCGGCCGCTCAAGTGCCGAAGCTTGTTGCGTCTCGTTTGCCGGCCGATGCTCGGCCACGAGCCTGATGCGCGCCGGGGCGTTGGATTTCGGTCAGGTTCTCTCGTCAAGCTGATCGATGCGATCTTGGCGGTCGCGTTCAGCTGGAACGGGCCCGCTATCAGGTCGCTCAGGCCTAGCTCCGGGCCCGAGCGACGAAAGGGGTGCTTGCTGCTCGGCGCCCGGATCGGCTAGGGAGCGCCCATAATCCAAGCAGTGGAGCAATCATGGGCCGCCTCGATGGCAAGATCAGCCTCATCACAGCAGCGGCGCAGGGTATTGGCCGCGCCACGGTAGAGGCCTTCTCCCGCGAGGGCGCGCGCGTGATTGCAACCGACATCAATGAGCAGAAGCTCGACGAACTCAAGACGCTCCCGAACGTCACGACGAGGGTGCTCAATGTGCTCGACGGCGACGCGGTAAGTGCGCTGGTCCAAAGCGTCGGCCGTATCGACGTACTGTTCAATTGCGCTGGCGTGGTGCACAGCGGCAATGTCCTCGAAATGCCAGAGAAGGAGCTTGCGTTCGCGCTCGACCTCAATCTGTGGGCGCAGGTTCGCATGATCAAGGCGGTACTACCGCAGATGCTGGAACGGCAGGATGGCTGCATCATCAACATGGCGACCGTCGCCTCGTCGTGGAAAGCCGTTCCAAATCGCGCGGCCTATTCGATCAGCAAGGCGGCGGTGATCGGCCTGACCAAGTCGATCGCGGCCGATTTCACCTCCAAGGGCATCCGCGTCAATGCGATCGCACCCGGGACGGTCGACAGCCCCTCGTTGCATGAGCGCTGGGCCGCGACAGGGGACGTCGAGGCGACGCGCAAGGCGTTCATCGCCCGCCAGCCGATCGGGCGGATCGGCAAGCCTGAGGAGATCGCCGAGCTTGCCCTCTATCTGGCAACGGCGACCTACACGACCGGCCAGGTGCATGTGATTGACGGCGGCTGGACCGCCTGAGTCACGCCTTCGATCCACTCTAGCCGATGTGAATTCCTCTTCGCCGGCAAGATGTTATAGCTGGAGCGGGGAGACCGCGTGCGATGAAGATCGGCATTCTCGGAACGGGCTCGGTTGGCCAGACGGTCGGATCGACGCTCGTGGCGCTCGGCCACGACGTGATGATGGGAGCTCGTGCCGCCGACAACGACAAGGTGCTCGGCTTTGCGAGCCGGACCGGCGGCAAGGCGGGAACATTCGCCGATGCCGCGGCGCATGGCGAGATGGTGTTCAACGCAACGCGCGGCGACACGTCGCTCGCTCTGCTGTCGCGCCTAGGGGATGAGTTACGGGGGAAAGTCCTGCTCGACGTGGCGAATCCGCTCGACTTTTCCGCCGGTTATCCACCTCACCTGACGGTCTCCAACACGGACTCGCTGGCCGAGCAGATCCAGCGCGCCTTGCCGGAAACATTTGTGGTCAAGTCGCTGAACACGGTCACCGCGCAAGTGATGGTCGAGCCGAGTCTCGTGCCTGGGCAACACACGGTGTTCGTCTCGGGCAACGACCAAAGAGCCAAGGGCCGCGTGATGGACCTTCTGCGCTCGCTGGGATGGAGTTCGATCATTGATCTTGGCGACATTTCGAGCGCACGAGCGGCCGAGCAATTGCTGCCGCTCTGGGTGCGGCTGTCCGGCAAGCTTGGCACCGGGCTGTTCAATATCGCGGTGATGAAGGCCTGAGCTACTTCGTCGGGTAGCCGAAGAATTCAGCCCATTTTGCCAGCGGCTTCGTTGATGGCTGGGTGAACAGGAAGGCGTAGTTGCGCCAACTCGACTGGATGCCGAGCTTCAATCCTTGACGCACCTTCTGGTAGCTCGGCGTGCGGGCGAAGCGGTTGTCTGCGGCATTGGCAAAATCGCGCACCTGATCATCCCAGCCGAGGCCGAGGAAGTGCAGCGCCGCTTGCATTGACGGCTCGAAGTCGGTCACGAGGTCATCGTAACGGAGGTAGTGGACCCTGGGGTCGTCCATCGTGTGGTGGGCGAACCACTGCGTCATGGTGAAATCGTAGAGGCGCACGGCGCCCTCGATGGTGCGGAAGTTTTCCATCGCCATGTTGCGCGAAAAGGTCTGCTTGAAGCAGCTCAGCACGACGTCGAACGGGTGGCGGATCGAGAAGACGTAGCGCTTTTCCGGGAACATCTTGAGCATCAGTCCGGCTTCGGCCGAACGCATGGGCATTTTGTCGATGAAGATATTGGCACCCGGCTTGCGGGAGCGGCGCAAAGCCTCGTCGTAATATCGGCCGCGAGCGACCTGGCAAATCTCGACCACCTCTTCGGTCGTTTTCGCGGCGGCCAGATGCTGACCCAGATAGAACTGCATGCTCGAAAACGAGGCAATCTCCTCGAAGGTCTCGATCTGCGGGTGAGCGGCGAGGGCATTCTCGAGCAGGGTCGTGCCGGAGCGCGGGAAGCCGCACATGACGAAATGGTTGGTCAGCGGGTCCGGCGGCAATGGAGGGATAGCCTGGGCGGAGGCATCACGTACAAGCCGCGCATAGTCGTCGGGATTGACCGGCTTGCTTCCATCCTCGAGGCGATTGAGCGCAGCATAGCCATCATAGGCGCCGCGATAGTCGCCCAATTTCTCCAGCGCTTCGGCGTTGAGCTTGAGGGCGTAGGGTCGGACCCGAACGAGCATATCCGGTCGCGGCGGGCGGGCGGCGTCCACAACCTGCAATTGCTTCCGGCAGCCGGCGGCGTCGCCGGCAAGCAGCCGGCTCACGGCATCGTAGAGCGTGATTAGGTAGGGATGGAGGGCGCACTCACGGAAGAAGTTGAGGAGAGCCGTGAGCAGCTCCGCCTGTCGCGCGTCGGCGAGCACGCGCAGCAGACCATCTGCGGCGATTGGCTGATGCGGCGTCAGCACGAGCAGGTCGACGGCCAGAGGGAGAGCGGTACGCCAGCCCCCGGTCTGATCGGCGCGGCCGATCATCGCGACGAAGGTCTCGAAGCGGCCGGTGGCGAGGAACCGCACGCGCTCGGCCTCTCGACCCGCGGCTTCGTCGCAGGCGAGCTCGGCGCGTCGCGCGAGGATGTCAGCTTCCGCTTCGGTGGTGGCGGAGATTTCGGCGACCTGCGCCGCGAGGCCGTGTTCCCAGTTACCCTCGAAGAAACGAAACGCGCGCGCCTGGATAGCGCCGTAGCGCGCAAGCTCGAGGACCTTAGGATATTGCGCCGGCGTGATGTCTTCGCGATCGAGGAGCGCCGCCCACGCGCCGACCTTCAGCAGCTCGTTGTCGGAGTCGAGCAGCCGCGCATAGTACTCCGCCGGGCCGCTGCGGGCGCGCCGAAGCAAGTCGAGGGGGCCGAGTTCAGGAGGCAGCGCGACCATCGCTAGAGGCCCTCATAGCCGAAATGCGCGACCCATTTGCGCAAGGGCCTGGCGGCATCGGACTGGAACAGGAATCCATAGTTCCGCCAGTTTGACTGTACGCCGATCGTCAGGCCCTGGCGCACCTTCATGTAGCTCGGAGTGCGGGCGCCGCGCGTCTCGGCGCCGCGCGCGAAGTCGAGAACGCCAGCGTCCCAGTCCAGGCCGAGGAACGCGAAGACGCCGCGCATGCTGGGTTCAAACTCAAGCACGAGGCTATCGTAGCGCAGATAGTGGACGCGCGGGTCGTCGAAACTGTAGGCGCTGAACCATTGCGACATGGTGAAGTCGTAGAGCTTCGCGGCATTCTCGAAGGTCCGGAAATGCTCCATCGCCATGTTGCGCACGAACTGCTGTTTGAAGCAGCTCAGCACCACATCGAAAGGATGGCGGATCGAAAAGATCACGCGCTTGTCCGGAAACAGGCGTTGGAAGAACACGGCGTCGGCGGCGCGGATCGGCATCTTGTCGATGAGCGCGCTGGCATCGGGCTTGCGGCGCAGGCGGTCGATCTCGACGTAGTAGCGTTCGCGGGCGCGGAGGAGGACGGGTGCTAGGTTGGCATTGGCGGTCAGCGTAGGCAGCATCAGGTCGAGATAGAGCTGCAGGCTGCTCCAGGACGGAATTTCTTCGAACGTCTCGATCGCGGGATGGGCGGCCAGCGCGTTCTCGAGCAGCGTCGTGCCCGAGCGCGGAAAGCCGGTCATCACCAGCGTCTCGCTCCGCCCGTCGGGAGGCAGAGGCGGCACGGCGAGCCGGGCATTGCCCATGACCGTGCGCTCGAGCTCGCCAAGGTCGTAGGGCTTGCCCTGGTCGATCTTGTTGAGTTCGGCGAAGGCGGCGTAGGACTTGCGATAGTCACCGAGCTTATCGTGCGCCTCGCCGCTGAATTCGAGGGCGCGAGTGCGCAGCGCCGTCGCGACGTCGGGTCGGGTTCGCATGGCAGCGAGGGCTCCGAGGCCCTGGAGGCACCCGGCCGGGTCGCCTTTGAGCAGGCGGCTCGCGGACGCATAGAGCAGCGCGATCGCAGGCTGCAGGCCCGCCTCCTGGAGCAGGTTCACCAGCCCGTCGATGAGGCCGGTGTCGCGGCCGGCGTGGATCAGGCCGAAGAGCTGGAGCAGCGGGTGCGGGTCGTGCGGGTTCAACGCGACCTGCTCGACGGCCGTTGGCAGTGCGGCGCGCCAACCCTTCGCGCGCTCAGTCAGGCCCACCAGCCCCGCGAGTAAGTCCGGGAGGCCGGTCGCAAGATAGAACTCGCGCTGGGCGGCGATCATCGCGGGCTCGTCGGCGGCCAGTTCGGCGCGGGACAGAGCCGTCTCGAAATTGGAGTCCGAAGGCGGCGCTGCGTCGAGCGCCGGCCGGGCGAAGTCGTCATCCCACCAGGCCATGAAGTGGCGGATGGCGCGGCGGCGAATGCCGGGATTGGATGCGGCGAGGGCCAGGATCGCGGGATACTGCGCGTAGGTCACCTCATTGCGGTCGAGCAACGCGGACCACGCTCCGATACGCAGAACGTCGTTTCGGCTGTCGAGCAGCGGCGCGTAATAGTCGGCGGCGTTGCGGCGCGCCGTCAGCAGGATCGCGAGCGGCGCGAGGGGCTCGGGCAGGTCGCTCACTTGGTGTCGTAGCCGAAGAACTCGGCCCATTTGTAAAGCGGCTTCGCCGCCGGCGTGTCGAACAGGAAGCGATAGTTGCGCCAGCTCGACTGGACACCGATGCTAACGCCTTGGCGAACCTTTTGGTAGCTCGGGGTTCTGGCACTCCGGTTCTGTGCAGCGATGGCGAAGTCGGCTACGGCGTCGTTCCACTCGACGCCGAGAAAGGCGAGGGTGGCACGGATGCTCGCCTCGAAGTTCAGCACTAGGTCGTCGTAGCGCAAGTAATGGACCTTTGGATCATCGAGCCCGTGGCTCGCAAACCACTCGCCCATCGCGAAGTCATAAAGGCTTACGGCGCTGTCGAAGGACCGAAAGCTGTCCATCGCGATGTTGCGGGCGAAGTCCTGCCGGAAGCAGGAGAGCACCACGTCGAACGGGTGGCGGATCGAAAAGATATAGCGCTTGTCGGGGTAAAGCTTGGCCATGAAGCGCGCGTCGGCGGTGCGCATAGGCTGCTTGTCGATGTGTATGCGCGCGCCCGGTTTGCGACTGTGGCGCGCGAGCTCTGTGTAGTAGCGCTTTCGTGCGGCGAGAAAGAGCTCGCGACGATCGGCTTCCGTCTTGGCCGAGGCAAGTGTGCGGCCGAGATAGTTCATGACCACCTGCCGAACCGGCAACTCCTCGTAGGTTTCGATCTCGGGATGCGCGGCCAGGGCGTTCTCGAGGAGCGTGGTGCCGGAGCGGGCAAAGCCGGTCATCACGAGCCAGTCTCGCTTGGGATCCGGGGGCAGGTGCGGTACCGGTAGTGTGCCGGCGCTTGCAGCAGAGCTGCGGTAGGTCGTGGTGTCGATCGTCTCCCCGGGATTGGGCCGGTTCATCTCGACGTATGCCCGGTAGGCGGCGGGATAATCGCCCAGTTGGTCGAGCGCTTGCGCGCGGATGCGCGCTGCAAGAACGCGAAGGCGTCCGACCACATCCGGGGCCCGTGGGGGTGGCGGTGGTCTCGAGTCGAGCTGCGCGATCGCCGCACGGGCGTCGCCCTTCAGCAATGCCGCCGAAGCCCGATTGATCCAAGCGATGAAGGCGTGCAAGCCGCATGACTCGAAGCGGTCGATTGCTGCGTCAACGAGCGCAGGGTCCGCGAGCTCGACGCAGCGCTGCATCAACATGACCGCGCATCCGGGGTCGTGCGGACTGGCGACCACATTGCGGACGGCGATGGCGAGTGATGCGCCGGCCCCGCCGGCCAAATAAGCGTGCCGCTCTTCCTGGAGCAGGTGATCCGCGTCGCCCGTTGCCAGATAGCGCTGCCGATGCACGTCGGCGAGCGCAGTGCCATCCGCATCGATCTCGGCCAGCATCTGCGCCCGTTCCGAGACCGCTTCGGATTCGCTGGGTTGGGCGACGGCGCGGGCGGCAAAGCCGTGCTCCCATTCATTCTGGAAGAAATCGAAGGCAGCGCCCCGAATGGCGCCGTATCGCGACATCTCTATTGCGCCCTCGAATCGATCGAACGGCAGTTCTTTGCGGCTGATCATGGCGTAGTACGCCGCAACGCGCAGGACTTCGTCCGGATAGTCGGCCAGCGGCAGATAGTATTCCGCGACGCTCATTCGGGCGCGCGCCAGATGGTCGAGCGGTGCCAAGGCTGTGAGATAATTCTCGGAAAGAGAGGCGGCCACGTTCATTGCGTGTCGTAACCGAAGAACTCGGCCCATTTGCGCAGCGGCTTGGCCGCGTCCGTCTGGAACACAAATCCATAGTTACGCCAGTGGGTCTGGACCCCGATAGAGAGACCCTTCCTAACCTTCTGATAGCTCGGCGTGAGGGCCTGGCGGTCTGCGGCACGCTCGGCGAACTCGCGAACGCTGTCGTCCCAGGCTAAGCCGAGGAAGTCGAGAACACCGGAGACGACACGCTCAAAGTCAGTCACCAACTCGTGGTAGCGAACGTAGTGGACAGACGTGTCCTCCATCGTGTGCTCGTTGAACCACTGGGTCATCGTGTAGTCGTAGATACGAACCGCGCCTTCGAAGGTCCGCAGATTGTCCATCGCCGGGTTGGGCGCGAAACGCTGCTTGAGGCAGCTCAGCACGACGTCATAAGGGTGCCGGATCGAGAAGATGAAGCGCCAGTCGGGGAACAGGCGTCGCATCAGCTGCGCTTCACTCGTCCGGATCGGAAGCTTGTCGACGAGCACCGACGCCTGCGGCTTACGCCGGCGGATGTCGAGTTCCTCGTAGTATTTTGCCCTGGCTGCGATGGAGACGTCTTCGGGCTGCAGAGGGGCGGGACGTTGGCCGGTGAGGTAGGCCGAGGCCATGTCCATTGCGGCCTTGTAACTCGGAATTTCTTCGAACGTCTCGATCATCGGATGCGAGTCGAGAATATTCTCCAGGAGCGTCGTCCCGGAGCGGGGGAAGCCGAGCATCTGCACTATGTCTCGGCGTCCCTCGGCAGGCAGCGATGGGATGTCCAACTTCGCGTGGTGCGCAGCGCCGCTGAAGAAGCTCTCCGGATCTACGGTGGGCGGTGGCGCGGAAGCCTTGACTGAAAGGTAGCCGGCGAAGGCCTCGCGATACCGCCCCAGCTTTTCATCGGCTTCCGCACGCAAGGCGAGCATCGTGCCGCGATAAGGAACGAGGGGCGAGCCGGGCGGCGTTGGCTTCGCCAGCAGCGGGGCGACGGTGTCGAAACAAGAGCGGGGCTCGCCGCGATAGAGGTCGGCGGCGGCGTTGAACAACGTTCCAATCTCGCCAAAGAGACCGAGAGAACGCAACACCTGGCCGTACGCCGCAAGCAGATCGACCTGGCTGGCATCGCTCAGCATGGAGAGCGTGCGCTGATGAAAGCTCGAGCTCATTGGGGATATGACGATCATGCGAAGCGCCCAGGGGAGAGAGACCCGCCAACCGCCTTGGACGTCGGCCATACCCAGCGCGCGGTCGAGCCAGCCGAGATCGCCGGTTGCGAGGTAAGCGTCCGAATGTGATCGCGTTCCCCTGACAGCGTCGAACGCTAGAGTTGCGCGCATGCCGTCGTCGAGAGCGTCCGAGCGGGACGGCGCCTCGATGAGAGCAACGCGGCGGGCAAGGTCGTGGTCGTCGACCTGATGCTCGAAAAACTCGAAAGCCCGGCTCCGCACCGCGCCGTAGCGGCACATGGCGATAAGCTCCTCCCAGAGGTCGCTGCGGTTGGCCAGTTGGCGCGCGGCGAGAAGTGCGCACCAGGCGCCGACCGCGATATGTGGGTCCGCATCGTGGCGCAGACTCAGAAAATACGGAGCGGCTCCGTCCTTGACGCGCGCCAGGACCGCAAGCGGCGCGAGCTGATCTGGTAGGGACGAAACTTCCGGCTGGAGCACGGTTCTAGCCTCTGCCAATGTAGGGCATGGTCGTGGCCATCACGGTCATGAACTGGACGTTGGCATCGAGCGGCAGGGATGCCATGTAGAGCAGGGCGTCGACGACGTGCCTGACGTCGAAGCGCGGCTCGATCCGCGTCGAGCCGTCGGCCTGCGGGACGCCCGAGCCCATCGCCGCGGTCATGTCGGTGGCGGTGTTGCCGATGTCGATCTGGCCGCAGGCAATGTTGAAGGCGCGGCCATCGAGCGAGATGGCTTTGGTGAGGCCGGTGATCGCGTGCTTGCTTGCGGTGTACGAGGCCGCGTGCGGCCGTGGCACATAGGCCGAGATCGAGCCGTTGTTGATGATGCGCCCGCCCCGCGGCGACTGAGCGCGCATGGCGCGGAACGCTTCGCGCGCGACATAGAAGGCGCCGTTGAGGTTGACGTCGATCATCCGCCGCCAGGTCTCCACCTCGAGGTCGCCGACCAGCGCCGGAGGGGCAAATGCGCCGGCATTGTTGAACACGACGTCGATATGCCCGAGGGTGTCGGCAGCGATGGAGAAGAGTGCCGCGACATCGCCAGGATCGGTGACGTCGCACTCTGCGGCGACGGCGATACCGGTGGTCTGCGTGAGCTCGCGAAGCCGGTCGGCACGCCGGCCACAGGTTGCAACCTGCCAGCCGGCGGCGGCAAAGCCGAGGGCTGCGGCGCGGCCGATGCCGGAGGTGCCGCCGGTGATCAGGATGGTGCGTGTCGGTGAGGTCATGGCGAGGCTATACACGGCCGGCGTGGGCCTTTCCAGCGGGCCAAGGCTGGCTCAGCCCATCTCGTAGCCGAAGAATTCGGCCCATTTGCGTAGGGGAGCAGCCGCACTCGACTGGAACACGAATCCATATTTCTGCCACGATGTCTGGACGCCGATGCCGACGCCCTGGCGGACCTTCTGGTAGCTCGGAGTCTTGACCGCGCGGGCCTCGGCCGCCTTAGCGAAATCACGGACGGCGTCCTCCCAGCCGACGCCCAGAAAGCCAAGCACGCCGGTGACGGTGGGCTCGAAGTCGGTCACTAGGTGGTCGTAGCGGACGTAGTGCACGCGCGGATCGTCCATGTCGTGATGGGCAAACCACTCCTTCATGGAATGGTCGTAGGTGCGGGCCACGCCCTCCAACGTGCGGAAGTTTTCCATCGCCGGATTGGGCGTAAAGCGCTGGCGCAGACAGCTCAGCGCCACGTCGTAGGGATGGCGAATTGAAAAGATGTAGCGCCAGTCGGGAAAGAGCTTGGCGAGGAAAGTCGCGTCTGAGCTGCGCATCGGCATCTTGTCCACCAGCATGATTGCGCTCGGCTTGCGGCGGCGGATGTCGATCTCCTCGTAGTATTTTGCCCGGGCCGCCAGGTAGGTCTCCGCCGGGTCGGCCGGTGGCGGCACTTTCCCCAGGACAACGCGCTCGATGACATCGATGGCCGCGTTGAGCGCTGGGATTTCCTCGAACGTCTCGATCTGCTGATGCGCCGCGAGCGCGTTCTCGAGCAGCGTCGTGCCGGAGCGCGGAAAGCCGACCATTTGCACCACGTCGGAACGCGGATCCGGGGGGAGGGGAGGGATCGGGAGGGCGCCGCGGATGGAGGTTCCCCGATAAAAGCGTTCGGGGTCGACCTTGGGATCGCGCTCGGCGGCCTTGAGCGCCAGGATTTCGGCGAAGGCCTCGCGATAATTGCCGAGCTTCTCCGTGGCGGTGGCGCGAAGGGCGCGAATACGTCCCGCATAGGGGGCGATTTCCGGGGTTTGCGCAGCGCGCTTGTCATCGAGCGGGGCCAGCCGGTTGAGGCATGCGGTGGCGTCGCCCTGCTGCAGCGCCGCCGTTGCCGCAAAGATTCGCGCAATTGGGGCATGAAGGCCGCGTGACGAGAGAAGCTCGGCGATTTCGAGCAGCAGGCCGGTCTGGCCGGCATCGTCGAGCACCATGTAGACCCGCTGCAGCGGCCTTGCGTCGAGCGGCGCAAGGGCCATGGCGCGAAGTGCCCAGGGCAGGGATTCGCGCCAGCCGCCGGCGAGCTCTGCCGTTTCCGAGGCCTTGGTGAGCCAGTTGAGCGCGCCGGTGGCGAGGAACAGGTCGGCATAGGCCTGGGTCGATCCGGCAGGATCGAAGGCAAGCTCCGACTGCATCAGGGCAAGCTCTGCCATTGCGGCGGAAGGCGCTGGTGCTTCGGCCGCGCGGCGGGCGAGGCCGTGCTCGAATTGGGTCTGGAAATAGGCGAAGGCGCGAGTCTTCACCGCGCCATAGCGGCTGGCGGCCGCGATCTCTTCCCACTGGGCCACCGAAGCGACCCGGTTATCCACAAGGGCGCAGATCGCGCCGACCGCCAGCACCGGGTCGTCGGAGCGGCTGAGCTCGCCGAAATAGGCCGCGGGCCCTTCGTGAAGCGTCCCGAACGCGGCGAGCGGCCAAAGCAGGTCGGAAGTGAAAACCAGGGGTTCAGCCATGCCGGTCAGCGGCGCTTCCGGCCGAAACGCGAGGAGATTTCAACAATTCGGCCCGAGATTTAGTGCGCATGGCGCGGCTTTTACACGGGGCAGCACCGGCGTTCCAGCGGTCCGCGACTGCCACACGGTCGCTCGTGGCTCGCACCAAAGTCGCCGCGAATCCCAGTGCATATTTGCGGCGGAGCGGGCCGCCTTTCGGCCCAGTGGTGGAGATTCGGAGCCGGCTCTGCACCATTGTCGCCACGTTGCTGCCGCCCGAGGCTGCCGATAGATTGCGCTGGCAGGGCGGAAACGCCCGGTTAACCTGGGATTCAGCCCTCTTAACGGGAGGTTTCGAAAGCTGTGCTGAATCTGCAACAACAGCAGGCGAACCATGTGCACAGCTCCACAATTTGGCCTTTGTGCCGTTGCGCGCCCCCTGCGTGTGGGTAATGGTGCTCATGCGAATCCATGCATGGGATCGTTTGTCGGTCGCAGACGCGACGGCAACACACACTGGCAAGTGTGGTCGCGTTTCGACAAGCCGCCGGGGAGACCTGGCAAAACGAATGACTGACTTTGGAGGTCAACAATGAAAATCAGGAGCGTACTGCTTGGCTCCGCAGCGATCGCCGGTCTCTCGACCGCCGGTTATGCCGCTGACCTGGGCGTCGTGACGTCTCTGGATCTGTGCGATCAGCTCGGGATCCCGGGTCTGAACATCGCATCGAGCGACAACTGCCTCACCGTTTCGGGCAACATCGCGTTCGAATACGACGTTGGCGATTTCTACAATGGCGTTGGCGGCAACGTTGGCGACAGTGCTTACGGTGGTCACTTCTTCCGTGACGACCCGAAGAACGTGAAGCCGACCTTCCCGGGCGCCGATGGCAACATGGACAGCGCCATACACAAGTTCGATTGGTGGCTGAAGTTCGTTGCCACTTCGAGCACCGACTTCGGTCCCGCCAAGGCGGTCTTGAAGATTGGCCAGAACAACTGGAACCAGGGCAACAACATCAACGGCCAATCGGGCACGATCAGTGTTGAAGAGGCCTGGGTTGGCGTCGGCGACACGACCATGCTGATGGCCGGTTACAAGGGTACGATCTTCAACACCGGCGACGATGTGCCGCTCGACTGGCTCGGGCTGTTCAACTCGTCGGACGTGAACACCGGTGTTGGCTTCAACAACTCCATCACCAACGGCCACATGTCGATCCAGGTGGTCTCGAGCGCAGCCGGCAACGGTATTTCGCTTGAGGGCGGTCTTGAAAACCTGAACTCGTCGAACGGCAGCCCGACTTGGAGTGCGGTTGGCACTCTGGCTTACGCTGGTAACAACATCACGGCGCATTCGTCGTTGATCTTCAACCAGAACAGCAACTGGCAGTTGCACACCGGCTTCACCGGCAGCTTCGACAAGCTGAAGGTTGTGGCTGCCTTGGCTGCCGACAATGGCACCGCGGCTACCGGCTATACGACTTGGTGGAACGCTCTTGCCAGCGCGTCCTACACGTTCGACATGTTCACTCTCGCGGGCTCGGTCGAAGCGACCTCTGCCAACGAGTGGGGTGTCAGCGGGTCGGTGTCGGCGACGGTCAGCGATGGTGTCTCGCTCAACTTCGGTGGCCGGTACTTCACCAACGGGACGAACAACGTCACCCAGGTGCAGGCCGGTATCTCGGCCGCGGTCACCGAGGCGATCACGCTGTCTGGCTCGGTCGGCGCCTACGAAGGCGATGGCACGACCCCGCAGGATTTCTACGGCATCGGCAAGGTTTCGTGGAGCCCGGGCGGCGGCTTCTCGTCGAGCGCTTCTCTCGAAGCTCACTCGACCGGTGGCTACAAGGCCGTGTTCACCGCGTCCAAGTCGATCAAGTAAGATCGCTTGCACAACCCAATCTGGAAAGGCCCGGCATTGCCGGGCCTTTTCGTTTGTGGCGGTTCAGCGACTATTCAGCCGGCCGGGCCCATAGTCGTCGTGATGACAAAGAGTTGCCGCCAAACAATCGGATAGCCGGGTTTGCTTGAGCGATGGCTTCTGCTATTCGCGTGCGGTGCCCGTAACGGCTCGGGCGTTTGCGGCAATCGAGGCGGCGGTTCGGGGGCGGCATGGCCGGCAACATGTTCAAATGGCTCGTTCCGTGCGTGATCACGGTGGTGGGCGGCACGGCGCTTGCAATCGCGGCGACCGGAGATTCTCTCAGCAGCGACCTTTCAGCCAAGGCGCGCGCGGCGCTTGGCCCCGACGCGACCTGGGCAGACGTCTCGCTGGATGGCCGTGAAGCGCTTATCTCCGGCGTCGCGGCTGATCACACCACCGTCGATTCCGCGGTCGCGCGCGTTGCCGCGGTGAGCGGTATTGCTGGCGCGACGGCTAACGTCGAGTTCGTGCCGACGGTGCGTCCATTCCCATTCAGCGCCGAAGCTGGAGCTGCGGGCCTCTCGCTCTCCGGTGGCATTCCGAGCGCTGACGCGGGCCGGATCCTGCTGGCTGACGCGGGCGATGGGGCCACCCAGTCGCTGAAGCTGCTCGGCGGATCGGCAGATCCCGTGCTGTTCACCAGCGCGGCGGGATTCGCGATCGAGGCGGCCAGGCATCTCGACCAGGGCCGTGCTGAGCTCGCCGACCTGTCGCTCAGCATTGAGGGCCGGGCGAAATCGCTCGACGATTATGCCTGGCTGCAGTCGCTGCCGGGTGTTCCGGCCGCAGTAAGCGTCGCGCAGGTGAGCGTCGAGCCGCCCGCCGCATCGCCCTATGTTCTGTCGCTGAGTTTCGATGGAACCACGGTGGCTGTTAGCGGTGATGCGCCCGATTCCGACTTCGAGCGGGCGCTGCGGGATGCGGTGCCGGCGAGCGTGCCGGTGACGTTTGCGCTGACGCCGGCTTCGGGCAGCACGTCAGATTTCAAGGCCAAGGTCCTCGGGCTGCTCAAATCCCTGCTGATGCTGCAGAGCGGGGAGGCGCGGCTGAGCGATGCGACGGCGACCCTCAGTGGCGTGCCGGCCTCCGTGGATATCTCTCAGGCGGTGACGACGGCGGTTGCGTCGTTGGGTGGGACGGCGACGCTCGAGGCGCCGCACGGGGCCGACTACACGCTCGGACTCACCAAGGCCGACGGCAAGCTGAGCTTTGCGGGGCTGGTGCCGGACAAGGCGACGCGCGACCGACTTGCGGCGGTCGACGGCGCTTCCACGGATGGCCTCACGATCGGCAAGGGCGCGCCGGAGCATTTCGCGGCGGGCGTCGATTTCGGGCTCGCGATTCTATCGCACCTGACCTCGGGCGTGGTCGATCTCAAGGGCGCGCGGCTGAGTCTTGGGGGTCTGGCGACATCGGTTGCCGACTACAAGGCGGTCGAGGCGCTCGCGGACAAGGGCGTCGACGGGTTTACGGTGACCTCAGGCGACCTCGAACCGCCGACGGCATCGCCGTTCACTTGGAGCGCTACCAAGGGCGCCGACGGCAGCATCGCCATGACCGGTTTCGTGCCGGACGATGCGGCGCGAAATGCCCTGCACGCCAAGATCGCGACGCCGGGCGACGACAGCGCCGCGCCGGCGCAGGGCGCTCCGGCTAATTTCGTGCTGCTGGCGGGCAAGGGCCTCGACGTGCTGGCTTTGCTCGATACCGGGAGCGTCAGCTTCGACGGAACCGCCTGGTCGATCGTCGGCAACGTCGACAGTGCGAAGAAGGGCTTTGCCGCCGACGCCGCATATTCGGTCGCCGGGCTGCGGACGGCGGGCTGGAGCTACACGATCACTGCCCCGACACCGCCGGCATCGGACGCCGCGAATGCGGCGCCCGCGGTGACGCCCTATCTGTGGTCGGCCACGAAGGCGGCCGACGGGACCGTGACGGTCGCCGGCTACCTGCCCGATGCGGCGGCCAAGGCTGCGGTCGCGGCCAAGATCGGCGCGGGCGGACAGGACACCACCGCACTGGCATCCGGTCAACCGAGTGGCTTTGAGAACGATGTTCTATCTGGCCTCGATGCGCTCGGACATCTGGGTGCGGGCCGCGCCGCGTTTGATGGCAGTCACTGGCTGCTGACGGGGACGCCGGCAAGCGATGCAGAGGGCGCGGCGGCGAAGGCTGCGGTTGGCGTCGACTGGAACGTCGCTCTTATGCCGGTAATGGCGGCGTCCAGCTCGGCGGCAAGTGAAGCATCGAGCACGGCTATAAGTTCGTCGAGCGAGCCCAGCTCCGCCTCGGTGGAGATGTCCTCGTCGGTCGAGGCATCCTCTGCCTCTTCCTCGGAGGCTGCGGCCCCCTCGGCGATCGCGAGTAGTGCCTCGGCTTCGATGACGGAACCGGCTTCCTCCTCGGCGGCGCCTTCCTCGTCCGCACCAGAAGCATCCTCATCGGCTTCGGAGGTGTCGTCGACTCCGCCGTCCTCGATGGAATCCTCAATGGCGTCGAGCGAGGCCTCATCGAGCAGCGCCTCCTCATCTTCAGTTGCACCGCCAGCGCCCGCGACACCCATGCCGACGACGCTGCTGTTCGACGCAGCCTTCGACGGGGCGCAGATGGTGCTGAAGGGCGGGGCGCCGAGTGCCGCTGCCGCTTCGGTGCTGGCAAAGGCCGCCGGTGTCTCGGCGAAATCGCTGAAGGTCACGCCCGGATTGCCCGATACGTTCGTCGCGAGTGCCAACAGCGGAATGAGCGCGCTGGCGCAGCTCGATTCCGGTCGCCTCGGCTTCGACGGCACGACCTGGTGGTTGCGCGGCGCCGCGGCGACACAGGCGCAGCACGATGCCGTGGCCGGCGTGATCGCGGCGCTTCCCAATGCCAGCGACTGGTCGGTGGCGATCGACGTCGCCTCATCGCCGCTCGTCGCATGTCGGGAGCGGGTGACGAGTCTCGCCAAGCGCAACGCTATCCAGTTCACGACCGGCAAGGCGACGCTCACCAAGGATTCGCAGGCGACGCTCGACCAGCTTGCGGCCGACCTCAAAATCTGCCCCGATACTAACGTGCACGTTCAGGGCCACACGGATGCAGACGGCAGCGCGGCGGCCAACCTCGGGCTGTCGGTGGCGCGCGCGGAGGCGGTGATCGCGGCGCTGGTGCAGCGCGGCATCGTCGAAGACCGCCTGATCGCCGAAGGTTACGGGTCGAGCGTTCCGATTGCTTCGAACGACACCAAGGCCGGCAAGGCGGCGAACCGGCGGATCGCCTTCGAGATCGATCCGCAATGAGTGTTGCCCACACCATCGGCACGCTGGGTTACCTGCTCGGCATCTACTGGCCCTATCTGCTCGGGGCGCTGGTGATCGGCGCCGGGGCAGGCTGGTTCAGCGCTGCGGGGCCGAAGGCATAGGCGCGGCGTGGGCATGATCCTCCACATTGCCGAGGTGGCGGGGCTCATCTTCCTCGCCTTCGTGCTGGGGTCGGCGCTCGGGTTCGGAGCGCGGCGACTGCTCGCGCGTCCGGCGAAGCCGGCACTGGTTCCCGCGGCTCGGCTTGCCGCGGCGCGGGGCGAGGCGATGGCCGCCGCTGCCGCGCCAACGGTGGCCCCGGTGTCGGTGCCTGTGATGAAACCGGTGGTGGCGGCGGCGCCGGTAGCGCCGGTAAGAGCGGTCCCGACGCCGCCGGTAACGATCACCTCGGCGAGCCCAGTGGTTGCTCAAGGTCCGATTCCCTCCGCAGGCCTGGCCGTCGCCCAGCCGCGACCGATGGTTCCGCCGGTTCCGGTGCCGCCGGTTGCAGCGCCTGTTGCCGCGGTTGTCCCGTCTGTCAGCACAGCCCCTGCCGCAACAACGGCGCCGTCCGCTGCCGACGACGACATCATGACGCCCGCGCGCCCCGCTGGGCCCACGACGCGCGCCGATGAGGGCGATGATTTCGCCGTGCTGCGGCTCCGCTCATCCAATGCGGCTCCGGTTCCCGCGCAGCCTGCTACGAAGGCCGGCATCGCGTGGAGTGGCGACCTCAACGGACATGGGGCCCGCCGCCCGGTGCGGGTTGCCGCGAGCGCACCGATGCCGATGCCACCAGCGCCATCGGTGGCTGCGCCGCAGGCCGACCCTGAGGCAAATCCCGCCAACGCGCCTTCGGCGGAGGCGGCACGAACCGTCGACGCTGACCTGCCGGCGGCCGAAGCCGGGGCGGTTGCGCCAGAGCCACCCGCCCCAGCGCCAGTCGCGGTGCCACCGCCAACTCCGACTCCGCCTTCGCCGGCGGATGTGCTGGTGGCACCCGCGCCGCAAGCCGACGCGCGGGTGGCGGTCGAGGCCGCGCCCGCGACAGTGGCTCAGCCAGTCGCGGCGGCCGAGCCTGTTGCGCCGTCGCCGACGCTGGCCACGCCGGCCAGCTTGCAATCAACGCCACAGCCGGAGGCGCCCGAAGCGGTCCGGAAGCTGCCGAAGATCGATTGGGCAGTTCCCCCTGCACCGGGGACGGCGGCGCCCACCGATGAGGACGCCCCGCCGGCCTTGTTCTCGGACTTCAGCCTGACCGAGGCTGCCACCAGCGCGACAAAGCCGGATGGCAGCGCTCCGGCCGGGGGTCATGACGAGCGCAGCTGGCCCGAACCGGCGCCGCCGCATCCGCATCTGCAGCCCGGCGTTCGACTCGAGGACATCACGTTGCCGTCGCCGGACGTCGAGGCGAGCGAACTGGAAATTGCCGAAACCAACTCGACGCCGGTGGCCACGGGAGACCGCGATGGCGAAGACGATGCGATGCGGGCGATCGAGGGCGGCTGGAGCCGCCGCCGTTCGGGTGGCGCCGATCGTCCCGAACTCATCGATGTGAGCTCGGCGGTGGCCGCGGCGCAGAGCGCGGTGCACCAGGTGCTGGCGCAGACTGGCGAGGTTTCGCGCGACGATGTCGGCAAGCCGCAAGGGCTGGCGCGGCCACGGGGCGGCACTCGCGACGACCTGTTGCTGATCAGCGGGCTCAGCCCGCTCGACGAATCGACGCTCAGCAATCTTGGCGTCTATCACTTCGACCAGATTGCCGGCTGGTCGCAGGCGGAAGTGCTGTGGCTCGAGAACCATGTGTTCGCGCGTGGCCGGATCGGGCGCGAGGCCTGGCAGGCGCAGGCGCGCAACCTGGTTTCGCGACGGCCGGCGCCGCCGCGTTTCGCGCGGAGCTAGGCGGCTTTCTCCGCGAACCCGAGACCGGCGATGAAATCGGTGATGGGGTGGACGTCGTCGCCGTTGTCGAGCAGCGCGGGCGAGCCCTGGTGCTCGATGATGTAGCCTTCTGCATCGCGCCGCCGCCGCATCATTTCCTCAAACGTCTCGCGGCGCAGCTGGTGGGTGAGCTGGGTGCGCATCATCAGCAGGGGCACCGGGCGCAGGGCGTCGAACAGCGGCCATTGCGCCACCAGCACATCGCCGAGCTCGAAGGGCTCGAGCAGGTCGACGAGCCTGGGGTCGAACAGCGGCTGCAGACGGCCGCGTCGGTCGACGAAGTGGGTGCGGAAGGCGAGGTCGTCAACGAGGGTCTCGGGGGCGTCGGGATAATCGCGGGTGACCATGCGGCGGAGCATGGTGGTGAGGCTCGCCTCGCCGCGGACGCCGATGAGGTCGCCCAGGGTGACGCGCAGGCGAACGAGGCCGCGCGGATCGGAGACGGGTCCGGCGTCGATCAGCACGACTCCGGCCATCAGCGACGGACGCTCGCTGGCGAGCGCCATCAGCACCTGGCCGCCATAGCCCTGACCCACGAATACCGCGTGCTCGATGGCGAGCGCCCGGGTCACCTCGATCAGGTCGGCGGCGTCGTTGAGCGAGGAATAGTCGCCGATGCGGGCCCGATCGCCCGAGCGGCCGCGGCCTTTGAGATCGACGAGGACCAGCGGTCGGCGATCGCCCAGGATGGGCGCCGCGAGGCGCGCGAATTCGGTGAAGTCCGCCATGTTGCGGTTGTAGCCGGGCACGCAGATCACCGGCGTGCGACCGGGCCCGAGGCGGCCGGCGATGTGCACGGCGAGTTGTTCGCTGGAGGAGCCGACCGTGACCATCCGCACCGGCAGGCCGGCGAACTGCTTGTGGTCGGTGGGGAGCAGGCGTGGCTTGGCCATGCCCCGTCTTAACCGAGGTCAGCCGGCGATGGAATGGAGCGCGGCCACCGGATCGAGCGGCGGCTGGCCGAGCCGGGCGCGATAGACAAGGTAGTTGCCGAGCACGCGCTGCACGTAGTGGCGGGTTTCCTCGACGGGTATCAGCTCGATCCAGAGCACCGGATCGACGCTGGCGAGGCGCGGGTCGCCGAAGGTCGAGATCCATTTGTTGGCATTGCCGCCACCGGCGTTGTAGGCGGCCGCGGCAAGGACGAGCGAGCCGTTATAGGCCTGGAGCTGGGCGGCGAGGTAGCTCGAGCCGAGAAGCGCGTTGTACTCGGGGTCAGAGGTGAGCCTGCGGACCGAGTAGGCGACGCCGAGCTTGCGGGCCGTCTCCTCGGCGGTGGCGGGCATCAGCTGCATGAGGCCGCGGGCGCCGGACGAGGACACCGCATCGACCTGGAAGCGGCTCTCGGTGCGGGTGATGGCGTAGATCGCCGCCATGTCGATGTCGGCGAGCTTGGTGGTCGGCAGGCCGTCCTTGGGGAAGCTGAACAGGTCGAGCGGCACGCCGCGCTTGTCGGCGATGTCGGCGATGGTGATCGCCAGATGATGGGCGTCGATCTTCTGGGCGAGGCGCGCCGCCAGCACGAGCTCGCCGCCGCTCTTGAGGGTGGGTGCCAGGGTGCGGAGCAGCACGCTCGCCATGTCATTCTTGCCGTTCGACATCAGGAGGTTGATGGCGAGCACCAGCGGGCGGGCCTGGAACACCGCTTCACTCGGGCCGGTCTCGGGCTGATCGTGAAGCTGGACGACCTGTTCGCCGAGCGCGGCGCGGGCGAGGAGGCCGTAGTAGATCGTGCCGTAGCCGGCGGCGGTGGTGTAGGCTGGCTTGGCACCGGCGGCATTGCCCGCGGCGGCCTGCGCGCGGCCGAGCCAGTACTGCGCCTGGCTAACGGAATCATCGAGCGTCGAGAGCTTGGCCATCGCCTCGAACTGCTTGACCGCGGTCTTGGGGTCCTTGAGGAAGCTGAGCGCGATCCAGCCGGACTGGAAGCGCGCCTCGACCAGGCGGCCCTCGGGACCCGAGGTATAGCCGGAGGCGACGACGTAGGCGCGCTTGGGATCGCCGGCTGCGAGCAGATCGCGGATCACCGAGCGGCGCTCGTACCACCAGTCCTCGGGCGCGGGGTCGTTGACCTGGCCCTTGTTGAGGTAGGCGATGGCGTCGTCCCAATGGTGGGAGGCGTGCGCGAGCTGGGCGCGCGAGAAGTAGTAGATGGGGTCGTGCTTGTAGGCGGCCACGACCTTGTCGAGCAGCGCGCCGGCATTGGCCTGGTTGGTCGAGACGGCGTTGCGGGCGAGCGCCAGCGATTTCTGCCCGGCCGTCATGAATTTGAAGAGGCGCGTCACCGCAGTCGCGCGGTCGGCCATCATCAGCTGCTGGGCGCGGTCCCAGTGGTCGGTGGGCGTCAGGATGCTGCCCAATGCGGCGAGAACCTTGGCCTCGCTGTCGGAATCGGTCGCGCCATAAACCCACAGGGCATGCGCGAGCGTGTGGGCGCGGGCCTTGTCGCCCTGCGTGACATAGGCCTGGGCGAGCGCAATCTCGGCATCGAGCGTGTTGGGCATCGTGGTGCCGAGCGTCTTGATCAGCACGTTCCCCGGTGCGTTGGCAGTGATCAGCGCCTGCTCGATCCGCGTCTTGAAGACGCCCGGGATGACGAAATCGGGCGCTTCGGCCATGAAGGCCTGGACGGTGGAATAAGGGATCGCGCCATTGCCGTAGTAGATCGCGGCCCACTGGCCCGTGTGGCGTTCGATCGGATCGGGCAGGGCGGTCGCGGCGGCATAGGCGCCGGCAAAGTCCTGCGCTTGAATCTGGCCGAGGACCGCAGCGAAGGCCGGTGAGCCCTCGGGCGCCACGGGCGCTGCGGTCGAAGTCGCGGGTGCGATCGAGCCGGTGATGATGGTGTCGATCGAGGCGGGTGCGGCCGGTGCCGGCGTCCCCGTTTCGGCAGCCGGAGGCGGCAGGGGCTGCGGCGCGACGAGGTCGGCGGTGAGCTGCGGCGCGGCGCGCAGCGCGAAGCTCAATCCAATGATGAGCGCGGCGGCGATGCCGCCGATCAGGGCTGCCCTGGGCGTGCCTTTAGCGATGAGCATGGCGTCGTCCCGTTGGTCCTCAAAACAAATCCAACAAGGTGCCCCCGACCCTTGCGACCCTCCATTGTCACCGCACAGGGTGAACAAAGCCTTGCCGCGCGGTCCTTGCGGATTCCCCGTATCGCGCCTGCTTGTCGCGCCCGGTTGGGGACTCTATGGTGCGCGACTATGGCCAAAGGGCGGAGAACCCTTGGCTGCAATCTGTCGCCGGTCGAGGGGCCGGCACCTCCAGGGATTCCAGTAGATGTTCAGAGGCTCGATCACGGCGCTCATCACTCCATTTGCCGATGGAGCGCTGGACGAGAAAGCCTTCTCGAGTTTTGTCGACTGGCAGATCAAGGAAGGCACGCATGGCCTCGTGCCGGTGGGCACGACGGGCGAGAGCCCGACGGTCACGCACGAAGAGCACCGCCGCGTCATCGAGATGTGCGTCGACGTCGCCGACCGGCGCGTGCCGGTGATCGCCGGCGCCGGCTCGAACTCGACCGATGAGGCGATCTCGCTGGCGAAGTTCGCCGAGGACATCGGCGCCGACGCGGTGCTGGTGGTCGTGCCCTACTACAACAAGCCGACGCAGGAGGGCCTGTTCCGGCATTTCTCGGCGGTGGCGTCGGCGACATCGCTGCCGGTGCTGCTCTATTCGGTGCCGGGGCGGACCGTCGTCGACATCGCGGTCGACACCATCGCGCGGCTGCATGAGGCGCATTCCAATATCGTCGGCATCAAGGACGCCACCGCAAGCATGGAGAAGGCGAGCCTCGAGCGCGCCAAGCTGGGGCCGGATTTCGTGCTGCTCTCGGGCGAGGACATGACGGCGCTGGGCTTCAACGCGCATGGCGGGCAGGGGTGCATCTCGGTCACCAGCAATGTGGCCCCCAGGCTCTGCTCGCAGCTGCAGAATGCCTGCCAGCAGGGCAATTACGCCGCGGCGCTCATGCTGCAGGACAAGCTGGTGCACCTCCACAAGAACCTGTTCCTCGAGAACAATCCGGGCGGGGTGAAGTATGCAGCGAGCCGGCTGGGCCTGTGCCGCAACGAGCTGCGCCTGCCGCTGGTGCCGATCAGCGAGGCCAACGAGAAGGCGATCGATTTCGCGCTCGGGCATGCGGGGCTGTTGAACTAGACCCGCAGTGCGGGCTTGTCCGGTCACTTTGTCATTCCCGCGTAGCCGGGACTCCAGAGCCGCACACACGGGGTTAGCCGCTCCTGGATTCCCGCCTGCGCGGGAATGACATTGTGGGGCACCGGCGCCTTCGAGTATGTGACACCCATGCCAAAGCCGCCCAACAAGCCAGCGATGATTGTGACCGGCCCGGTCGCCGAGAACCGGCGGGCCCGCTACGACTATGAGATCCTCGAGACGCTCGAGGCGGGGATCGTGCTGACCGGCACCGAGGTCAAGTCGCTGCGCACCGGCAAGGCCCAGATCACCGAAAGCTACGCGTCGCCCGAGCGGGGCGAGCTGTGGCTGATCAACGCGTACATTCCCGAATACCTCCAGGCCAATCGCTTCAACCACGAGGAGAAGCGGCCACGTAAGCTGCTGGTATCGAAGAAGCAGCTCGTCGAGCTCAGCGAGGGCGTCGAGCGCGCCGGCAACACCATCGTGCCGCTAAAACTCTATTTCAACGAGCACGGCAAGGCGAAGATCCTGATCGGGCTCGGCAAGGGCAAGAAGAGTTTTGACAAGCGCGAGACGGAAAAGAACCGCGACTGGAAGCGCGAGCAGGGGCGCCTGCTCAAGCACGGCTGACGAAGCGGGCTGCCTTGCCCACCACGTCCTCGAACATTTCGGTCGTCAGCACGCCGGTGTTCGTGTTGTAGCGCGAGCAGTGGTAGCTATCGAACAGCGTAGCGCCTGGGCCGAGCGGGTGCTCATTGCCGTGGCCGAAGGGATGGGCGGAGCGCTTCTCGCCCAACGCCACCAGCAGCGAGTCATGGGCGATGCGGCCGAGCGCGAGGTAAGCGCGCGGTCGCTGTTCGCCGAGCCGGCGGGTCATGAACTCGCGGCAGGTCGCGATCTCTTCGGTGGTCGGTTTGTTCTCGGGTGGCACGCACGCCACGGCGTTGACGATCAGTGTGTTGCGAAGCTTGAGGCCGTCGTCGGGCCGCTGCGCATAATCGCCGCTGGCTAGGCCGAACTTTTCGAGGGTGGCGTAGAGCAGGTCGCCGGCATAGTCGCCGGTGAACGGTCGCCCCGTGCGGTTGGCGCCCTTGAGCCCGGGGGCGAGGCCGATGATCAGCAGCCGCGCCTCGGGATCGCCCCAATAGGGCACGGGGTTATTGTGCCAGTCCGGATGGAGGCGGCGCGCCTCCTCACGAAAGGCGACAAGGCGCGGGCAGAGCGGACAGTCGTGCGGCGGTTGGGTGAAGGCCACGCCTTGCGTGCCGGCAGACGCTAGCGATGGTCGGTGGGGACCGGTGTGCGCTCGGACATGGCGGCGCGTTCCTGCGTGGTGCGCTCCTGCGGGGGCCGGCCGACGGTCTTGGCGAGTTCGGCGACGTCGAGGAAGAAATCGGCCTGGCGGCGGAGGTCGTCGGCGATCATCGGCGTCGGGGTGCTGAGGGTCGAGGCGACCGTCACGCGCTTGCCGCGGCGCTGCAGGGCGGCGACGAGAGCGGTGAAGTCGCCATCGCCCGAGAACAGCACGAAATGATCGAAATGGGGCGACATCTCGAGGGCATCCACGGTCAGCTCGATGTCCATGCTGCCCTTGATCTTGCGGCGGCCGGCGGCGTCAGTGAATTCCTTGGCGGGCTTGGTGACGACGGTGAAGCCGTTGTAGTCGAGCCAGTCGATCAGCGGGCGGATCGAGGAATACTCCTGATCCTCGACCAGCGCGGTGTAGTAGTAGGCGCGCAGCAGGTAGGCCTTGGACTGGAACTCGGACAGCAGGCGGCGGTAGTCGATGTCGATGCCGATGGCCTTGCTGGTGGCGTAAAGGTTCGCGCCGTCAATGAACAGGACGACCTTTTCGCGAGGATCGATCGACATGAGTTTCTCCAAAAGGACGCCGGCCGACTGACCTTCCGCCTTGCCCGTGTTCGGGTGTTGAACCCGCAGCTCGGGCCGTTCCTAACGAAACGCCCGCGGCCCCTTTGCAGATAGCAAGGCGGGCCCTTGTGGGCAATTTAATTCCATGTCAGCGGGCTGTCAGGTAAGACTAATCCTTGAACCGGGCGGACGGCTCGTATAAGAGCGGCCCAAATCCAACATTTTCCGGAGACAAGCAGTGGCCCGCGTCACCGTCGAGGACTGCGTCGAGAAGGTCGAAAATCGCTTCGATCTGGTTTTGATGGCCGCCCACCGCGCCCGCATGATTTCGGCCGGCGCAGCGATTACCGTCGACCGCGACAACGACAAGAATCCCGTCGTTGCGCTGCGCGAGATCGGCGATGCGGCGATTTCGCCCGACGACCTGCGCGAGGACCTGATCCATTCGCTGCAGAAGTATGTGGAGGTCGACGAGCCCGAAAAGCACGCCGCGCCGCTGCTTGACGCCGATGCCGATCCCGATGGCGACACGTTCGATACGCTCTCGGAAGACGAGCTGCTGCGTGGCATCGAGAGCCTCGCGCCGCCCGAGCGCCGGGACGACTGAGCCGTTTTCATCGCGCCGGATTTGGCCCTATAGTATCGAGGCGCCCGCAGGTTCGGGCGCCTTTTGCGTTTTGGGCCCATGAGTCTGGTTGAACTGCGCCCCGGCAAGAACGACGCCGCACCCGGCCGGCCGGTGATGCGGCAGTATGACCTGGTCGAGAAGGTGCTGGCCTATAATCCGCACGCGGACGAGGCGCTGCTCAATCGGGCGTATGTCTATGCCATGCAGAAGCACGGCACGCAGAAACGCGCCTCGGGCGATCCGTTCTTCAACCACCCGCTCGAAGTCGCCTCGATCCTCACGGACCTCAAGCTCGACGACGCAACGATTGCCGTCGGGCTGCTGCATGACACGATCGAGGATACGGACGCGACGCGCGCCGAGATCGACCAGATCTTCGGTGGCGAGATCGGCGAGATCGTCGATGGGCTGACCAAGATCGAGCGGCTGCAGCTGGTGACGCGCGAAGAAGCGCAGGCCGAGAACCTGCGCAAGCTGCTGCTCGCGATTTCGGCGGATGTGCGCGTCCTGCTGGTCAAGCTGGCGGACCGGCTGCACAACATGCGCACGCTGGGCTTCATGCCGCCGGAAAAGCAGCAGCGCATCGCCGAAGAGACGATGGACATCTACGCCCCGCTCGCCGGCCGGATGGGCATGCAGGACATGCGCAGCGAGCTCGAGAACCTCGCGTTCAGGACGCTGCAGCCCGACCACTATGCGGCGATTACCGACCGGCTCGCCGAGATGCAGGCGGAGTTTCGCGAGACCATCGCCTCGGTCGAGCGCGAGCTGACGGACAAGCTCCGCACCGAGGGGATCGACGCGGTGGTGTCCTCGCGCGTCAAATCCGCCTGGTCGATCGCCACCAAGATCGAGCGCAAGCAGATCGCGCTCGAGCAGCTGTCGGACATGATCGGCTTCCGCATCGTGGTGCCGACGATCGCCGACTGTTATCGGGCGCTAGGTGTGGTCCACACCAACTGGAAGGTCGTTCCAGGCCGGTTCAAGGACTACATCTCGGTGCCCAAGCACAACGATTATCGCTCGATCCACACGACGATCGTCGGGCTGGGGCGGCAGCGCATCGAGCTGCAGATCCGCACCGAGGAAATGCACCGGATCGCCGAATACGGCATTGCGGCACACGCGGCCTACAAGGAGGGTGCGAGCCTTGATGGCGTGAGCCACGAGAGCCAGGCTTTCACCTGGTTACGCCAGACCATCGAGCACCTGACGGATGGTGGCGGCAGCAAGGAAGATTTCCTCGAATACACCAAGCTCGAGCTGTTCCAGGACCAGGTGTTCTGCTTCACGCCGCGCGGGCGGCTGATCGCGCTGCCGCGGGGCGCGACCCCCATCGATTTCGCCTACGCGCTCCACACCGACATCGGCGACACCACGGTGGGGGCGAAGATCAACGGCGCGATCGTTCCGCTCGTCACGCACCTTCAGTCCGGCGACGAAGTCGAGATCATCCGTGACCAGAACCACCTGCCGCCTGCCAATTGGGAGACGATCGCGGCGACCGGCAAGGCGCGCGCCGCGATCCGCCGGGCGGTGCGGCTGCAGGCGCAGCAGCGGGCGCATGCGCTGGGCGAGCGGATCGTGTTCTCGCTGCTCGAGCGCGAGAACGTGACGCTCGATGAAGCCGAATACGAGCAATTGGCCAAGGCGCTCGGCCAGCCGAGCCGGCGCGACCTGCTGGTCGCGGTCGGGGAGGGCAAAATCGAGACCGAAGCGCTCGGGCAGGCGCTGGCCAGCGTCAAGGGCATCAAGCGGCGGCGCAAGAAGGCGCTCGACCTGCCGACGCCCGACAAGGCGGAAGGCTGGTTCGCATTGCGCGGTACCGATCTTTTCCGCTTCCGCTCCCCGGGCGGCCAAAGCCCCGGGCCCAATGCGCGGAAGGCGCTCGATCAACTGGGGTTTTCGACGCGGGTCGAGATCTCGCCCGAGGGCGTGGTGCCTGGCGACCGGCTGATCGGCATCCTCACCCCGAATGCGCCGATCACGATCTATCCGGTGCATTCGGACGCGCTTGTCGGGATGCACGATTCCGATGTCGCATGGATCGACGTGCGCTGGGACATGGCCGGCCGCGAGGAGCGGACGCACAAGGTGGTCATCGCTATGCTGGTGCAGAACAAGCCGGGTGTGCTGGCCCAGGTGTCCGGCGCCATTGCCGCGGGAGAGGCGAACATCCATAATCTCGTGATGCGGATCGTGTCCCCGGACTTTCACAAGAACATCTTCGAACTCGAGGTGAGGGACCTGTCGCAACTGACGGAAGTGCTGAACACTTTGAAGCTCACCCCGGGCCTGTCGCAGGTGCATCGCGCAACAGTAGCCGAAGCCGAGGCGGTGACCATCGCCGACTGGGGCAATGACGGGAACGGGCCGGGCGAATGACGCAGGACGAGGTTCTCGAGATCTTCCGGCAGTGCGGCGCGCTGCTCGAAGGCCACTTCATCCTGTCATCGGGGCTACGCTCGCCGGTCTTCCTGCAGAAGGCGCGGGTGTTCATGCACCCGGACAAGGCCGAGGTGCTGTGCCGGGCGCTGGCAGACAAGATTCGCGCGGCCGGCTATGGCGGGGTGAGCAAGGTTGTCTCGCCTGCGGTGGGCGGCATCATCCCCGGTTACGAGACGGCGCGGCATCTCGGGCTGCCGGCGATCTACACCGAACGGGTGGATGGCCAGTTCCAGGTGCGGCGCGGGTTCGATCTGGCGCGCGGCGAGAAGGTGATCGTGGTCGAGGATATCGTGACCACGGGGTTGTCGATCCGCGAGTGCATTGAGTGTCTGAGGGCGATCGGGGCGGACGTGGTGGCTGCTGCCTGCCTCGTCGACCGGTCGGCAGGGGAAGCCGACGTGGGCGTGCCGCTGGTGGCGCTGACCCAGTACAAGGTGCCGGCTTATCCTGCCGACGCGCTACCGCCGGAGCTGGCGGCCATTCCCGCGGTCAAGCCGGGGTCGCGGGGGTTGGCGTGATCGCGCGGGCTGGGCACGGAGAACCCTCTCCCCTGAGGGGAGAGGACAGGGTGAGGGGTTCAGCCTCTCGGGCTCGCTCGCTTCGACGCAAGGAATCCGACGCCGAGCATGTCTTGTGGCAGCTGCTTCGAAATCGGCAGCTTGGTGGCCTCAAATTCGTACGGCAGTTTTCGATTGGTCCCTACATCGCTGATTTCGCATGCCGAGAGGCGGCGTTGGTGATCGAACTCGACGGAAGTCAGCATGCGGGATCGTCTCGCGACGAGGCGCGGAGCGCGTTTCTGACGGCTGAGGGGTATTCGGTCCTTAGGTTCTGGAACACCGATGTTCTGACCAACGCCCGTGGCGTTGCGGATACAATATTGGCGGCGCTGGCATCGCACCCCTCACCCGGCGAGCGCTTCGCGCCCGCCACCCTTTCCCCTGAGGGGCGAGGGTCGCGGGGGGCACGCGCCGCGACCACCAAGCAGCGCAGCCGGCGCCTCACCGGTGGAGTGGCGCGGCTAGCAAGCGCGGCCAACGGGAGTGCGTCGTGATCGTCGGGCTCGGCAATGACCTGTGCGACATTTCCCGCGTCCAGGCGGTGCTCGACAAATACGGCGAGCGGTTCACGCAGCGCTGCTTCACCGAGATCGAGCGCAAGAAGTCGGACCGGCGGGCGCAGCGGGCGGCGTCTTACGCGAAGCGGTTCGCCGCCAAGGAAGCGTGCTCGAAGGCGCTGGGCACCGGCATCGCCTGGGGCGTCTACTGGCGCGACATGGGGGTGG
>Ga0265313_10000897_pt1 | contig 29906 bp, 25 predicted proteins | sample 4123metaG_FD_203122 | JGI IMG/M metagenome (GOLD analysis project Ga0265313, IMG submission 203122) | Rhizosphere microbial communities from Carex aquatilis grown in University of Washington, Seatle, WA, United States - 4-1-23 metaG | ecosystem: Host-associated > Plants > Roots > Rhizosphere >...
CGACGATGGGCAATCCGTTTGCAAACGCGGATATTCGAGCCATAACGAAAAGATGACCAGCGCGTTTGCGCTGGTCATCTGGTACGCCCCCCGGGACTCGAACCCGGAACCTGCAGATTAAGAGTCTGATGCTCTAACCAGTTGAGCTAGGGGCGCGTGCACTGGACCGCGCATGGTACCTGAGGGTCGTAGCGTGGGGGAGAAAAGAGGAGGCGGCCTTGGACGTGGCGATCAGCGGCGCGAGCGGCTTCATCGGTACCGCGTTGACGGCGTCGCTGCGAGCCGACGGCCATCGCGTGCTCCAGCTGAAGCGCGGAGGCGTCTCCAGCGGCGACACGATCGGGTGGGATCCCGACGCGGGCCGTATCGACGCACCGGCACTCGAGGGTGTCGGCGCCGTGGTGCACCTCGCGGGCGAGAGTATCGGCGAGCGGCGCTGGACCGACGAGCAGAAGCGCACGATCCGCGAGAGTCGGGTGCGCGGCACGGCGGTGCTCGCGGGTGCGGTCGCCAGCCGGGAGCGCAAGCCGCAGGTGTTGGTGTCGGGTTCGGCCATCGGTTACTACGGTGATCGAGGCGACGAGATCCTCACCGAGCAGAGCGGCCCGGGCGACGACTTCCTCGCCGAGGTGTGCGTCGCGTGGGAAGCCGAGACGCAAACCGCGGCCGACGCCGGCGTGCGCACGGTGCTCGCGCGCACGGGCATCGTGCTCGATCCGAGCGGCGGCGTGCTCGCCCGGATGCTGCTCCCGTTCAAGCTCGGGATCGGCGGACGGCAGGGTTCGGGGAAGCAGTGGATGAGCTGGATCACCCTCGCCGACCACGTGCGCGCGATCCGTCATGCCATCGACCACGACTCCGTGCGGGGCCCGGTGAATCTCGTCGCTCCCAACCCGGTCACGAATGCCGAGTTCGCCCGCACGCTCGGCCACGCGCTGCACCGGCCGACGATCTTCCCCACGCCGATGTTTCCGCTGAAGGCGCGATTCGGCGCCGAGCTCGTCGAGTCGTTGCTGCTGGTGAGCCAGCGGGTCGCGCCCGCGCAGCTCGCGGCCACCGGCTACGAGTTCACCTGCTCTTCACTCGACGCTGCCCTCCGGGCCACGCTTCCGACGTGATCGGCCGCAAGACTCCGCAACGGTGACGCGAGGATCAACACGAACGAGGGTGACTGAGGGGACTCGAACCCCCGGCCTTCGGGACCACAACCCGACGCTCTAACCAACTGAGCTACAGCCACCATGAGCACACGCTCTGCCCCGATCGCCGCGGCAGACCGTTCATTGTAGGACCTCGGAGGTCACGATCGCTCGGTCGTTCCCGAGCTCGCCGCCACCACCTGGTACCGAGTCGAGCGCGCAGTTTCGATAGCGTTGCCCGCTTCGGCGCTCGAAGCGCAAGGGGAACCTCGACGGAGGTGAATGTGGACCACTCGGGAGTCGGCCGCCACGCGATCTGCGAGTTCTGGGGTGCGTCGAATCTGAACTCCGTCGAGCTCGCCGAGCGGGCGCTGCGAGATGCCGCGGTCGCCGGTGGCGTGACCCTGCTGGAAGTGTTCGTGCACCAGTTCTCTCCGCACGGCGTGTCGGGTATCGCGGTGATCGCGGAGAGCCACCTCGCGCTGCACACCTGGCCCGAGCATGACTATCTCGCCGCAGACTTCTTCACCTGCGGCGACGGCGCCGACGTCGAGGCGATCATCGGCGTGCTGCGCGAGGCTTTCGCGGCAGAGCGGGTCGACACGCGATACCTCACGCGCGGCGTGCCGGCGGAGCTCGAGCCGGTGCGCTTCGAGGAGTTCGAGCCGGGCAGTGCGTCGCACGCCGCATACGACGTGCTCAACGTGCTCGAGCAGCGCCGCACCCAGTACCAGGAAGTGATGCTGTTCGAGTCGCCCCGGCTCGGCCGTGTGCTCGCGCTCGACGGCATCGTGCAGATGACCGATCTCGACACGTACGTGTACCACGAGATGCTTGCCCATCCGGCGCTGTTCTCGCATCCCGACCCGCGCACGGTCGCGATCGTCGGCGGCGGCGACGTCCATCTCGTGGCCGAAGCGCTGAAGCACCCCGGCATCGAGCGCGTCTACCTGCTCGAGCTCGACGAAGAAGTCGTGCAGGTCGCGCGCAAGCACTACGACGTCGCTCGGGAGGCCCTCAGCGATCCGCGCGTCGACGTGAGGCCGGGCGACGCGTTCGAGTCGATCGCCGAGCTCGCCGGTGAGCTCGACGTCATCATGGTCGACCTCACCGATCCGATCGGACCCGCGGCCCGCCTCTTCGAGGACGAGTTCTACGCCCTGTGCGAGCGCGCGTTGCGTGCCGACGGGTTCCTCGTCGCGCAGACCGAGTCGATCCACTTCCATCCCGACGTCGTACGCGACTGCTTCACCGCGTTGTCGGGCCGGTTCGCCCGCACCGATCTGCTCTGGGGCGCGATCGCGACGTATCCGGGCGCCTTCTGGACGTTCGGGATCGCCACCAAGGGCCCCGACCCGCGCGTCGTGCGCCGGCGCCCCGAGATCACGACCCGTCTCTACGACGTCGACGCGCACGAGTGGTTCTTCGTTCCGGAGCCGGTGCGCCGCAAGCTCGTCGGCGTCTGAGGCCGAGATCGCGGGCGAATTCAACAAGGCCCAGGCGATCGCGGCAGTGGCATCAATCTTGGGCATCAGTCGGTCGAGTGGGCACATCGACTCGTCGGGCGGGTGACCGCGAGCGCGAGCGCGTGAACGACCGCTTCGCGGCTACGAGCGCGACGACCACGAACGCCGTCGCGACCACCGCGATCGCGAACAACCCGACCGCATGGGCCCACCTGTGATCGTTGGCGGCGTGCGCGCCGTCGATCGCGGCCAAGACGCCGTGATAACCGAGATCCGCGACGAGGAGCCATCCGATGGCCCGCGCCACGAGCCGCGCTACGCGCACGCGGGCACGTTAGGGCACCGGTGCGATAGGAAGACACCGTGCCCGAACTGATGCTCGACGACGTGACGCTCGCGTACGACGAGTTCGGCCCGGCCGGCGGCGAGCCGGTGCTGTTGATCGCCGGCTGCGGCCAACCCGCCTCGGCCTGGCAGGTGGGCGTCGTGCCCGCGCTCGTGGATGCCGGGTACCGGGTGGTCACGTACGACAATCGCGGCGTCGCACCGTCGTCGTCGCCGGCACCGCCCTATTCGGTCGACGCGATGGTGGGTGACGCGCTCGCGTTGCTCGACCACTTGCAGATCTCCGACGCGCACGTCGTCGGCCATTCGATGGGCGGGTGGATCGCCGAGACGATCGCCGCCCGCCACCCGGAGCGGGCGCGCACCGGCGCCTTCCTCGGGAGTTGCAACCCTCCGACCTCTTGGGAGAAGGCCATCACCACCGTCGAGCGTGATCTCGCACGACTCGACTACGCCCTGCCGCCCTTGTTCTACGCGACCGAGACGATGCGTTATTTCCCGATCAAGGACCTGCAAGACGACGCGTTCGTCGACACCGTGCTCTCCTTCACCGGCGACGACGAGCCGTGGCCGAACCCCGGGCGCCTCGGTCAGTACGAAGCGTGCCTGGCGTGGTCGACGGATCCGGAGCACGGCCGGGCCTGGCCCACGATCGCGGTGCCGTGCTTGATCATGGCGTACGAGCACGACGTCGACTCGCCGCCGGCACGCTCACGGGAGGCCGCCGCGATCATTCCGGGCGCGCGCTACGCCGAGATCGCCGACGCGAGCCACCTCGCGCCGTTCACGCACGGCGCGGCCGTCGCCGAGATCCTCGTCGAGTTCTTCCGCGCTACGTGAGCGGCAACGAGCGGCCGACGTAGGCGACGAACGGTGCGGCGGACTCCGCGAGCGTTCGCTCGTCGCCTTCGAGTGAGCTGCGTTCGTACCAGCGCAGCGCGGCCCGGATACCGTCGTGCCACTCCGGAGGGAGCGACTCGAGCGCCCACTGACCGGCCTGGTACTTCGACAGCACGACATCGCGCGTCTCGTAGCTGCACAGGATGCGCGCGCCGTTGAGCACGCCGAACGCCTTCGCGTCGGGATGCGCCTCGACGAAGTGCATCTCGGACCGCAACCCCGCGTCGAGCTCGGCCCACGTCGGGACGGGCACGACCTCGCGCGGATCGGCACCGGCGATCACGAAGTAGCGACCCGCGTGAATGTGCGCGCGGTGCAACGCCCACGCGTTGTCACGAACCTCGAGATCGAGCTGGTGTCGAGGCGGCTCCGGGCGTGCGGCGTCGGCGAGGAGCACGAAATAGCCGTCGAGATCGGCGCCCAGCTCCGACAGCTGCGCAAGCTCCGAGGCGAGCACGCCGACCTGGCGGCGGTCGGCCTCGTCGAGCGGCCGGCGCACCAGCACGTGGTAGTCGAAGTCGATCCGCCAGTGTTCCGGGCGGGGAAACGCGACCGCGCCGTAGAGGAAGAGGCTCGAGCATGCGTCGCCGAGGATCGCGTTCAAGCCCTGGCGGAGCGCGTCGGACAGCGCAATGACCGCGTCGGGGAGGGGTGGCATTTCGACCACGACCGCGAACGTAGGCCCTCGTAATTCGGTACGGCGGCGGGTACGGTTGCGCGCGAGGTGAAGGGGGGCGCGATGCGCACGGCGTCGAGGCTCGTCGTGGCGATCCTGCTCGTCACGGCGGCGGGGGTGGCCTACACGGCGCCGGCGTCCTCTTCGGTGCCGGCGTGGTCGATCGTCCCGAGCGCCGGCCCTCCGGGCGCGCCATCGGGATTCCTCTCGAGCGTCGCGTGCGCGTCGGCCACGAACTGCTTCGCGGTCGGCGACTTCGCGAGCGGCTACTCGGGCGGCGTGCTGCTCGAGCACTTCGACGGCACCGTTTGGTCGCTCGTCTCGCTTCCCATCCCCGACACGGGCATCGGTACCAATGCGAGCGCGGTGCTGAGCGACGTGGCCTGCCCCGGCCCGACCACCTGCTTCGCGGTCGGTGCCGGCTCGATCGACAAGAAATCTCAGGCGTTGATCGAGCGATGGGACGGCACGACGTGGTCGATCCTGTCCAGTCCGAGCGCCGCCCTGCTGAACGATCTCACATCGGTCGCGTGCTCGAGCGAGACGCAATGTTTCGCAGTGAGCAACGCGAGCACACAAATAGTGCAATGGAACGGCTCGACCTGGTCGGCCGCCGCGTCACCGAGCGTCCCGGACGGCAGCGCGCTCTTCGGGGTGTCGTGCGCGTCGACGATCTGCTTCGCGGTGGGCTCGGCCTACATCAACTCCCAGAACGCGTTGCTCATCGAGGAGTGGAACGGCACCGCCTGGTCGGTCGTCACCAGCCCCGCGCCCGCCGGAGCATCGTTCCTCGAGCTCAAGGCGGTGTCGTGCGCGACACCAACGTCGTGCCTGGCCGTCGGCAGCTACGAGCTCGGGCAGAACACCGACGTGCTGATCGAGCGATGGAACGGAACGAGTTGGTCGATCGCAACGAGCCCGAAATTCCTCACGGGGGCGTCGGGCGAGTTGCTCGACGTGTCGTGCTCCGGCGCGAGCGACTGCACCGCGGTGGGTGACGCCCGACAAGGCGCGAAGAAGCCCTCTCTCAGCCTCGTGGAGCACTGGAACGGCACGAGCTGGTCGACCGTTTCGAGCCCGAACGCGGATCCCAAGAGCGACTTTCTCTACGGCGTGAGCTGCTCGAGCTCCGCGAGCTGCCTCGCGGTCGGATTCACCGGTGGAGGGCTCGCGACCTCCGCGACGATCGAGAGCTGGAACGGCACCCGGTGGTCGGTCGTGGCCACTCCTCAACAAACGCCGTCGAACAGCACGCTCTCCGAGGTGTCGTGCCCGACGCCGACGACCTGCTTCGGTGTCGGGCAGTACGTGAGTGCCACGGGCGCCGCGTCCGCGCTGATCGAGCGATCGGGCCCGACGGGCTGGTCGGTCGTGGCGGTGCCGAAGCCGGCGGGAGTGAGGACGGCCACGCTGGCCGGTGTGTCGTGCGTGAGCGTCACGGCCTGTTTCGCAGTGGGGCAGACCGGAGGCTCCCTGGGGAAGCCGCTCATCGAACGATGGAACGGCAAGACGTGGTCGATCACGCCGAGCCCTTCCGACGCGCGCTACGACTCGTACCTCACCGCGGTGTCGTGCACGAGCGTGAAGAATTGCTTCGCAGTCGGCGCGCTCGACGCGAGCACGCTCGAAACGTTCGTGGAACGCTGGAACGGCTCGAAATGGTCGGTCGTGCCCAGTCCGAGCCGCCGGCCGAGTCCGAACTTCGAGACGGAAGGCGTCAACAGCCTGCAGGGTGTCTCGTGCGCGACCGCGACCAGTTGCTTCGCGGTCGGTGGCGACACCGGCTACAACGCCAACTTCAACGAGACGCTCGTCCTGCGTTGGAACGGCTCCAAGTGGACGATCGTGAAGAGCCCCAACGGACCGGGCGGCAAGTACAGCACGTTGTCGGGAGTTTCGTGCCCGAGCGCGACGAATTGTTACGCCGTCGGCAACTCCTCCGCCGCGCCCGGCCTGACGGCGCCACTGCACTCACTGATCGAGCACTGGAACGGAACCGCCTGGACCCGCGTGACCAGCGCCGACCCCGGCACGCGGCGCAACGCGTTGTCGTCAGTGTCGTGCGCGAGCGCCACGAGTTGCGTCGCGGTCGGCGGCGACTCCGGGACGTCGGGGCGAAACTCGACGCTCGTCGAGAACCTCTCCGGCACGACGTGGTCGACGGTCCCCAGCCCCAACCCGGCCGGCGCGGTCGACGCGTTCTTCCACGCGGTCTCGTGCCCGAGTGCCGTCACGTGCTTCGCAGTAGGTGACTTCGACCAGTTCTCCGCACCGCGCCCGCTGGTGGAGCAATACTCCTGAACCGTTCGGCCCGACGGTCCTACGCGTACTTGATGTAACAGTTCGACTGGTCGATCGTGTACTGCCCGTCGATCAGGTCGCGCGTCTGCTGCTCGTCGACGAGCAACGCGTTGCGGAGGATGACCGCGCGCTTCCCGCGAGCCGGGAGGGCGTGGAGCTGCTGTTGGAACCACGCGTTGTTCGCGCTGACGACTTTGAGGTTGTCGGCCGCCGCCGACTCGAGGCACGTTTGCAGGGCCACCGCGCGCAGGGCCGCCCGCTGAGCCGGCCCGATCGTCGTGGTCGTGGTCGGCCGAGTCGTCGACGAGTGCCGGGCTGGAGCGACCGCCGTGGTCGTGGTGCTCGTCGCCGGCGGTCGCGTCGTCGAGGTCGAAGTGGAGGGGACGGTTGGCGCGGGGTGTCTCGCCGTGGTCGGCGGCGCCGGGCGGCGCCGCGTCGTGGTGGGTCGCGCGGCCGAGCTCGTGAGCCGCGCCCGCGTGGTCGCGGGCGCGCTCGCGGTCGAGGGCGGTCGGGTCGCGGTCTGGGATCCGGCGGTGTGCCCGCGGCCCGCCACCACCAGCACCACCGCGACCGCCGCAGCCACTATGAGCTTTCTCATGCCTGCGCCCTCTCGACCCGGCCGCGATGCCGCGCCGAAGAAACGTCGGCATCCCGAGCCGGTGACCTGAGGGCCGCCGCGCGGTCACGCGCGGCACGAGGCGTGGGGCTCGACGGCGGGCGTCATACTCGCGGGTGAGGTGGCGCGCTCGTTGTCGGCCTGTTGTGCGACGATGGTGGTGCTCGTCGTCGCGTGCTCGGGCGCAGACGGGAAGCACGCGGCCACGGCGACGAGCGGTGCTCGCGTGCGCTTCGGTCGATCGCCTCACACGCCAGCCGCGCGAGTTGGAGGAGTTCGCAGGACGCATGTCGAGGTGAAGCAACTGATGCCGGTGAAGGTGCTCGAATCCGCGGCACGCCTCGGACACCACGCGGCACGCAGCCGCGGGGTCAAGCGGGTTTGCGTCGGCGCGGTCTGCGAGGGAGCCGCCCACGCAGAGTTCCGAGGCGACAAGGACGTGGCGCTCGTGTTGTGGCCGGCAGCGAGGCACGAACTCTCGGTGCGCACGGACCGCACCACGCGCGATTACGCGCGCAACCCTCGAGGTGCTTCGGTCCGTGTGCGGGAGACGCTCAGCACACCGGATCCGCGCGCTCGATCGGAAATGTGACGTCGACGATCTTCTTGCGCTGTTGGAAATGAGCCTCACGGGTGGCTACTTGTTTCCCAGTTAGATCTCATCGAGTGACGGCGATTTGGAGTCCCAACCTGCTCCTCGGTGTGCGCGAGGTGCTGTTAGGCTCCTTGCGATGCCTGGGGGGCCGCTGGTCGACGATCCTGTCGACCAGCCTGCCTTGGGTGGGTCGAGCGAGAGCACCTCGCCGCTGGTGTACCGGCCGCATCTGGATGGATTGCGCGCAGTCGCCGTGTATCTGGTGGTGCTCTTCCACGCGGGGAGTAAGTCCTTCTCAGGTGGCTACATCGGCGTCGATGTGTTCTTCGTCCTGTCGGGTTTTCTCGTCACGCAGTTGTTGTTGCGGGACGTCGCTCGGGGCGGCGGAATTGCGTACGGCCGCTTCTACTCGCGCCGATTCCGCCGCCTGTTGCCGGCCGCGTTCGTGACGCTGATCGTGACGGCCTTCGTGTACACGGCGATCGCGTCGCCGGTGGAAGTCTCGGATGCAGTTGGGTCGTTCAAGGCTGCGTTCTTGTATTCGACCAACTGGTACTTCATCCACCAGTCGAGCAACTACTTCGGGGCGACAATCGCGACGAACCCCCTCTTGCACTTTTGGTCGTTAGCCGTGGAAGAGCAGTTCTATCTGGTGTGGCCGTTGGCGCTGGGTGGTGTTCTGGCGCTCACCCGTCGTCTGGATCACGCGGCCCGACTGCGCGCGGTCGCGATCGCGGTCGCGATCGCAGCGATCGGGTCGATGGTCTGGGCGCTCTCACTGCGAACGGCCGATCCGAACCACGCCTACTACGGCACCGACGCGCGGGCCTACGAACTCCTTGCCGGCGCATTGCTCGCGCTGGTTCCAACGGTCGTCGATAGCGCGACGCGATTCCGTAGGTCGATGCGACTCGCGACCACCGCGAGTGTGGTCGGCCTGCTCGTACTCGCGTCATCATGGATCAACCTCGACGCGATCGAACGTGGGATCGCGGTCACGATCACCACGTGCGTGCTCCTGGTCGCGATCGAGGCCGCCGGCGGTGGAGTCGTGCAGCGGGCACTCTCGACTCGCCCGGTCGTCTATCTCGGCAAGATCTCGTACGGGACGTATCTCTGGCACTGGATCGTGATCCTCGTCGCGACGAACGCGTTCCATCTGAGCTCGATCGCAACGGTGGGGATCGCGTGCCTCGTCGCGACTGCGCTGGCGTCCCTCAGCTTCAACATATTGGAGCAGCCGGTGCGAACATCGAGGGGCCTCGACCGATACCGCGGGATCGTGATCGCGACCGGTCTCACGGTCAGCGTCGTATCGGCACTTGTTCTCATTCCCAAGATCGTGACTCCGGCCAACGCGACCGCGCCCGTCGTGCGGAACTCCACAACCGCACTGCTCACCCCAGTCCCGAGGAATCTCGTCTTCGAGACGGCACATCCAACCGCGACGTCGTGTTTGGACGAGCCCGCGAGCGCATGCACGGTGATCCACGGGACCGGCCGTCATCTCCTGTTGATAGGAGACAGCGCGGCGCAAATGATGGTCCCGCTCTTCACCACGATCGCCCAGCGCGAAAATCTCACGCTCTCCGTCAGCGTACAGCCCGGTTGCCCGTGGCAGCTTGACCTCTACACCCAGATCCGCCGCGATCAATGCAAACAGCGGAAACAGGATCTGTACCGGCGGGTGATCCCCGCGCTGAGACCTGACGTCACCGTCGTCATGAATCTGGAATACCCGACCTTTCGTCCGGATGGCAACGAAGCCGGCCCGTTCGCCATCGCCGCGGCAACGACCGCGTCACTCGCGGCGCTGGAAGTCGGCGGCCGCGATGTCATCACCATCGACCCGATCCCGGCCGCGAGCCGACACAACACTTCCTTTGATCCACTTGCCTGTCTCTCGAAAGCCAAGTGGCTGGAGGAATGTCGCTACAACGCGCCGACTGCTCCATTGCCACTCGAAGAGCTGTACCGACGGCTCGCGGGTCAGGACGACAAAGTGCATGTCCTGAACCTCAACGACCAAGTATGTCCCCTGTTACCGATCTGCGATCCCGTCGTCGACGGTCACATCGTCAAGCAGGACGCGTCGCACCTTACGATTGCGTTCTCTGAGTCGTTGGCCCCGGAGGTCGACCGCTACCTGAAGAGCGTCGGGCTCATCCCGCCGACGAGCGGCGGGAGCCGTCCGCACTGACTCCTCCTCCGCTCGGCTCGTGCTCGACCCTGCGGGGTGTGGCGATCCCGATCGACATGAAGTTTTCCGTTGGGTGTCGAGTACTCAGAGCCAGGCGCCACTCGGGACGACCTACCTCAAGGCCGACACGAGCGCCGGCTCGTGTGCACCCCGCAACGGCGGCCCGGCCGCCTGCGCGTTGGGCGCGCTTGCGAAAGGCGCTAGCGACGTCCGTTCTTCGGGTCGCATCCTTTTGTACGCGTCACGACCCGCCGATGCATACCGCGGAGAGACGACGGGCCGTGAACGCGAAGGATCGTCCCCCTTGGTCGATCGCTTCACCCTCGAAAGTACGCGCGCCGGCGTGGACTTTTCTACGCCACGTTCGAGGTGGTGCGCGACGCGGCGTTGTGACGTTCGGCGGCGCCCCGAAGAAGTCGACAGGTCGGCCGTTCGACACGTCCATGGAAACGGATCTCGCGCCGCACGGTCCCGCGCGTCGCCCGCGTGCATCGCGGACCTGGCAACGGCCTCACTGTTTCATCTGAGGTGGAATCGCACTGTTGAGGTTGAGGACGCCGCACATTCCGCGCTCGACGCGTGGTGTACGGTCGGTACAGGTCACGCGACCGAGCTCCAGACCCCGGCTTTCTCGCCCGCACGAAGGGTAAGAAGCAATGCCGGGGGTTTGTGGGGCAAGTGTCGAAGTCGATCTGTTCACTACCGCCGCGTTCGCCGCAGCGCTACGAACGGAGATCGACTGGGCCTACCGCCGGGCTGTGTTCATCGACTGTTCGGCCATCACGTTCATGGATAGCAGCGCCTTTCACGCGCTGATCTACGCCCACCGGTACGCCGCCGACCACGGTCATCGGCTCGTCCTTCGCAACCTGCGACCGAACTGCGCTCGGTTGATCCGACTCTGCGACTCCAACAACGAACTCACGATCGGCGCCGCGTCGGACTCGACCGCGGCGTCTCCAGTCGCGCCTGTCTCGTCGGACTCGAAACATCGACCGACGTTCAGGCTCGCCCAGCGTGAGGATGTTGCGAGTCCGCGTCTTACCCTCCTCGCCCCCACCCCCCAGGGAGCGTGACGCGGTACGGGCGCACCCGCAGCGCCCGTACCCCACGCCCTATTCCCAAGTCCTAAGAACCCACGGACGGCCGGAGACACATGCACGTCGCGCACCCTCCGCTCGATCACCGGCCCGTCGGCTGGTGGCGCACCGCTGATGGTCGGTGGTGCCTGCCGGCATCGCGCATGCCTCAGACGTTGCCAGTCAGCGCGAGATCCAAGATGAGATGGCTGCAGCTCGTAGTCCTGGTGCTCGGCATCGGTGGTTCTTGCCTCATGCTGTACGGCAACGCTCAGAACATCACCGGGAACGGCGGCGAGCGAGCGACAATCACCGGCACCGTGGTCGTCATCGTCGTTGGGATGCTCGTAGTCCTCTCCGCTGTCACCGGCGAGCGCCGGTCGCACCGTCAGCACACGGCGTTGCGGTCCAGGCCTGAAATGTGAACGGTCCCGCATCCGTCGCCGAGCGCGCGCGTGACCGGTTGTCGGACGGGACGCGTCACGACCTGCCGGGCTTAAGCCTCTCGGCAGGTCGTGAGGACAAAGGGACCGATCCCCCCGGGCCGGTCACTTCGCTAACGCGGACGATATGTCCGATGCCGCTGCGGGTTCTATGGCACGAATGAGGTGGGCCGAGCGCGGCACGGCCCACCGCATGCTGTCGCGAGACGCGCGGCGGGTCGTGCCAACGAAGCGGGGGGCCTTCGCGACGAAAAACCTACGACCGGCTGGCTGTCCCGTCGAGCCAACTGTCGGTCAAGAGCAGCGGCCTCGAAGCGACGTCATCGGGACAGAACGGACGCGATAACCCTTCGATTCGCCGGCTGAACACGGCACGACCCGCCGAAGGAACACCAACGACGGGCCGTGAGAGCGAAACACTTCACTATGTCCCGTTAACGAAGAATGTACGAGCGGACGTCGATGGGTTCTGCGGCACGATTGAGGTCGTGTGAAACGCGACGCGGCACGCTGCCCTGCTTCGGGGCGGGCCGTGGACAAGCGTCGGGAAGCGCCGCCCGTCTGGGTCAATTGCCTCGTCAGCGAACAAAGTAGATAAGTAGCGCGAAGAGATGGCCTGGACGCGTCACGACCCGCCGCCCCGCGGGTTACGGGATAGGCGGGCCGCGACATTGACAATGGACCCGCAGCGGGGGGTATTGGGGGGTCCGCAGCGGGTCGCGGTTCGAACGAGGGATTGGGGGCCATCGTTCGGCTCCGATTGTGCTTCGTTTGGCCGCGAACGTCCAGTCCGGCTCCGTGAAAGTCCGCGCGCTGTGAGCGCAGGCACTCGACCGCGTCGACGTTCAGGGGCTGGAACGCGTCACGGCCCGCCAACGCGCTGGCGGGAGCGCTGGGTCCAGACTCTGTGGTTGAGGATGCGAACTGGTACTCGATGCATCCGAAGGTGCGGTGTCAGCGACGACGGCAAGCTCGAGGCCGTCTTCGGTGCGCTCAGGACGACCGCAGTGCAATCTCGACAGTGCCGTGGAACTCGCAGCCGTCCTCCCCTTCGCTGATTGCGCTGATGTTGACGGTCGCGACCGTTGTTTGGTCGTAGTAGATGTACTCGCCCACGATCTGGGGCGCCGCAGTGGCGACGATGCCGCCCGTCGAGGTGAGCGACTGGTTTCCCATGAACGTCGAGGTGCCATTGAAGTCGGTGGAGCTCAGGGTCGCGGGTGCACTGCCGTTGTTCCCGAACCCGAAGGACGCGGTGGTCATGGTGCAGCCGAAGCCGAGCCCGAGCGTGCTCGGCTGAAACGCGAAGCCAGGGGAGAACGCGTTGGTCGGTGGGAGATGGTCGTCGATCGGCTGCACGACAGAACTGCTACATGTCGTGGTGCCGTTCGGTTTCATCGAAGCGATAGCGGTGTCGTTCGGGCATGCGGTCGACGTCGCGTCCTGGAACTGGGACGAACTTTGACCGTCGAGCAGGTCCGCGTTCAGGTTCTTCACTTTGGTCGTCGAGTTCACGACCAGCGGCGGGTCGCTGCTCGGCACGTCGATCGACACGCCGCTGGCGGTCGACGACTTGTCGGAGTTCGTGACGTTCAGTACGGCGCTCGGCGTCGCGCCTTCGAGCTGCGAGCGGGCGTTGACCCGATTGCTCTCGCCGAGGTTGAAGACCTTCCCGACGCCCGTCCCTGCGACCGCAGCCGAGCCGACCAGTGTGATCATCGCGACCGCGGGCCGACGACCACACCCTTCACGAACGTCGCCTTCATCCCTGTGCCTCCTCGTCAACCGATTGCTCCACGCCCAAACGTGAGGGGGTCGCCGCGACGCGTCTCGCGTAGTGACGACGCGATTTGTCCTCAGGACGGACGTCGGGCGAGGAGCGACAGCACTATCGAGTCGGCTCCGACCCTGCCTCGCGAACGTGGTCGTGAGAAGCGGTTCGAATCTGCAGCGGCGCCCGTTTGCTCGTGCTGACCACTACGAACCGCACTCGTCAGAAACGCGCCCTCGGCAGGATTCGAACCTGCGCACACGCCTCCGGAGGGCGATGCTCTATCCCCTGAGCTACGAGGGCCGGCTCGGCCGTGGGCCGAACGCGGGGCGAGCGTAGCCCTTTGCCCGCGCGCGGGTCGCGAGGTTGCGAGCCGGCCGGGTCTCAGCGCGGTGCGGGCGGCTGGAAGAGCACGGCGCGCATCGTGAGCGTGCCGTCGGCCGAGGAGCCTCGCTTCGCGTTTCGCGCGGCGCGCCGGCCGCGCGGATGCAATGCCCGAGTGAGCGCGACGGGGTCGAGGTCTTGCATCCGACGCTCCGCGCGGCGTTCCTGCTGAAGCGAGGTCAACGTCGCGACTACACGCTCGAGCTCGGCGACGCGCGCTTCGAGGTCGGCCCGACTCGGTTGCTCGGGCGCCTGGGGAAGGGCCGCCGCGTCCCGATAGAATTGTGCTGCGGCCATGACGATTGAATCGACCCGAAGGTTGCGAGCCTGGAGTCGTTTCTGGCTGGGAGCCGTGGCCCTGGCGGTCGCGGCGCTCCTCGTGGCCGCATGCAGCGGCTCGTCGAGCCGGTCGGGACCGCCCGCGCCCGGCGGGTCGGGGCGGGCGAGCGGACCGACCACCTCACCGACGGTGACGACCCCCAACCGGGGCACGACGCCGGGCCCGCCGCCCGCGCGGGCGGTGGCCGTCCCGCGTTCGATCGACGCGACCGGCCGCGTCGACGACACCAAGACGTTGCAAGCATTCATCGACAAAGTGCCGAACGGCCGGGTCATCCAGTTCCGGCATGGGGGCCGCTACCGCGTCGACGGCACGTTGTTCTTGAGGAATCGCCGCAGCCTCACCGTCGACGGTCAGGGTGCACTGGTGTTCGCGAAGACGCGCGGTGGCCCGAACCGCGCCGAGTGGTGGATCAAGAGCGGCTCGCAGATCACGTTCCGCAACTTGAGCGTTCGAGGTGCGAATCCGCGTGGGGGCGTGTCGAAGGGCGCCTACGTCCGCAAGCTGGAGACCCAGCACGGGTTCCGGTTCGAGGGCGTCAACGGCATCGAGCTCGACCACGTTCGCGTCACCGACGTGTACGGCGACTTCGTCTACCTCGGCCGCGACAAGAAGAAGCGGCCGTGCCGCAACGTGTGGATCCACGACTCGACCTTCCTCCGCAACGGCCGCCAGGGCATCGCAGTCACCTCGGCCACCAACGTGATCATCGAGCGCAACACGTTCAACGACACGCGCCGCTCGACGGTCGATCTCGAGCCCAACTCGCGGAGTTGGCGCGTCTCGAACGTGTTCGTGCTCCACAACACGGTGGGGAAGGGCCGGCTGCTGTTCGTCGCGTCGCACGGGCAAGGTCCGGTCGACAACGTCGTGATCTCCGGGAACCGGCTGCTCGGCCACCCGCTCACGATCGACGTGCTCCCGCCGGGCACCCAGCGCCGCTCGAACTGGGTCGTGACCGACAACGTCAGCAATACGACGGTGCGGACCCGGCCCATGCGCTTCGCGGGGATCGACGGGCTCGTGGTGAGCGGCAACACTCAACGCGTCACCGGCAAGCAATCCGGAGTCGTGTTCAACGGCGACTGCGGTGCGCGCGTCTCGAACAATCAGTTCGGGAGCGGCGTCGTCACCCAACACGGCGCGCGCTGCGCGGCGGCACTGACCGTACCGAAGCAACCGCTGATCCTCGGGCGCGGCGAAGCAACGACGACCACCACCGCGCCGCCGGTGACGGCGCCGCGCGGCTCGACCACGACGCGGCCGCAGCCGGGCGGCGCGCCGAGCGCGGGCGGCGGGAGCTCCTCGACCGGGTGGATCGCGGGGATCGCCGCCGCCGTCGTGCTGCTCGCCCTCGCGTTGCTCGCGCTCGGCCGGCGGCGCCGTCGGCCGAGCACCGACGACTCCGACTGAGCGACGAGGCGGCGCGCTACGGCGCGACGCTCACCACCAACGAGATCTTCGTGCCCTTGGCCACGAGCGCCGCGGTGGGCGGGCTCTCCGTGACGACGAAGCCGGCCGGAACGTTCGAGAGCGCGAGTGTCGAGACACTTGTCGCGAGTCCGGCGCGTTCCAGCGTCGCTTCCGCCGTGGCGCGGTCGAGACCGACGACGTCGGGAACCGACACGGTCGCGGCGCTCGCAGTCGGCCGCGTTGTGGCGGGCGCGCTCGGGACCGGTCCGGTCGCCGGGGTCGCGACGGTCGTGTCGGTCGCGGCCGGACCGGTCGGGGCGTGGTGCTCGTTGCTCCGGGCGAGCGCGACGCCGGAAGCCGCGAGCGCCAAGGCCGCGATCACGATCGTCGCCGGGCTCCGGTTCGAGCTCCGGCGCCGGGCTCGCGCACTCCGGCGGGGTTCGCCTTCCGGGTCGCGCCGGCGGGGCCGGGCGAGGAGCACCCCGGCGCTCAGCCCAACGGCCGCGCCGACGATCAATCCGCCCAGGAAACTCATCGAGGCGGTTCCGGTCGCATCATCGGGAGTCTGTCCGAGGCGGCGGCGTCGACAGCGGAAGCCCTGTCCGCTTAGAGTGGTATGGGGAGAACCGCCGGGTTCAGGGCTGCGGTGACCGAGCGAGGTCCCGACCTCGATCGTTTTCGCGCGGAGCGTTAGAATCCGCCGCGGGGCGATGTTGGGGTAGGGGGGTGGGATGCGCGTCATCGGACGGCTGCTGGTGGCGTTGGCGATTGCCCTCCCCGTCATGTCCGCAGTCGCGGCCGGCGTCGCGCACGGATCCACCGACCAGGGCAGCGGCCCGGCGGTGATCAAGTGCATGCACTGGAAAGACTCCATGAACATCACGCCGGGGATCAGCGACAACCCGGCCGACCAGATGGTGGCCGCGCACGGGAAGCTGTACGGCTGCAACAAGGCCGGAGGCGGCGCCCAGTTCTCCGCCACCCTCACGATGACGCAAGCCACGTGCTCGAACCTCGCGATGAGTGGCGTCGCACAGTTCGAATGGGCCGATGGCGGACACTCCACCGCCTTCCTCTCGTATCACCCCCAACCAATCGAACCGAAGAAGCAGTTCGTGAACGGCTCGATCACCTCGGGCGCGTTCCAAGGACTCATCGTCAGCGCGTGGGTGCGCTTCACGGAGGTCTTCAGCGGCAGCGGCGTGAACTGCAGCGCCGGGAACACGTTGCAACAGATCAAGTTCTCGAACACGCAGAGCTATCAGCTGCTGACACCGCAGATCTCCACCACCACCACGATCCCCACCGGCACGAGCACACCGAACACGACGCCGCAAACGGTGCCCGAGACGAACCCGGGAACGGTCCCCGTCACGAACGTCGGCAGCACGATCGGGACCCAGCCGTTGCCCGTGACCGTGATCATCCGCCGCCGCGGACCGATCATCATCGACCGCCGCTTCCCGACCGGGACGCTGGCCTTCACCGGGAGCAGCAGCTTCGCGGCGCTCGTCGCGGTCGAGGCCCTGCTCGTGGGCGGCGCGTTCATGTTGGTCGACCCGGAACGGACGAGCCGGCGCTCGTCGCGCATGGGGCGCCGGCGTCCGAAGTCGTTCCTGTCGGTGACGCTGCCGAAATAGCGATTACAGCCGGCCAGGGCAGCGCGATCGGCGCAGGCCGACCGCGGCTATCCGCCTATCCGCGCCAGAACTGCCACCAACGATTCTGCTGCTTGCGCAGGTCGTGGAGCGCCTGCAGCGTTGCGGTGTAACGCATCGCTTCGGCCCGCACGAGCGGCGGCACCGCGACGATGTCGCCCTGGGCCTGCGCGTGGTCGGGCGCGCCGTTGCGAGCGCCTTGTTGCATGCCGGCGGCGCTGCCGATCGCGGTGGTGAGCGCCTTGAGGGCGGTGTCGGCGCGGTCGAGCGCCTGGGCGCGCTCGTCGGCGAGGCTCCGCCAGCGCTCGGCCTCCGCGCGCAGCAACGCGATCTCGGCCGCGGCGACCGCTTCGGCGAGCTCGGCGCGGAGCCGGCCGAACCGGTCGGAGCGCACCAGCTCGAGCACGGTCGGGCCGCTGCCACCGCCTTCGGACTCGGAGTCGGCGTCGGCGTCGGCATCGGAATCAGATGACGGGATCCGGTTGAGCGTCGCGCGCGCCATGGTGGGCGCAAGGCCGGCGTCTTCGAGGTCGGAGACCGGAATCTTCCAGACCCCTTCGGTCTCGCCGGTGCGCGGCCGGAGCTTGTACGCGTTCGGGAACGCGTCGGTGTTCAGCTTGCGACGGATCGTTCGCGGGCTGATTCCGCACGCGGCCGCGGCCTCACGGATCGTGAGGTCTTGCCCGGCGGTGTGATCGATAGCGGCCATAATGTCTCTTTCCCCAGCCTATCGCTCACGCTCCGAGGTCGAAATAGCGCTGGGTCGTTTCTCCCGGTGTTTGATCGACCGGTTTGCCGTCACCGTGACCGATACGAGCGCCGGACCCGGGCCCCGGGCGACCCGATCGACCGCGACCAGGGCGGGGAGCACCGAAGTTTTTGCATCCGTCTCCTACGCTCCGCCCGGTGACGGCGCGCCACCCGCTCCAACCGAAGGACTGGCGGTCGGGGAGCCACGCCGAGCGATTCGATCGGGTGCGCCGCTACCTCGAGCACCGCACCGTGCTCGACGTCGGGGCCGGCTCCGGCATCGACCGGCCCGACTGGATGCACGCGCTGGTCGCGTCGGCCGCGACCGAGATCGTCGGCATCGAGCTCGACCCGAAGCTGGCCGCACGGGCACGTGAGCGCGGATTCGACGTGCGCACGGCCGACGCCCAGGCGTTCGACCTGGGTCGGTCGTTCGAGGTGGTGTGGGCAGGGGAGATCATCGAGCATCTCTCGTGCGCCGGCGGCTTTCTCGACGCGGCGCGGCGCCACCTCGAGCCCGGTGGCCGCCTCGTCGTCACGACGCCCAACGCCTTCGCGGTCTCCAATTTCGTGTACCGCATCGGCGGGCGCCCTCGGGTCAACAAGGGCCACACGTGCTGGTACGACGAGGTGACGCTCTCCCAGCTGCTGCGCCGCCACGGCTACGAGGTCGAAGAGGTGTCGTACCTCGCGCACCGGACTCCCGGCCGCGCGCGGGCCGTGCTCGCGGGCGCGGTGCGATCCCTGTTGCCGCGCCACCTCGCGGAGAACACCCTGCTCGTCGTGGCGAGCCCGACCTGACCCGACGGATCCGAGCAGATCGGGTCAGCGGCGCCCGCGCATGGGCGTGATCACGAGAGTGCGGCGGCGCTTCGACGGCGACGGCGCGCGGGGCTCACGCGGCCGGCGCGCGCGGTCGGTGCCGAGCAGCACCGCGGCGACGATCGCGAACGGGAGGAGCGCGAGGAAGAACAGCTCGGTCCAGCCGGTCGCGCCCAACGGGTGCTTCTTTACCGCCTTCTTCGCGGTGCCGGCCTTCTTCTTCTTGGCGGCTGCCGCGCGCCGCTTCTTGGCCGCGGCTGCCGCGCGTCGCTTCTTGGCCGCGGCTGCCGCGCGCCGCTTCTGGGCGGCGGTGAGCGGCTTCTTCTTCTTCGCCTTCTTCTTGGCGGGCTTCTTCTTCAGTGGTTTCTTCGCGGTCTTGACCGGCGTTTTGCCGAGCTTCTTGGCGACGAGGCCGGGATGCGCCCGGAAATAGCTCGCGAGGCGGGCCTTGCGCTGCGCGGCGGTGAGCGTCGCACGCTTGACGACTTTCCGCTTGCGCTTCTTCGCGACCCGGTCGCTCCGGGCGGCGGGTCTCGCCTGTACCTCGGAGCGGACGCCGCTGCGCGCGACGGCCGCGCCCGCCGGCGCGCCCATTTCGGGCGCGGCCACGCCGATCGCGAGCACGATGGCCGCGATGAGAAGACCGCGCGTTCGCACGAACCCCCGCTTGCGCATGTTGTTGCTCCCCGCCCCCCACCCCCGGTTGGCGACGGCACAGGATATGACCTCGCGCGGCGCCGCGTCGATGGGCGCGGCGTTCGCTACCCGGATTGCGCGGGTCGGGCGGGGCTGCCCACGACGGTAATTCCCTCGGCGACGTCGTCGACGACCACCGAGTTCGCGCCGATCCGCGCTCCGGCCCCGACCTTGACCGGGCCGATGACCTTCGCCCCGGTGCCGACGTGAACGCCGCGGCCGATCGCCGGGCCCTGGAAGTCGCCCGCGCGCAATCCGATCGTGACCCACGGGAAGATCACGACCCCGCGCTCCACCTCGACGAACCCGTCGATGACGACCTGCCCGTGCGCGATGTACACGCCCGGCTCCATCACCACCGGGTCACCGATGCACACCTGTGCCGTCATCATCGCCAGGCGGTGCGCGAGCCGCGGCAATATCGGGACGCCGAGGGCCTGCATCCGGGCCTTCGCGCGGTAGCACGCGTGCGCGAGGAACGCGTCGCTCACCCACATCAAACGCAGTGATTGCAACAGGGCGTCGGCCCGCCCGCGGAACTCCGACCGCTCGGCTCGATATGAGGCGGTGACGCTCGCGTCGGCGATCAGCGCGGCGAAGAAGTGCGGATGCTTGGCGCGGACGCCGGCAATGAGCGCCGCTCCGTTGACATCTTTACGCATCTGCACCAATGGTACATTGCGGCCAATGGACTCCCGCTCCGATGTGCCGGAACCCTCGGCGCGTTCGGCCTCGGATCGATCGATGCGGCCACTCGACTACTCGCGCTTGTACGAGTACCGGTTCAAGGACGTCGACCAGCACGCACGGCAGCTCGTATGGAACGAGATCGCGCAGTTCCTCTGGAACCGCATGGGCCGGCCCCGGCGCGTGCTCGATCCCGCGGGCGGGCGCGGTGAGTTCGTCAACGCAGTACCGGCCGACGAACGTTGGCTGATCGACCTCGTCGACTATCCGGAACGCCGGACGGACCCGAAGGTTCGCATCGTCATCGGCGACCTGCTCGAGATCGACCTGCCCGACGCGTACTTCGACGGTGTCTTCGCGTCGAACCTGCTCGAGCACTTCCATTCGCCCGAGGAGGTTGCCGCCTTCCTCGATCGGATGCGCGGGACCCTCGCGCCGGGCGGCGTGCTCGCGCTCATGGGGCCGAACTTCAAGTACTGCGCCCGCGACTACTTCGATTGTGCCGATCACCTGCTCGCGCTCACGCACGTCTCCGTGGAGGAGTTGCTCTTCGCGGCCGGTTACGAGGTGACCGAGGTCGTGCCGCGGTTCCTGCCGTTCTCGTTCCGCAGCCGGCTTCCCGCGTCGCCGGCGCTGACCCGGCTCTATCTGCGGATGCCCGCACTGTGGCCGCTCCAGGGCAAGCAGTTCCTGATCCTCGCGACCCCGAAATAGGCACGCCCGGGCCCGCGAGCGAGCCTTTCGGCCTGGTGAAACCACTGGTACGCTTGACGATCTCACCGAGCGTGAGAGCCGGGCGACGGGGGTTGCCGACCAGGATGTGTCGGTGGGACATGGGCAGGCGGTCATGAGCATGTCGTTTACTCGGGACGTAGTGATCGTGGGCGGCTGTGGCCACGTCGGGCTCCCGCTCGGGCTCGTCCTCGCCGATGCCGGCCTCTCGGTGACGCTGTTCGACGTCGACGCGAACGCGGTCGACCGGGTGCGGGCGGGCAAGATGCCGTTCGCCGAGCGCGACGCCGACGAGATGCTCGAGCGGCTCATCGCGACCGACCTGCTCGACGCGACCGTCGACCCGATGGTCGTGTCGGAGGCCGAGCACGTCGTGTGCGTCGTCGGGACACCGGTCGACGAGCACCTCAACCCCGACCCGAAGTTCGTGCGCCTGGCGATCGAAGGTCTCCTCGACCAGCTCCGCGACGGGCAGCACCTCATCCTGCGCAGCACCGTGTACCCGCGGGTCACCGCGATGGTCGAGAAGATGTTGCGCACGGCCAACCGCGACATCGACGTGTCGTTCTGCCCGGAGCGGATCGCCGAGGGCAAGGCGCTCGAAGAGCTCCGCACCCTCCCGCAGATCGTGTCGGCGCGCACGGAGCGCGCGGTGCAGCGCGCCGACGCGCTGTTCGCACAGATCGCGCCGTCGATCGTGCACCTCGAGGTGGAGGAGGCGGAGCTCGCGAAGCTCTTCGCCAACACCTGGCGCTACATCCAGTTCGCCGCTGCGAACCAGCTCTTCATGATCGCCAACGACTTCGGCCTCGACTTCGCCCGCATCCGCGCCGCGCTGAAGCAGGACTACCCGCGCCTCCAGGGCATGCCGGGGCCGGGTCTCGCCGCCGGTCCGTGCCTCTTGAAGGACACGATGCAGCTCGCCGCGTTCAACAACAACAACTTCACGCTCGGCCACGCCAGCATGATGATCAACGAGGGTTTGCCGCTCTACATGGTCGACCGGCTCGAGCACGAGTACGACCTCTCGGAGATGACGGTCGGCATCCTCGGCATGACCTTCAAGGCCGAGTCGGACGACACCCGTTCGAGCCTCAGCTACAAGCTCAAGCGATTGCTGCGCTTCCGGGCGGCGCGGGTGCTCTGCACCGACCCCTACGCCCAGACCGACTCGGATCTCTGGCCGCTCGCCGAGGTGCTCGCGGAGTCGGATCTGCTCGTGATCGCCACGCCGCACCGTCTCTACGCCGACATCGAGGTCGACGTCCCCATCGTCGACGTGTGGGACTTGATGGGCAACGGCGAGCGCGTGTGACACCTCGGGTATCGGTCGTCATCCCCGTTTACAACGAGGGTGACGGCATCGTCACGTGTCTCGATCGATTGGTCGACGCGATCACGCTGCCGTGCGAGATCCTCGTCGTCTTCGACTCGCTCGACGACACGACGCGTCCCTACGCCGAGAAGTACGCGCTCGACGACCCGCGCGTCGTGCCGACGCTCAACTCGCTGGGTCGCGGCCCGGCGTTCGCGATCCGAACCGGGATCGAGCAGGCGACTGCGCCGGTCGTCGTGGTGAGCATGGCCGACGGCTCCGATGACCCCACGCAGGTCGACGAGCTCACCCGCCTCGTCGAGCGGGGCGTGGTGGTGGCGGCCGCGAGCCGCTACATGCCCGGGGGAGCCCAGATCGGCGCGCCGTGGCTGAAGGCGAGCTTCTCGCGCTGGGCCGGGCTCACGCTGTGCTGGTTCGCGCGGGTCGGCACCCACGACGCGACCAGCTCGTTCAAGGCCTACGACCGTGCGTTCGTGCAACAGGTCGGGATCGAGTCCGACACCGGGTTCACGCCTGCGATCGAGCTGGTGGCCAAGGCCCGTCGTCACCGTCGGCCCGTCGGCGAGATCCCGACGATCTGGCTCGAGCGGGTGCAGGGGGAGTCGAATTTCAATGTCCGGAAGTGGCTTCCCGCCTACTTCCACTGGTATTTCCATGCCTTCGGACCGAAGATCACCGCGCCGTAGGCGCCCGAGAAGCATCGTGAGCGAGCAATCATGAGCAAGATCGCCGTCAGCGGGTCGGCCGGGTTCATCGGCGGCTACCTCGTGCAAGAGCTGCTCTCGCGCGGGCACGAAGTCGTCGGCATCGACAACTTCTCGAAGTACGGCCCGGTCGCGCGCTCCTACGACGACCACCCGAGCTACCGGCTCGTGGAGGGCGACTGCTGTGACGTCGAGCTGATGACGGATCTCATCGGCGACTGCGATCACTTCGTCGCGGGCGCGGCCATGATCGGCGGCATCTCCTATTTCCACACCTACGCGTACGACCTTCTCGCGACCAACGAGCGGATCATCGCGTCGTCGTGCGACGCGGCGATCAAGGCGTTCGGCCGCGGGCGCCTGCAGAAGGTCACCTACATGAGCTCGTCGATGGTGTTCGAGTCGGCGACCGAGTGGCCGTCGTACGAGGGCCAAGAGCGCGAGTGCCCGCCGCCGCTCTCGTCGTACGGGTTCCAGAAGCTCGCGGTCGAGTACTTCGCGCACGCCGCGCACGACCAGTACGGCGTGCCCTACACGATCGTGCGGCCGTTCAACTGCGTCGGAGTGGGAGAAGGGCGCGCGTTGGGCGACGTCGAGGTGCTGAGCGGCAACGTGAAGCTCGCGATGAGTCACGTCGTGCCCGACGTCGTGCAGAAGGTGTTGAAGGGCCAGGACCCGCTGCACATCCTCGGCGACGGATCGCAGGTGCGGCACTACACGTACGGCGGCGATCTCGCCCGCGGCATCGCGATCGCGATCGAGCACCCCGACGCGCTCAACGACGACTTCAACCTCTCGACCAGCCAGTCGACGACCGTCCTCGAGCTCGCTCAGGTGATCTGGAAGAAGATCCGGGGTGCCGACGCGCCCTTCCGCTACGTCTCCGACGACCCCTTCGAGCACGACGTGCAGAAGCGGGTGCCGGCCACCGAGAAGGCCAAGCGCGTGCTCGGCTTCGAGGCGACAACGAGCCTGAGCGACATGCTCGACGAAGTCATCCCTTGGGTTGCGGCCGCAGTCGCCGACGGCCGGATCTGACCCCGGCGCATCCGAGCCGCGCGCCCGACCCGGCGCATTCGATGTGAACCGCGACGGCGGAGCGGTCGAACGGTGGTCGCTCCCGGTCTTCGTGCTCGTCGAGGCGGGCGCGTTCGTCTTCTACCTCGCGCTCGCGCGCACGCAGTGGTTCTTCGCCGACGAGTGGGAGTTCCTCTCCGGTCGGGGCGTGAACGCGTCCGACCTCTTGCGCGCGCACTACGGCCACTGGGTGGCCGTTCCGGTTGTGGTCTACCGATTGCTGTGGGAAGTCGTCGGCCTGCGCAGCTATCTGCCCTACGTCGGTGTCGCGATCGCGCTGCACCTCGCGGCGGCGGCGTTGCTGTGGGTCGTCATGCGACGCGCGGGTGTGTGCGCGGCGGTCGCCACGATCGTCGCCTCGGCGTTCGTGCTGTTCGGCGCCGGGGCGCAAGACGTGCTGTGGGCCTTCCAGATCACGTTCACCGGCGCGCTGGTGTTCGGCCTCGTGCAGCTGTTGCTCGTCGACCACGACGGCCCGGTCGATCGCCGCGACTGGCTGGCGTTGGTCGCGGGGTTCCTCGCGGTGATGTGCTCCGGTGTCGCCGTCACGATGGTGGTCGTCGTGGGGATCGCCCTGCTGCTGCGGCGCTCGTGGCGCGTCGCGGCGCTGCAAACGGTTCCGCTCGGGCTGGTGTACGGCCTGTGGTGGCTCCACTATTCGCACGGCGAGCACTCGTTCCGGGGAAGCACCCGCCAGATCATCGACTGGTGCGTGACCGGCGCCTCCGGTGTGTTCGGCGCGCTGGGATCGGTGCGGGGGCTGGGGTGGGTGCTCGGTGTGATCCTCGTCGCGGGCGGAGTGTTCGCCGTGCGCGCGACCGGGATCGCCGCGTTACGCGGCCGGCTCGCGCTGCCCACCGCGCTGCTGATCGGTGCCGCGGCCTTCTTGCTGATCGCCGCCTTCGACCGCAGCGGGGTCGGCGCGTCGGCGGCCAAGCTGAGCCGGTACCTGCACATCCTCGCCGCGCTCGTACTCCCGGCCGTGGGTGTCGCGATCGACGCGTTGCTCCGGCGCCGGCGGTTGCTGGGGGTCGTCGCGGCGGCGGTGCTGGTGGCCGGAATTCCCGGGAACGTCGCGCAGGCGCGCGACTACGCGCACCGGCAACGTCCCGTCGACGACGCGACCCGGCAGACGATGCTGTCGATCGCGCGCACGCCGCTCGCGCGTGAGGTGCCCCGCGGCCTGCGGCCCGATCCGAACCGGGCACCGACCTTGACGGTCGGCTGGCTGCTCGACGGGGTCGCGTCGGGACGCGTGCCCACGACGCATACCCCGACCCCGACCGCCGCGCTCACCAACCGCCTCCGGCTGTCACTGCTGGAGCTCGACCAACGCAGCGGGCTCGCCTGCCGGCCGCTGAAGGGCCCCGAGGTGCTGCACCTGCGCCGGGGTGACCGCTTCGGGATCGTCGGCAAGACCGTTGTCGTCCTCGTCGACGGCGCGAACGCGCGCTCGGCGCCGGTGGCCTTCGGGGTCGGCCTGCTCAACCCGTCGCTCGCGCACACGCTCGAGGTCGTGGCCGGGCCGGTGACGATCCGGATCGGCCCGGGCGGGCCGTCGGGGATCCTCGGCCCCGCGCTGTGCCCCCCGCCCACACGCTGACGGCGCCGCCCCGGGGCAGTGCTCAGCGCCCGCGCGTCCGGGCGGTGTACAGATCGCGGGCGTACTCGTACAGCTCGAGGTCGAGGGCGTTGTCGTGCGCGATGCGGGCGCGCAGACTCTCGGGAACGTCCTCGGTGGGGGTGCGGTTCGCGTACAGCGGCTCGCCGAGCTGCCAGCCGAACCGCGCCTGCAGCTCGGCGCAGAAGTCGTCGAACGCGTCGTGCAGGCCGAGCACGTCGAGCTGCGCCACGTGCTCCTTCGCGCGTCCGATGCGATCGGGGGTGAAGTCGATCCGCATCACCATCGCCCACGTGTCGCGTTCGACCGACCGCCTGATCTCCTCGGCGGTCAGCGAGAACATCTTCACCATGTGGTTCGCGAAGAACGCGGGGCGGAACACGTCTTCGTAGATCGCCTCGAGCGGGAGGTCGCGCGCGTCGGCGTTCATCTTCCGGTGGTGGCGGAGGTGCGAGAGTGTGCGCTCCACCGGCTCGCGCAACACGGAGAGCGTCACGAAGTCGGCATCGAGGAGCTCGGTCGTGGCGTAGGGAAAGTGGCCGGTGATGATCTCGATCTCCGCCTTGCGCTGCTCCCAACGGGCCAGCAGCTGGCGAACCGACACCTGCGGTGCGACCTCGAAGATGTCACCGTCGGTCGGGTCGGGATACAGCCGCTCCGGCGAGAACGATCGCTTGAGTCGCTCACGGAGCTCGGTGCCGGCGGCCTTCTGCACGTGAACGTAGAAGAACCGGCGCCGCTCCACGGTGCGAACGGTACCGCGCGCCTTCGAGCTCAACGGCAGATCGCGGCGCCCGGCGAACGGGGTGCGATCCGCAGCTCGAGCGGCCCGACGACTGCGAGCAGCGTGTGGGTTCGGGCCGAGTCGAGCAGCGACGTGCCGAATACGAGCGGTTGGGAGACGGGGGCGCGCGACTGAACGGCGACGGTTCCGCGGATGCCGATCGACTGGCCCGCGGCGAGGCGGCGCGCGACGGGCGAACGGAGCGCGACACACGCCGGCGCGTGGCCGCCTCCGAGCTGCTCGAGCGAGAGCCGGAAGTTGTCGGTGGCCCGCTCGCCCGGTGTCAACGGGCCGGGCGCCGGGATGCGACCGGCGTGCGCGCCGTCGAGGAGCCAGCCCACGGTGACTTCGGACGCGAAGCTCGGCGTCGGGTGCAGCGAGCGGGGCGCCGTGCGCGCGAGATGCAGACGCGGCAACGCCGTGATCGTGCGGCGCTGCTCCCGATAGCGCGCCGCCGGGCCGACGTTGCGGCCGATCCGCGCGATGTTCCCGGGGACGCCCACGAGGAACAACGCGAGCACGACGATCCCCACCGCGCGCCACCGGCGGGCCATCGCATCGGCCGCGACCGCCAGCGCGGGGAGCACGAGCGCGGCGATGATGTGGAGGTAGCGGCTCGACGCCGCGAACTGCGCGCCCAACCCGAAGCGCGTGATCGCGAGCATCAACGAGAACGCGACCGCGGCCAGTGCGAGCCCGATGGTCGATGCGGTCGATGCGGTCGATGCGGCGCGAGCCGAGTGCCGGGAGTCGACGACCGTGATCGTGATCCCGGCGACCAACATGATCGCGAGGGCCCAGCCCGCGAGCGGCACCACGCCCAGCGCGCCGAACGAAGCCGAGAGGCTCGTGCGCACGGAGCTCGCGACCTGCGAAAGGTGGAGATCGGTGTGCGGGCGACGGCCGTAGGACTCGACCCACGCGACATACACGGCCGCGAGCGGCAGGGTGTGGAGCGCGAACGCACGCCACCGTCGGCGGAGCAGCGCCGAGCATCCGACCGCGGCGATCATCACGATCGCGACGTCGGAGCAGCACAACGCACCGAGGCCCGCGAGCAACGCCAGCGCGTCGCGCCGGTCGATCGGGCCGTCGTGGTCGGCGAGCAGCAGTTGGATGAGCCCGAGCACGAGCGCACCCGTAAAGGTGATCTGGAACGCGATGAGGATGTCTTGGCTCCCCGATCCGAAGAGCACGAACGCGCCGGCGGCCACGGTCGCGATCCACGGCCGGACGCCGGCCCGGCGCATGACCGCGCGCAGGAGGGCGGCGGCCACGAGATGCAGGCCGATCGAGAGCAGTTGGTACGGCAGGTAGCTGCGCAGCCCCACCACGCTGTACATGATCCGGAACACGAGCGCGGGCAGGGCCACGAGATGATCACCGTGGCGGAGCAACAGATCGTGGATCGTGAGCCGCCGGCCGGCGAGGAAGTCCCATTCGTCGCCGAACACCCCGAAGAACCAGACCTTGCGCCCGTTGGCGACGTAGAGCACCGCCCCCGCGAGCTCGACCGCGACGAAGGTGATCCACGCGAGGCGGCCGCGCGCAGTGTCTCGCTCCGCGGCGGCCATCGTCGGTCAGGGTATTCGCACGATCGACCTGTCCCTGCTCATTCGGCAGTGTGTGAAATGCTTGAAGCCCTGGTCGGGCACTCGGGATGGGCGAGCATTGACGACTGAGTCGGCGTCACGCGCGAATACGGAGCCGCCGCCCGGTACGAACGCGGACGCGACGCCGGGCCGGCGCCCGGGCCCGCTTGCCGGCGCCGCATTCTGGTTCTTCGCGGTCGAGTTGCTCGCGCTCCCGCTGTTGTTGATCTGGGGCCGGCACGGTTGGTTCACCCAGGACGACTGGGACTTCTTGTCGGCGCGCACCGCGGGCAACATCGGCGACCTGTTCCGCGCGCACTTCCAACACTGGACCACGTTGCCGGTGCTCGTGTACCGCCTGATGTGGGTGTTGTTCGGCATGCGCAGCTACACGCCCTACCAAGTGCTCTCGGTGGTGACCCACCTCGTCGCGGCGGCGCTCGTCCTCGTCGTGATGCGCCGGGCCGGGGTGCGGCCGTGGGTGGCGACGGTCGCGGCGGTCACGTTCGTGTTCTTCGGATCGGGCGCGGAGAACATCCTCGTGGCGTTCCAGATCACGTTCACTGGCGCGTTGGTGTTCGGGCTCTCCCAGCTCCTGCTCGCCGACCACGACGGTCCGATCGACCGGCGCGACTGGGCCGGGTTGCTCGCGGGCTTCTGCGGTCTCGCCTGCTCGGGCGTTGCCCTCACGATGACGGTGGTCGTCGCGCTGGCGGTTCTCCTGCGCCGCGGCCGGCGGGGTTGGCGCGTCGCGCTGTTCCACGCGGCGCCGCTCGCGGTTGCGTACGCCCTCTGGTCGAAGCTCGCGCCCAAGGGCCAGAACGCCGAGAACTACCGGAGCCACTCGCCGGCGCAGATACTGCGATTCGTGGCCGTCGGCATCGAAGCTGCGTTCGCGCGGCTCGGTCAGGTGCCGGGCATCGGCATCGCGCTCGGGCTCGTGCTCGGGGCCGGGCTGGTCGTGCTCTTCCGCGCCCGTACGACGCGGTGGCCGTTGGGAGAGCTCGCGGCCCCGATCGCGCTGCTCGTCGGCGGCATCGTGTTCTTGATCGTCACCGGCGTCGCGCGCGCCGGGCAGGGCGGGCTCCTGGTGCTCGCCACCGGGACCGGACCCGAACGGGCCCGCGACAGCCGCTACGTGTACCTGATCGCGGCGATGGCGCTGCCGGCGCTCGCGCTCGGTGTCGACGCGCTGGCCCGGAGATGGAAGCAACTCACGGTTCCGGCGGTCGCGCTGCTCCTCGTCGGGCTTCCCGGCAACATCTATCAACTCGCGACACCGTCGTCGAGGGCGGCCAAGAACGCGCCGTTGGTCTGGAGATTGCCGCCGTTCGGCAACGCGGCCGCGACGCGCGAGCAGATCCTGGCGATACCACATCTGCCGTTCGCCGATCAGCTCGCCGGCTCCGACGTCCCGGTGCCGATCCCGCGGTTGGTGCCGGAGGGTCTCACCTTCGGATGGTTGCTCGGCGGCGCCGCATCCGGGAAGATCCCCGGGCCGGGAACGCTGAATCCGTTCTTTACCTCGACCTACGTGCGCGAGTCGTTCCTGGCCTCCGCGCCGGCCCCGAATGCGCCGCACTGCGCGCCCGCACCCGCCGCGTCGATCCTCGTACTGCAGCGCGGTCGGAAGCTGACCGTCGAGCGCGGCAACGTGGTCGTTCGCTACGCGCCGTTCGGAGGCACGCCTTCGTTCCCGGTGACGATTCGACCCTCGACCGTCGTCGCGTTGGCCGGCCCGCTCCGCCTCCGCATCGTCCCGCTCGGTCCCGGAGTGAT
>Ga0265313_10000898_pt1 | contig 29895 bp, 24 predicted proteins | sample 4123metaG_FD_203122 | JGI IMG/M metagenome (GOLD analysis project Ga0265313, IMG submission 203122) | Rhizosphere microbial communities from Carex aquatilis grown in University of Washington, Seatle, WA, United States - 4-1-23 metaG | ecosystem: Host-associated > Plants > Roots > Rhizosphere >...
ACGATGATCTCAAACGAGCAGAGACGCATGTCCAACGACAAGCGAGTCGCTACCGGCAATCAGCGACACGTTGCCGACGACGAACGATGCTTTGCCAGCAAGCATAGACGAGCTTCTTACAATCAATGAGTCCTTGATCAACAAAATAGAGTCTTTGCCAATAACAAAAGCCGCGTCGCTGACTGCAAGTGGCGCTTCGCCGAGAAAAAGCACGCTTTGTCACAAGGAAAGGAGGGATTCACAATCGAACACGCAACTTTCACGAGACTCGAAGAGGGCTTTCTCGATCACAAAGCCGCTCGCTAAAAACAACGGTAGACACTTCACGAAGAGCACGCCGAATTCCACAAACCGAAAGATGGCTGACCAACCCACCCCAACTGAAAACGGAGAATGACCATGACCGACACGAACAAATCCATCCGCCGCCCGACCATCACGCTCGCCCTGCCGAAGAGCGTGCCCGCGCTCGTCTCGTATGCCCAGGGCATCGTGAAACGGATGACCGGAAACCCGACCTTCCCCAACCCCACGCCCCCGCTCGCCGCCGTCCTGGCGGCCATCAACGATCTGCAGTTCGCCGAGACGGGTGCGCTGTCGCGCATCAAGGGCGCCGTCGCGGCGCGCAACGAAAAACGCGCGGCGCTCGTCGGCGTGCTCCAGCAGCTCCGAGCGTACATCCAGGCGATCGCCGACGCGGACCCGACGAACGCAGCGTCGATCATCGAGAATACCGGAGTCGCCGTCCGCAAGACGCCCACGCGTCGCGCTCGCGCCTTTACCGCAAAGCCGGGGCCCGTCTCCGGAGTGGCGAAGGTCGTCGCCGAAGTGGCGGCCCGGCGCGCGTCGTACGACTGGCAGTACAGCAGCGACGGCGGCAAGACGTGGATCACAGCGCCGTCCACGCTTCAGGCCACGACGACCGTCGCGGGCCTGGCGCCAGGAGCGACGGTGCAGTTCAAGTACCGCGCGGTGACCAAGACGGGCCCCGGAGACTGGAGCCAGCCAGTGTCGCTGATGGTTCACTGAGCGGCCGGCGCGTCCGGTAAGCGTCGCGAGGGCGCGACAAGCGCTCGGTACATCGCCGGGGGCCCGAGCGGGGGCCCCCGGCGGAGCGGCCCAGCGAAAACGTCGCCTTCGTGCACGCCCGCCGTTTCACCGCCGCGGGCGTCGAGCCGTCCTGGCGGTTCGGTTATGGAGTTGGCCCTATCTCTTGATGACCATCGCGCGCCTTCTGCCATTCAAGCGCAGTCTCGCGCGCAAAATCACCATACGCGCGTGGCGCGTGCCCAAGCAGTCCGGTCACCGCTTCGATGTCGCCCGTCTCCGCCGTAAACCCGCGCTCGAGATACCCCTGGAACATCATGCGCATGTCGAACGCCGCCCACGAGGGCCCATTCTTCCGCATCTCCTGCTCGAAGGCGTCCAAGTTTTCGCCTGTGTAACGGATCTCTTTGCCGAGAAGCTTCGTCCAGATCATTGCCACCTTGGCGCCGCTCAACACATCGGGCCCGTTGAGGTTGTAGACCTTCCCCTCATGACCCTTGGTCGTAAGTGAAATGGCGGCTGCTTCGGATATGTCGCGCACGTCGACCGCCGAGATGCCCACCGACCCGAGGGGCACAGGGTAGACGCCGTTCTTCGTCAGCGGGATCTTGAGCGACGCGTCATTCTGGAAGAAATAGTTCGGGCGAATGATCGTGAAGGGCACGTCGAACTCGCGCAAGGCATTTTCGAGTGCCAGCTTCGAGGCAAAGTGCGGGACATCCTTGAACTGCTCGACGCGGAATACGGAGTGGTAGACGACGTGCTTCAGTTTCAATCTCTTCGCCAGATCGTAGGCGATCAAACCCTGCGTCAACTCATCGGGCGTGACCGCGTTCAGCAAGTAGAGCTTGTCCACGCCGTCCAGCGCTTTACGAACCGAGATCGGGTCCATCAGATCGCCCAGCGCAAGCTCGACCCCGTCGGGCAACGACTCGTCCGCCTTTCGGGCCAAAACGCGAACGTCGACCTTTCGCTTCTTCAGCTCCCGCACGACAACGGAACCCACGCGACCCGTGCCTCCTGTAACTAGAACCTTCATGCAGTAGCCTCCTGGCCGCTCGCGGGGGTGCAAGCTCGGGGCCCGACACCGGCCCGAGGAAATTCGAGATCGGTTGCCTTGGCAACCTCTGTCCAGTTCCGGAAAACGTCGGCGGGTTCCCGGTGGGGTGGACAGCAGGAGTTTGAGGGCGCTGGGGCGCGCCCCCTGCATGCATCCGAGATCTTGGCGATTCGCCACACCGACCCTTCGCAAAACGCCACACCGAGGGCTTCTTGCAACCGCGAACATTCTGCAGGACGCGTCCGTATGTCGCGCGATTGGACTTCCTTGAGTGAAAGCGGGTTTCGTGCCGCGCCCTTCAGCCGCGTGGTGCCGTACCGAGTGCGGGCCCCATCTTGCAGCCTCGCGGCCGACCTTCCACGGAATCCTCTCCAACCAAGACAGGGAGCCCCTCATGGCCACCACGACCCAGAACACCAGCGTGACTTCGGCCACGCCGCTGCGCTCGCCCCACACGCCCCCCCAATCCACGCGGACGGAACATCTCCTCGCGCTGATGAAGAGGGGCGACGACGCCTTCAACGCCCGGAACGTCGCAGGGATGGACGCCGTGCATCATCCAAACATGATCGCGTACGTCACGGGGAACGCGGAGCCGATCTATGGACGAGCCGCGCATGCCGCCGCGATGAAGCAGTTTTTCAGCATCTTCCCCGACGTCCACGTGCACAACGACCCGTACCCGATCCAGTTCGGAAGCGGTGACTGGATCACCGTCGTCAGCCGCATCACGGGCACCTTCACAGGAGAGATGAAGCTGCCGAACGGCAAGGTCGTCGCTCCCACGGGAAAGGCGTTCGACGTGGAGTTCGCGCAAACCGTCAAGTGGGACGGCGACCTGCTCATCGAGATTTCCGCCTTCTGGAACTCCGCCTTGCAGGCGAAGCAGATCGGCGTCGCCTAGTCGATGAAGAATGGAATCATACATGCCCATCGACACTCTCCAGCAGGTCTGTCTCCTAGGCGAATAGGGGTCCAGTAGTTCGGCATGATCAGCTCCCAGGTGCCGGAGTTGCCACGCAGCTAAGGCTTGAGCAGCTCGGTACTGTATTTCGGGGCGACCTCCACGGCTCGCTTCAAGAAGGCCGCCATCTCCTCTCCGCTCGGCTTGGGAGCGAGCTGCGTTCGGCTCTCGACAGCCTTGCCGATGGCCAGGAAGAAGTCCTCCTGGCCGGCCGGCGAGCACATGCAAAGCACACGGGAAGCGCTGCCCGAAGTGTTCGTGAAGAAGTGCGGGGCGTTGGCGGGAATGTTCACAGTCATGCCGGATTTGACAGTTCGCTCTTCACCGCGAAAGGTGAATTGAAGCTCCCCCTCGAGCAGGGTGAACATCTCCTCGAAGTTGTGGCGATGCGGTCCCGGCCCCCCGCAATGAGGGACGTTCATGTCGATCAGGCAGTAGCGTCCCGCCGTTTCCGCGCCGGACAGCAGGATCGTGTACGTGTCACCGACGACGCTGACGTGGCGCAGCGCTGGATCGTCGGGGTTCACGATGGATAGCTTCCGTGTCGGATCGTCGGGGGGCACCGCCTGAGTGGGTCGCGGTGAGGTCTTGGCCATGTCGTTCATGCTCGACTCCTTCGATTCGCGCTGCGTTTGCGGACAATCTCCAACACTCGCTGGACAATCTCGTCTGGAGACTCTTCGGGCACGAAGTGACCGCAGTCTTCCAACGTCACCGCCTCCACGTTCTCGGCGACCAGCTTGACCATCGTGCCGACGTTCGCACCCAGTCCCTTCACGCCACCGATCGCGATGACCGGTTGTCGGATCTTCGCCTTCGTCAGCGGCTCGGTCTGCGCGATGCTCGCGAAGGCTGCGCGGTACACGCCCATCGATCCGAGCACGCCCTCCCGGCCCGCAAACGTCCGGAGATATTCGTCGACCGTGCTCGGCTCGATCGACGATCGTGTCGCCGTCGCCGTGTCGTAGAACCATTCGAGGAACGCACGCTCGTGGCCGACGACGAGACGCTCCGCAACGCCCGGCGCGAGAGGCAGGATCCACCACCACATCGAGCCGTGCTCCATCGCCTCCGGCGTGTATGCGAGGATGGGCTGCAGGACGCTCGATAGCATCACCGGCGCCTCGATGTAGAGCAGCGAGGCAATCTCGGCCGGATGGTCCGCCGCCCACAGGAGAGCAGGCGGCGCGCCCATGTCGTGCGCCACGAGCACCAACCCCTTGCCCTGGCCGAAGTCGAGCGCGCGAACGAGCTCGCGCGTCTGCTCGGCCATGGCTCGCGCGTCGTAGCCGCGCACCCCTTCGGGCTTTGCGCTGTCGCCGAAGCCCAGGAGGTCCGGTACAAGCACCGAGAGGCCCGCTTCGGCAAGTCGCGGCGCGACCTTGTGCCAGGCGTAGCTGGTGGATAGAAAGCCGTGCCAGAGCACGACCGGCGGTCCCTGGGGGTCGCCTCCCATCCACGTATGGATCCGGGCTCCGTCGATGTCGCGCGTCTCGCTTCGGAAGCCTTCCAGCGGAAGTATCTGCGGCGTGGTCACGCTCGCCCCCGCACATTGGAGGGACCGGCAGCTTCGGGCCGCGCGCCCAGCCTTCCGTCCAGAAAGGTCGCCATGAGGCTCAGGGCCTTTTCCGCGGCCTCGAGTGTCCCGACGCTCGAGGGAAAGACGTGAGTCATCCCCTCCCAGACATGCGCCACGGCCTCCACCCCGGCCGCGCGCGCCCTCTCGGCGTAGCGGCGGGTATCCTCGAGGAGGACCTCGCTCGTTCCAACGTGCAGCTGGATCGGCGGTCGGCCTGCAAGGGCCCCATACAGCGGGGATGCGAGCGGATCCCGCGGGTCGTGTCCATCCAGGTAGCTTGCGGCGGTCTTCGAGAGCATCGCCTTCGTCAGCAACGGGTCATCGTCCGCGCGGTCTTCGAGGCTGCCGCCCGTCAGAGCCAGATCCGTCCACGCCGACATGACCACTGCAGCCACCGGCGCGACAGCTTCGGACTGGACGATGGACAGCAGGGCCAGGGCGAGGCCACCGCCAGCGGAGTCTCCGACGATCGCTACCCTCCGTGCACCGCCTTCGACGAGGCCGCGATAGGCCGCCCTCGCGTCGTCCAGGGCGGCTGGGAAGCGGTGCTCCGGGGCTAGCCTGTACTCGGCGATGAAGACCGCTGCCTTGGCGCGCGCTGCGATCTGCCCGGCGAGGTGCCGGTAGGCGTTGGCCGAGCCGAGCACGTAGGCGCCGCCGTGGAGGTAGAGGATCGCGGCGCCCGGGCGCGCGCCTTGCGGCTTGCACGAGGTGCCGAGCACGCCCCCGGCCGCCCTCTTTTCGTACGTCACGCCGCCAGCGTCGGGAGTGTGCTCCATGACCTCGTCGAACGGAGAGCGAGCACTCGGGTCGCCCATCTTGCCTTTGAAAGGAGCGAACTCCTTTCGCATCGCGGCGACCGCCTCACGGTCCTTCTCGCTCAGTGAATGCCGAACGTCTGCTCCAACGGCGTTGCGCTGCTCTATCCGCGTTTCGTGCTGCATGATGTCGTTCTCCGGTCTGCGACGGGGTTCAGTCTGCGGGCTGCGGAGACTTGCCCTCGCGCTTGTCCTCCGCAGCGCGCTCGCGGGTATTCCTGTTCGACATGTCATGTCCTTGCCTGAGTCGCCTCTGGGCGGCGCCCCTCTCCGTGCGTGAAACATGCCGGCCCTCCATGGCCTCCACGGGCGATGGTCACGGTCGAGCCCGTCTTCGGGCCAGGATTCGCGGCGAATTACCAAATGCGCGCCAAAGGCCCCCACGGATCATCGTGAAGGAGACCCGCTTGTCGTCAGACGCCGTGCCGAGGTACCCGACGAGGGGCCGCTCGTTGCCGAGTTCCGCGATCGCCTACGCAGGCATCTTGCGAGGCAGCGACGCGCGCCATCGCATTTCGCCTCGGCGAATACACCTTCGAGCACACACCTTTCGCAGGCTGCGTCGTTGACCAAGCCAGTCGTCGCGGCCGCGGCGAGGGCGCTCGTCGGCGCCGTCGACAGGCAGTTTGAGGCAGGGTCACGGCTTCATCGACGACCGGCCCGTTGAAACACTCGGGCGCGAGTACGACGTCAAGCAGGTCTCGGGCGCGATGGCCCGTGATGCTTGGAGCTCGGCACGCCCCGTGCGGGGCGTCGCGGGGCCTCACACGGTGTAAGCGCTCGCGCGATCTGGGACGGGAAGAACGCCCGCCCCATGCGGACCTCACCGACGGCTCTGCGCGGTCCCTTCGAGCCAAGGACAAAAAAACAACCAGAGCTCGCCGCGCCTTCGTACGTATGAGCTGAGGTAGACGAATGCGCCCTGACCATGTCACGAGTCTCAATCGAGTCCGCTCACTTTCGGGCGCCCTCGCTGTCGCCCTCTCGGCGGGCGGCGCGGCGGGTTGCTCCGGTGAGGCCCCGGCCGGCCGTGAGGAGAACCTGGGCAGCACGCGCCAGGCGTTGACCACGAACGCGTACGCCTTCGCGTGGTCGTCTCAGCTCACGGGCACCTTTACCGCTCCTCCGGCGTTCGCGAGTGCATCGAATGTCCAAATCATCAGTGGAACGAATGGTTATTACTATAACGTGCAATTCCCGGGTCTCGGCAGCGTCGCGCAAAGCGGCAACGGGGGCAACGTGCAGGTGACGGCATACGGCGGGGGCAACGCGAACTGCAACATCCTCAGCGGGCCGGGAGGCGATGGCAACGGTGCGCTCGAGGTGAACGTGGGTTGTTTTGGTCCGTCGGGTGCTTCGACGAGCTCGCAATTCACGATAAACTACGTCTCTCGGTCGGATACTCCAGGCGTTCAGGGCGGCTACGCGCGTGCCCACTTCGAAACCTCATCCGTTCAAAGGGCCTGGAATTCCACCGGGCAGCCGATAACGTTTCAGAGATCGGGCGTCGGAGTGTATTCGATTACGTTCGCGGGACAGGCCATATCCGGCGGCACGGCCGAAGTCACCGCGGATCAGGCTCCGGACCCGGAGCTGCCCCCGCGCTATTGTGAAGTCCAGAGCTGGGACACCCAGACCGTCAATGTTCGCTGTTTCACGACGGGTGGCAACGGGCCGGGCGGGGGGCCAAAGTTGCCGCGCGGGCCTGTCGACAGCGATTTTGATGTGATCTTTTCGGAGGGTCTCCCGAATGGCACCGGGTATTTTGCCCCGGGCTCCCCAAACGGCACGCCCTCTTTCACCTATGCGTGGGCAGATCAACCGTCCGCCGCATCGTACCAGCCGGACCTCTTCTATCAAAAAGGAGAAATCCCCGTGCCCGGATGCTGTGTCACGACGACCAGTCCCCCTGTGACGGTTACGCGCAGCAAGCGTGGCGTCTACAGCGTCAACTTTCCTCAGATGCCCTTTTCGACCGATCCAAACAACGGATTCTATAAATCGAACGTCAAGGTGACCGCCTACGGCACGGCGGGAGAGTATTGCAAGGTGGGCGGCTGGTCCGGCACCACATCGAATGCCTCGGCAACGGTCAACTGCTTCAGCGCCTCCGGAAGCGCCGCAGATGCCCTCTACACGGTGACGTACTCGTCCACTTTGTTCCTCATCCCATAAATGCGGCCCATAAATGCGGGGTGGGGCGCGGCGGGGGCTGGTCCCGGCGGGTCGGGCTTGGCACGGGGCTAGGCGCGCCAACTCGCTAGGGCCTCACTCCGGGACAATGGTCCCCGAGCCTCCCATCTCCCGGGGCAGGTCCTGTTGCTTGGGGAGGCCGTCCCTAACCGGCATCACGCGCTCGGCGTAGTTCACGTGCAGCGCAGGCTCGAAGTGCAGCTCGGGCAAGATGGCCGCGTACACGTCCACCAGACCCCAGGCCGGATGCTCGGTGAACAGGTGACCCCCGCAGGACTGGCACCACCGGCGGTAGCTCCGGTCGGTTCGGTGGTAGCTGCCGAGCTGATCGCGGCCCTTGGTGATCTCGAGCGCCTCTGGCTTCCACAGCGTGAAGGCGTTGACCGGGCTGGCGGACCAGGTTCGGCAGGATTGGCAATGGCAGTAACCCATGACTTCTGGCGTTCCGGTCAACCGGATCTGGACGGCGCCGCAAAAGCAGGCCGCCCCCAATGATTTTTGTCCCCTGGCTTGCTGGTCTTTCGTGATCTGGTTCATGGGTCGTCTCCGAGTGGGCAACAGCGGGCGAAGTGCTTCGCTGCGACACCTGTTCTAAGAAAGTCCCGGGCGGCCCACCATGATTCGACATCGGTTTCGCATGACCATTCGTCGCCGGGCTCGGGACTGTGTGACGGCCAGTTCCGCGACGCGCCGCCCTCGACGTAGGTCGCGGAGATCAGGATGAACGACACGATCTCGGATCTGCTGCGGGCCGTGCGGCTGAGGGGCGCGGTGTTCTTCTCGGTGGACGCCACGGCGCCCTGGGTGACCGAGACCCCGGCTGCGCCCGAGATCGCCTCCCGCATCATCCCTGGCGCCGAGCACGTCATCGACTATCACATCGTGACGGCGGGCTCCTGTTGGGGTGGGATCGTGGGCGAGCCCGCCCTGCGCCTCGAGGCCGGAGACGTCATCGTGTTTCCGCAGGGCGACTCCCATGTGATGTCGAGCGCGCCGGGCATGCGCGGCAGTCCCGACGTGGGCGTGTACCGGCGGCCCGAGGACCAGCTGCCCATCGCCATCACCCAGAAGGGCGGCGATGGCGAGCGCGCCGAGGTCATCTGCGGTTTCCTCGGCTGCGACGCCCGACCCTTCAATCCGCTCTTGGCGACGCTGCCGCGCGTGATGCACGTGCGCGGGCAGGCCACCGGCGACGCCGTGATTGGCCAGCTCATCAAGCTGGCCATCTCCGAGACCACCATGCGCCGCTCGGGGGGCGAGTGCGTGCTGGCGCGCCTCAGCGAGCTCCTGTTCATCGAGGTGGTCCGGGGTCACCTGGCCACGCTGCCGCCCGAGCACAGCGGGTGGCTGGCCGGCCTGCGCGACGATCACGTGGGACGCGCGCTCGGCAAGCTGCATCATCGGCCCGAGTATCCCTGGAGCCTGGACGAGCTGGCGCGCGAGGCGGGCCTTTCCCGCTCCACGCTGGCCGAACGCTTCACGCACCTCGTCGGCATCCCGCCGATGCAGTACCTGGCCCACTGGCGAATGCAGCTGGCGTCCACGCTGCTGTCGGGCACCGCCACGGGCCTGGCCGAGGTGGCAGAGCGAGTCGGGTACGGCTCGGAGGCCGCCTTCAGCCGGGCCTTCAAGCGATACGTCGGCATGGCCCCGGCCCACTGGCGTCAGGGCCAGCGCAACCCGGACGAGAGAATTCAGAACCAGGCGGCACGCAAGGAAACGGAGCGCAATGATGACGCGCTGTTCCCGACGACACGGCCACGCTCAAGGTGACCGACCCCCGCGCCGCAAGCCGCCACCCGAGAAATCAGACGTGTGGCGGCCTCTCGGTCCCCGGACTTCACCCCGGCCGCTCGAGCTGCGCATCAGCGCCCCAAGCGCCAAGCCGAGTGCTCGACGCACGGGGACAGCGCCTGGGGCTCCCTCGCCGCCGCCGACGAAACGGTGCTGGTGCGCACCGACGAGCTAGGACTTGCTGGTTTGGTCTCGTCGGCGCTAGTCGAAGGGTGGGTATCGTGCACCCGTGACAGAACCTCGCCCCTCCGTCAGCCAATTCGTGCGGGCGGTGGTCCGCGCCGAGCTCGCCCGCACGGGTGGCGCGCGCGATTGCGACGCGGTCCAACTCGTGATGGTGCGGCTGCACAATGAGCTTGGAAGGCTCATCGGCCGGGCGGGGTTCGATGTCTTGTTCGCTCGGTCCCTTCTCCTCGCCCGACGGGCCCATCCAGCCCTCGCCGCGATCACAACGGGTCCGGGCGGCACGCTCGCGGGGCTCGACAGCGTCGCGCAGGACAGCGTCGCGCTCAACGACGGTGCGATCGCGATCGCCTCTCATTTCGTCGAGCTGCTGGTCACGCTGATTGGAGAGGACCTCGCGATGCATCTCTTGCGCAACGTCTGGCCGGCGGTGGAGAAGGGAGAGAAGCAATGACCACGGTGCGCAATCCGACCATCAGGCTGCTTCCGAGCGGCGTGCCTGGCCTGGACACAGTGCTCGGCGGCGGTTTGCCCGAGTACTCGTTCAATCTGATCGCCGGCGGCCCCGGCGCCGGCAAGACCACGCTGGCGCAGCAGATCGCTTTTTCACGGGCCTCGGTGGAAGCGCCGGCTCTTTACTTCACCGTCCTCGGGGAGCCGCCCCTCAAGATGCTGCGGCACGTCCAGCAGTGCGGCTTCTTCGATCAGGCAAAGCTCGACGGAGCGATTCGGTTCGTGAATCTCAGCTCCGAGGCGATGGATCAGGACCTTGCGAGCATCATGAAGCGTATGCTCGCCGAAATCGAAGAAGTCCACCCCGCGACCGTCGTCGTCGACTCCTTTCGCACGGTCGCACACGCGAGCACGTCCGAGGCGCAGCTTCAGGCGTTCGTGCAGCGACTCGCGCTTCACCTGACCGGCTGGCAAGCGACGAGCTTTCTTGTCGGCGAGTACGAGACCGCCGAGTCGCACAGCAACCCAGTCTTCACAATCGCCGACGGCATCTTCTGGCTCTCGCAGACCGTCGAACGCAACGCATGCGTGCGCCGCTTGCAAGTGACGAAGATGCGCGCCAGCGCCACGATGCCGGGGCTTCACACATTCGTAATTTCATCCGACGGCGTCCGCGTTTTTCCCCGGATCCTGCCCCGCACGGAGCCCCGTCCGCGCGCGATCGATGCCACGCCCGCGTCGACGGGCGTCGCGGGCCTGGACGCGATGATGTCCGGCGGTATCCCGGCGGGCGAGTCGGCGCTCTTCGTGGGGCCGTCGGGCTCGGGCAAGTCGCTGTTCGCACGGCACTTCATTGCCGCCGGGGCCGAGGCGGGAGAGCCGGGCATCATCGTCGCCTTCGAGGAGCATCCGGGAGAGTACGTCGCGCGGGCGAGTGCGCTCGGGCCGAACCTCGCATCGTTCATCGAACGCGGGCTCGTCGAAGTGCTCTATCTGCGGTCGCTCGATCTGACCATCGACGAGGCCCTTGCCGCCGTGCGCAGCGCCGTCGAGCGGAAGCACGCCCGTAGGGTCGCGCTCGATTCGTTGTCCGAGTTCGAGCTGGCCCTGGCACCCTCGCAACGCGACGACTTTCGCGAGTCGCTCTTCCGCACGACCTCGGCGCTCACCGGCCTTGGCGTCACGGTGCTCATGACGGTCGACATCGTGCAGTCGTTCACGGAGTTCGGTCTTTCTCCGCACATCACCGAGTTTCTGGCCGACGTGATCGTCCTGCATCGCTATGTCGAGCTCGAGGGGAAGCTCGAGAAGGTCCTCGCCGTCGTCAAGATGCGCACCAGACGCCACGACACGAGCGTCCATCGCTACGCGATCGAGTCCTCGGGAGTCGTCGTCGGAGGGCCCCTCCACGGCTACGGCGGCGTCCTCACCGGCCTGCCTCTCGTTCGTGCCGAAGCCGCCGTGACTCCGCCGGGCCTGACCCGGGAAGAAGGCACGCTCCTAGAGCAGCTTCGTCTGCTCGGCGAAGTCGACGCGCGCGCCATCTCTGTCCGCACCGGTCTGAAGGGCCGGGCGCTGTCGCTCGCTCTCGAACGGCTGCGACAGCTGGAGTATCTGAGCAGGATGCGGCGCGGGGGCGTCACACGCTATCGCACAAAGCCTGCGAAGAGCTGAGAACCGGAGCACAATGTCCTTCTCGCATGCCGACGGCGATCGAGGTAACGCGTGAGCGGAGCCCAAGTGCCCGGGCGACCGGAGACTGCAATGCCTGCGCGCATCCTCGTGGTGGACGACGACGAGGCCGCACGCGGGGTGCTTGAAGGGCTGCTGCGCGACGAGGGATTCGCGACTTCGGCGGCGCCCGACGGCGAATCGGCGATCGCCGAAGCGCGGCGCGCTCTGCCCGACGTCGTTCTCACCGACCTGCAGTTGCCGGGGATGCATGGCGTGGAGCTGTGCCGGCGCCTTCACGAGATCGATCGCGATCTCCCGGTCGTCGTCATGACGGCTTTCTCCGAAATGCACGCGGTCGTCGAGAGCTTGCAGGCGGGTGCGGAGGACTACCTCATCAAGCCCTTGCAGTACGAAGCGGTCCTCTGGTGCGTGAAGCGCGCGATCACGCGACGCGCGGTGACGCTCGAGCGGGAGGCGCTCTACCGCTCGCTCAACGAGCGACTCGTCCTGAGCAGCATGCGCGAGCAGGCGCATGCCGAGGCCGAAGAGCGGCAGCGGGCGCAGCTCAACGCGCTGCTCGCGAACGTGAAGGAGGGCGTCTGCATCGCGGACCCGAGCGGCCGCATCCTCATGCTGAACGATGCCGCGCGCGCCATCCTGCGTGCCGGAGACGTGGACCTCGGCACCGTTGACGCGGTCCATTCGCTGGAGTCTCACGATCTCGAGGGGAACCTCCTCCGCAGCGAGCAGCGTCCTCTCACACGGGCGCTGCGGGGCGAGCAGTTCGTGGACTACGAAGTGCTTGTCACGCCGCCGAACGGAGAGCCGCGCCGTGTCGTATCCACAGGCACGAGCGTGAGAGACGACAGCGGCGATGTCGCGTTGGCGATCGTCGTGTTTCGCGACGTCACGGAACTGAGGCACCTGGAGCAGCAGCGCGACGAATACTTGGCGCTCATCACCCACGACCTTCGCAATCCGCTGAGTAGCATTCTGATCTTCGTCTCCACCCTCAGGCGGTTCCTCGAGAGCAAAGGGCTTCGCGACGACGCGAACCTCGCGGAACGCGCCCAGCGCAACATCAGGCGAATGAATGCGATGCTAGAAGAGCTCACGGAGGCAACGAGCCTCGAGTCGCAAGGCGTTCTGCTGCGATGCGTGGCCTGCGATCTGCGCGAGCTCGTCGCCGACGTCGTCGATGGCATCGATGACGTGCGCGCGCGGCGAATCACGATCGAAACGGACGGCGTGTCGCCGTACGTCGTCCGCGCGGACGCGTCGCGGCTCGAGCGTGTCGTCGCGAACCTCCTCACGAACGCGCTCAAGTACTCCGCCGAAGACGCGCCGGTCATCGTCAAGCTCGCCCGCAACGGAAGCGACGTCGAGCTCCGGGTCATCGATCGCGGCATCGGTATTGCGCCCGAGAGCATCAAAATGCTCTTCGACCGTTACTACCGAACGATGGGGGGAAAGTCGCGCGCGAGCGGTCTCGGCCTCGGCCTCTACATCGCTCGCCTGATCGTCGAGGCGCACGGCGGGCGAATGCTCGTTTCCAGCGAAGTGGGCAAGGGAAGCACCTTCGGGCTGATCTTACCGTCGCTCGCGCTATCGGGCTGGCCCCCGGCTCTATCGCGCGACGACTGAGCGAGCTGGCAAGAGACGGCAACCAGCGACAAGATCGAGCCCACGTGTGATGCGCCGCGCGCAGCGGCTGCCGGCATGCGCGTTTTCTGCGCCGTCGCACCCTTCAAGCGGACTGACCCTGGTCGTGGCCACTCCTCCCGCGTTCGTGGATGAATCGATCGCCCCAGGGATTGTGGCTCCGAACTTGCACCGGCACCCGCTTTATCCGAGGCGATCGAGCATCGAGCCGTCCTCCAAAACGTAGTGGCTCGCGTTCGTGTACGTTGGCTTTGCGATCCGTCGAACCGACAAGAGGAGGCAGCAGTTATGGCTTCGATGACCTCGGTGTGGTGCGGCAGCCTTGTCCTCATGGCCGGCGTGGGTCTTGTCGCATGTGCCGGCGGTTCGGCAGACCGCCAACCTGCCGCGAGCCCCACCCCTTCGGCCGCCGCCGACGACGCAACGGCGGATCTGACCGAGCACCACCGCTACCACCATCACGGCGGAGTGACTCTCTTCATCGCGATGAGCCTCGACACATTGGGCGTCTCGCCCGAGCAGCGGGCGGCCGTCGAGAAGATCCGGACCGACCTGCACGCAAGGCTCGAGCCCGCTCGCATCGCGGAGCAAAGCCTCGTGGCCACCTTGGCCGAGGGGCTCACCTCGGCGACCATCGACGTCGCGAAGGTAGACACCGGCGTCGCCCACGTCATCGCCGCGGCCTCGTCGGCGCACGAAGCGTCCGCTGCCGCGCTGAACGACCTCCACTCGATACTGACGCCCGTCCAGCGGGGGGCGCTCGTCGACAAGGTCGATGCGCACTGGGCGGTCTGGCAGAAGGCGAACGCCGACGAGACCGGATCGGCGAAGCTCGATGGCGGTCACCTTGCGATGCTGGCGACGGATCTCGGGCTTTCGCCGGACCAGGTCGAGAAGATTCGCGCGGGCCTCGGCGACGGGATGAAGGCCGTACCGCGGCTCGATCCACAGGAAATCGAGGCGCATCTGCGTGCCTTCGGCGACGCGTTCCGGAGCGACAGCTTCGACGCCAACGCGCTGCCCACAGCGAGCGGTGCCGACGCGCACATGATCGGCTGGGGTGCGGCGAATCTGGCCCATTTCGTCGAAGTGGCAGGCCCCGTGCTCACCCCGGAACAGCGCATCGAGCTCGCAGAGCGCCTCCGCGAGCACGCGGCCCATGACCCGAGCGCCCAGGCAAACCCATGAGCCGAGCCCGCCCAACAAGCCTGTTTCGAAGCATCGCCTGCGCCCTCGCCCTCGGCATGGCCCCCGTGGCCACCGCGGGATGCGGCCTGGAGGTCGGGGCCGCGTATCCCGCCGGCTACTACGCCGACTACCCGCCGGACGCATACTTTGCGACGACCGAACCGGTGTACTTCGAGGGGCACGCTGCCTATTGGTACGGCAATCGCTGGTACTATCGGGAGGGCGGTCGCTGGAACCACTACGAAAGGGAACCGGCTGCCCTCTATCAGCGCCGCGTGCAGGCCGCGCCCGTGCGACGCACGTACGAGCCGTCCCGCGGGCGTCCGGCGGGTCGCTCGTCCGGGGCTCCCAGGGGACGATCCGGCGAACATCACTGACGGCTCCGCTGTATCATCCGCCGATGAATCCTTCAGCGGCGCCGGGCCGAAATCGGCTGAGAAGCATCGCCCGGCGCGCGATGCTCGAGCACGGCCTCTTGTCCGACTTCTCGCCCGCCGTCGTCGCCGAGACGACGGCGATCACCAGCGCCGCTCGTGAATCGAGCCCTTCCCTCCGCGACCTCCGTGGCCTCTTGTGGGCCTCGATCGACAACGACGATTCGCGCGATCTCGACCAACTCTCCGTCGCCGAGCCGACGTCGGACGGCGACGTGAAGATCTTCATCGCGATCGCCGATGTCGATGCGACGGTGAGGCAAGGGTCGGCCATCGACGCCCACGCGGCGACGAACACGACGTCCGTGTACACGGCCGCCGAGATATTCCCGATGCTCCCCGAAAAGCTATCGACGGATCTGACGTCGCTTGGCGAAGGCCAAGAGCGCTTGGCGATCGTGATCGAAATGGTCGTCAGCAAAGGCGGGACGGTGAAGGCATCGGACGTCTATCGCGCGGTCGTCCGCAATCGCGCCAAGCTCACCTACGACGGCGTGGCCGCGTGGCTCGACGGTGCCATTCGTACGCCGCCCGGGATCCTGGCCGTGCCAGGACTCGACGAGCAGCTCCGCATCCAAGATCGGGTCGCGCAAGCGATGAAGGCGGTGCGACACGAGCACGGCGCGCTCAACCTGGAGACGCTCGAGACCCGGGCTGTGTTCGACGGCGACGTGCTTTCCGAACTGAAACCTGAGGAGAAGAATCGCGCCAAGGAGCTCATCGAGGACTTCATGATCGCGGCGAATGGGGTGACCGCGAAATACCTCGACGACAAAGGTCTTCCCTCGCTGCGACGCGTCCTTCGCTCCCCGGAGCGATGGGAGAGGATTGCCCTTCTCGCCGCGGCCCTGGGCGAACACCTGCCTTCGGAGCCAGATGCCCGCGCGCTCGCCGCGTTCCTCGCGAAGCGGCAAAAGGCCGATCCGGTCGCCTTTTCCGATCTCTCCCTCTCGATCGTCAAGCTCCTGGGTCGCGGCGAGTACGTCCTCGAGATGCCCGGTCAGCGAACGGAAGGGCACTTTGGGCTTGCCGTGAAAGACTACACGCACTCGACGGCGCCCAACCGGCGTTTTCCCGATCTCGTTACGCAGCGTCTGCTCAAGGCGGCGATCTCGGCTCGACCGGCACCGTACGGTGCTCAAGAGCTGACGGCCCTCGCGGGTCATTGCACGGAGCAGGAAGACAACGCGGCCAAAGTGGAGCGGCAGGTGCACAAGTCCGCGGCGGCCCTGCTCCTGGAATCGCGCATTGGCGAGCGTTTCGATTCCATCGTGACCGGCGCCTCCGAGAAGGGGACGTGGGTGCGGATTCTCCAGCCGGCCGTTGAAGGCAAAGTGGTGCGCGATTTCCAGGGCCTCGACGTGGGGGACCGGGTCCGGGTCGAACTCGTGGGAACGAATGTCGAGCGAGGCTTCATCGATTTCGCTCGGGCCAAAGCCACGTGAGGCCGTCCGAATTCGTGAGGCGTCGACGCCCCGCGTCGCGAGCACGTCACCCATCTTCGGCTGGACGCGGCTCGCGTCCACCTTTCAGAAATAGAAATACGAGCTGAGCTGTACCTCCGAGGACGACGGCTGCATCGCGGCCTCCACACCCAGCGCGACATCCTTTCCGAGGGACTCGCGAAGTGTTGCACGGAGGTCGTAGGTGCCGCGCAAATTCTGGGCGGGAAGGTAGGACCAGCTCGCCGTCACGAGTCCGATCATCTCGCCGGGCAAGCGAACGCGAAAGCCGGCGTACGGACCAAGACCGACCCGCACGAAGCTGCCGCCGATACCGTCGAGCGAGCCAGAAACGGAAAAGGCTACGTAGACGTCGGCCATCAAGAAGAAAGTCGCGTGCTCGTTCTCGGTGGCGATTGTCCCCCCAATCGCGCCGTCGAGCCCGTGCGCGAAGCAATCCAAGCAGCCGCGGTCATGAAGCCGGATGCCGAAGGCACGCGCACGCCACGACACCGCTTTTTCGAACCGAGTGATGGGATTGAGTGCAAGAACGTCGGCAAAAGTGAGGCTGTCCAGCGTCAATGCCCGCCGCGCGTAGTCGAAGCGCACGTGAGTGTCGAGAATCTGCACTTGCGAGAGCTCCGGCTCTCCGTCGGGCGGATCCGCCAAGTCGTGCAGCGTCAGGCGGTAGCCGAGCGTGCCGAAGCCGTCGCCATATTGGGTGGCGATGCCGGTTCCCAACGTGACGCGTGACGACCCGTGCCCGCGGTCGGGGGCCTTGTCGACGGGTGCCCGCACCGGCGGGGGGGGAGGAATGGACGTCGAGAGGACGGCGCGGCGCTTGGCTAGCCAGGTTTTCGTGGCCACGACTTCCTTGTCGTGGCCTGATTCCCATTGCTCGGCGAAACGTGCGTCGAGCACGAGGCCCGCGGCGTCGAGCGCAGCCACGCTTTGGGCAACCGAGAAATCGTTTGGCATGGGCGCGGTCGGGTCCTGGGTGAGCCGCTGGGCCATGTCCTTCTCCCTGGGTCCAAGACGCGCCACTTGTGCGCGAAACCGGCTTCTCAGAGAAGGCAGATAGTCGATCCCCACCACGAGTCCCGGAACCGTGAAGAGGGCCTTGATCGTGTCTTTCGGAAGGACCACGGTATGCAGACGGGAGATAAGACGGAGACGCGGTGCGGCGGCCTCAATCGCGGCGAGCGCGTAGTACGAGCAATTCTTGGTCAAATAGTAGTAATCGACGCGGATCGCCGCGAGCTCCCAGAGATGAAGTGTGAGAAGGGTCACCTCGCCGGGGGTGAGCGCCAGGTCGTACTCCCACAGATCACGCGCTTCGTGATTGCCATATTCGTGCATCTTGTACTCGAACGAATGAAGGCTGAGGCTGCCCGAGAACAGACCGGTCAGTCCCTTGAAGGCGTAGAGCACCGGGTTTTTGGTGTCGGTGACCGCGGCGTAGTCGATCCCGTAGTCGAGGCGCTCCCTCGGCTCCGTCGCGTCCACCGAACGTCGCTTCTTGAGGCGCAGGAACGTATGGCCGAAGGCCGAGGCTGGATTGTTCAGGTAGTTCGCCGAAAAGATGACAGCGACCGCCTCCGGGTCGAGCGCCGCGCTGTAACGGGCAAGGGCAGGGCACTGGGGCGCGTGCAGATTGCCGTCGAAGTGAAGTTGTTCGTCCAGCCAGAGCCGACGCGCGGGAAAACGACAGAGCGCATGAGCATCTTCCTGGCCCGATCGGATCGGCACCAGAAAGGCGTTCAACGTAGCCTCCAGCTCCGCCTCGGGGTCGCGCTTGCCTGTGGGCGCCAGGAAGAACTCCTGCCCGTCCACGTCGCTCACCAGGTTGCCCCACGGATCCGGCGCCGCGCGGTAGTGTACCAAGCGCTGCCATGCGAGCGACTGCGCCAGGCCCATTTCGCGAGCCCTCGCGACGACACTCGGCACGCTGGGAGCTGCGCGCGCGGAGAGCGCGACGGTCGACACCGCGAGGGCCAGGCAGAGCGAAGAGGCGACGGCACGTCCCCGGCCGCGCTGGTTCGTGGTCGCAATCGGATCGCATTTCATATGCGCAGAGGCGGCTAACGGAGAGCGTCCGACTGGAAGTCTCGCCGACTGTCGGTTGCCCTGTCGTACGGCAGGTGCTGCGCCAGCCACGCGGGTGCGCGTTCGCCGATGACGGGATCGTCGGCGATCGATCGGTGTCCTGCCCCCGGTACCAGGAGGAGCTCCGTGTGCTCCCTGCCGGCGGCCAAGATGAGCTGCGAGTGCCACGCTGGAATGCGGTGGTCGTCCTGACCGTGGACGAGCAGCACGGGCGCATGGCAGCGAGCGATGGCGACCACGGCGCTCGCCGAATCGGGGTCGAACGCGCCGCGGCGGCCCGCCATATCGATTGCGCCACTCACGAAACTGGCAGGAAGCGGTATCGGCGCATAGCCAGGTACGACAGAGCGCAGGCTCGCGAACGGCGCGACGGCGACAACCGCCTCTATTCGCGGGTCGCTTCCCGCCCACTCGATGGCCACGGCCGCGCCGTACGAGATGCCCATGACGCCGACGGAGCCGGCACGGAGCCCTCGCGCTTCAACTGCATCCAGCACCTGCGCGAGATCGCGCGATTCAACGACCCCATACGAGAGCCAGTCGCCGGTCGACCGACCGTGTCCGCGTAGATCAACCAACACGGCGCGTAGCCCCGCCGCTGCGAGCATTCGCCCCCACCCGCGCATGCTCCTTTTGTCGGCACGAATGCCGTGCAGCACGAACACGGTTCCGTGCGGAGACTCGCCATCGATGATTTCGAGCGACAACGTGGCGTTCGGCGGACCGACCATCACGGCGAGCTCTCCGTCGATCGGTTTCGAAGCGGCGGCGCCTCGATTGGGAGCGACCACGATGGCGGATGCCGCGAGATACTGGAGCGGCTGGCAAGAGACGGCAAGCAACGACGAGAGCGTAGCTCGCGCAGCTGCTACCGGCACGTGCGGCTCGAACGGCATGAGCCATGCTACCGATCGAGCCGTGATCTCCAAGCGTTTGCCGTTGCCGCGCGCCACGGACGCCGAGGCTTCTCTCGTCGACCTCGCGCTCAGGCTCGCACGCCTCCGGGGCGGCCTCCGCAGCCACGAGAAGGCTATGCGACGGTCGATCGAGCGCGCGGCTCCCGATCGACGGGAGAGCGCCAAGAACCTGGTGCACTACCTCGCGCTCCGACAACATGACCTGCGCGATCTGCAGATCAAGCTCGCGCAGCGAGGCCTCTCGTCGCTGAGCCACTGCGAGAGTTGCGTGATGGGCAGCCTGCTCGAAGTATCGGAGCGCGCGCACGAATCACTTGCCCTGCAAGGCAGGCGAGGAGCCAAGGGCGAGCTATTGCGACTCGAGAAAGAGCGCAGCGCGGCCATGTCGTGGGCGACGGCGAAAGGCTACCTGCACCAGCACACCCATGACGTGCTTGGACCACGCCCTGGCGACCGGCACATCTACATCATGGTCACCGCGCCCGCGGCCGCGGAGAGCGATCGCGCCTGGATGCTGAAAATGCTCCGTGCGGGGATGAACGTGCTCCGAATCAACTGCGCGCACGAAGGCGAGCCCGAGTGGGGCCAAATGATCCGCGCGCTGAGCGAGGCGCGAAAGCAGAGCGGCAAGAAGTGCCGCGTGCTCATGGATCTCGCGGGGCCGAAGATTCGGACGGGCCCCGTCGCCAGCGGACGCCACATTGCGTCGTGGAAGCCTACCAAGGACAGCATCGGCAAGGTGAAGGCTCCCGCCCGCGTCGTCATCCACCGTGCCTCCGCGCCGCGGGCCGAAGGCTCCGGGCCGTTCCTGTCTGTGTGCGACGAAGCGTTCGCAAAGGTACGCAAGGGAGACGAGCTGCATTTCCGCGATGCGCGCGGCAAGAAGCGCCAGTTGGCCATCCAACGGGTCGCGCGCGACCTGGTCGTCGGCTCATCGACAGAGCATACCTACGTGCTCGAGCGTGCCCGAGCGCGCCTCTACCGCGCCGGGAAGCACGAGGACGATGTGACGATCGAAGTGGGCGGCGACGTCCAAGACGCGGTGATCGACATCAAGAGCGGCGACACGCTGCTCCTCACTCGGCGCGCCATGGATGGAACACCTCCGCGGCGGGATCGCGACGGCCGCGTTCAAACGCCTGGCATCATCGCGTGCACCCTTCCGGCTGCTCTGGATCACCTCGAGGTCGGCCACCGCGTGCTTTTCGATGACGGCCGCATTCTCGCCACCGTGGAGCGGGCCGCAAGGAAGCGTGAAGACTTTCTCCTTCGCGTGGTCCGCACGCAGAAGCAAGTGGCGAAGCTCGGGGCCGAGAAGGGAATCAACCTGCCCGATACGCTCATGACCGTGCCCAGCCTGACGGGAGAGGACCTCCGCGCACTCGCATTCGTTGCGAGGCACGCGGACGCCGTCAGCATATCGTTCGTTCGCGCGCCCGCTCAGATTCGCCGGCTGCACAAGGAGCTTGAACGGCTCGGCCAGCCCGACCTTGGAGTCGTCCTCAAGATCGAGACGCGCGAAGGCTTCGAAAGCTTACCGCGCCTGATTCTCGAAGGCCTGCGAAGGCCGCCTCTTGCCGTCATGATCGCGCGCGGAGACCTAGCGGTCGAAATCGGGTTTGAGCGCCTCGCCGAGGTACAAGAGGAGATCTTGTGGCTCTGCGAGGCCAGCCACGTGCCCGCAATTTGGGCGACGCAAGTCCTCGACACGCTCGCGCGCACGGGAGTGCCTTCGCGAGCGGAGGTCACCGACGCCGCCGCGAGCGTCGCGGCAGAGTGCGTGATGCTCAATAAGGGCCCGTTCGTCGACAAGGCGGTGGCCGCGCTCTCCGACATTCTGCGGAGGATGGAGAAGCACCACTACAAGAAGCGCAGCCTGTTTCGAAAGCTGCGAGTCTCGACTTTCGCTGCGCCGTCACGACGACAGTCCGACGGTCTTGCAAGTAGCCAGAATCCATTGTGATTGGGTTGCAGGCGCGGTACCGACAACGATCCGCGACCGCAGCGCTTCTCGTTCATGCATCGGGCCGCGCAACGAGGTGTGGCAGGATGCGAAAGCCTCTTTGCGGCTTGCACGGGCAAACCGAGAGCGGGGCCGCAGTCGCGCGAAACGGGCGAGTTCTCGATGCCGCGACGTGGCATGAGGGGTGCTTTCGTCTCACTGCGATCCTTGTCGCCTCGCGCGCATGGGTCGCCCCCTCCGGTTCCGAGGAACCCCAATGCAGCCTGTCCCGGCCACCCGTACCCGTATGGCGTCTCTCGGGCTAGCCAAGGCGCTCACCGGCATCTCGGGCCTCGACGAGCTCACCTCCGGCGGGCTGCCGCGCGGGCGGCCGACCCTGGTCTGCGGCGGCGCCGGCTGCGGGAAGACGGTGCTGGGGCTCGAGTTCCTCGTTCGCGGCGCGACCCAGTACGGCGAGCCCGGCGCGATCTTCACTTTCGAGGAGAGGGCCGACGACCTGGCCGCCAACGTGGCGTCGTTCGGATTCGACTTGCCGGGGCTCATCGCGCAAAAGAAACTAGTCGTGGACCATGTGCTGATCGATCGGTCCGAGATCGAGGAAGCCGGCGACTACAACCTGGAGGGCCTCTTCATTCGGCTCGCGCATGCCATCGACTCGATCGGCGCCAAGCGGGTCCTGCTCGACACACTCGAGGTGCTCTTCGCCGGGCTCGCCAATAAGGAGATCCTGCGCTCCGAGCTGCGCCGACTCTTTCGCTGGTTGAAAGACAAGGGGGTCACCGCCGTGATCACCGGCGAGCGCGGCGACAGCACGCTCACCCGGTACGGCCTCGAAGAGTATGTGTCCGACTGCGTGATACTCCTCGATCTGCGGGTGCAGGACCAGATTTCGACGCGGCGCCTTCGGGTGGTCAAGTATCGCGGTGCGCGGCACGGCACCGACGAATACCCGTTCCTGATCGGCGACCACGGGATCTCGGTTCTCCCCCTCTCGTCTGTGCAACTCGTTCACGAAGCCTCGACGCAACGCATCTCCAGCGGCAACCCGGAGCTCGACCTGATGCTGGGCGGCGGATTTTACCGCGGTTCGACCATCCTGGTATCCGGCGCATCGGGCACCGGCAAGACGAGTGTCGCCGCGTGTCTCGTATCCACCTGCGCCCGCGACACACGCGCTCTTTACTTCTCGTTCGAGGAGTCGCCGGCCCAGCTGGTCCGCAACATGAGCTCGATTGGGATGGACCTGGCGAGCCTGGTGAAAAGGAAGGTGCTCCGGATCATCTCCACGCGGCCGTCGGGCTTCGGCCTCGAGACGCACCTCTTCGCGATTTACCAGACCATCGAGGAATTCAAGCCCTCGGTGGTTGTCCTCGATCCGATCACGGATTTCGCGGCGATCGGGAACAAGAACGAGATTCGCGCGATGATGACCCGCCTCGTGGATCACCTCAAGACCAACGGCATCACGGCCCTCCTCACAAGCGCGCATGGGCATGGCGTGATGAGCGACGGGCCCAACTCGGAGGCCGACGCGGGGATCTCCTCGCTCATCGACACCTGGATTGTCCTCCAGAGCTTCGAGGTAGCGGGCGAACGAAACCGGGCCGTTAGCGTGCGCAAGTCTCGAGGCACCGCGCACTCGAACCAGATTCGGGAGTTCGTGATCAGCAATCGCGGCCTTGGCCTGATCAACACGTATCGCGACGCCGCCGGGTTCGTCACCGGCTCCGCTCGCGAGGCCCAGCAGCGGCACGACGCCGCCAACGGCACCAAGAAGTCCGCGGGACGCCCGAGCCCCCCATGAAATACAAAGCAGGTCGCGCGCAACAGGCTGAAACGAAGGGTCCTCCATGTGGCCCAGTCACGGCCGTCGCCGGGAAGCTCCGATCCAAGAAGCGCAAGGTGGCTCCCGAATACGTGCTGCGACTCTTCGTTTCCGGCTTCACACCACGCTCCCAGCGCGCGATCGACAACCTTCAGAACATCTGCGAGTGCTATCTGGCGGGCCGGCATCGCATCGAGGTGGTCGACCTCAACCAATCTCCAGGCCTCGCGCACGACGAGCAGATCATCGCCGTCCCGACCTTGCTGAAGGTTCTTCCCCTTCCCCCGCGGCGCGTCATCGGAGATCTCTCCCAGGTGGACAACGTGCTGCAAGGTCTCGACATCAAGTGAGGATTCCGACGCCGATGCCCACACGAGGGAGTCCCACGCGGGTGAGGAAGGTGTCGTCGTCCGGCTCGGGCCGTGCGCGGCGCGCCCAGCTCGAGGTGGCCGAGCAGACGCTGACGGCGATCTGCGCCGGCGAAGTGGACGCGCTCGTGGTCGGAGGCCCGAGCGGCAAGCGCGTCTTCACGCTGGAGGGCTCCGAGCACGGCTACCGGGTCATGATGGAGGCGATGAGCGAGGGCGTCGCCACGCTCAGCGAGAAGGGCCTCATCACCTATTGCAACGCTCGCTTCGCCGCTATCGTCGGCGCGACGCTCGAGCGGACCATCGGAAGCCCGATCGCTTCCCTCGTGCCGGAGGCGGACTGGGAGCGCTTTCAGGCGCTGATCACCGCCGGAACCGGGGGCCGGAGCGAAGGCGAGTTCTGGCTGAACGCGCCCGCTGCCGGCAGTCCGGCCCTGGTCAGGCTGGCCGTCGTGAGCGTGGCGATAGGTGGCGTCCAAACCCACTGCTTGGTCATGACCGATTTGACCGAGCAGCGCGCCCAGAGCGCCGCAATCGCGGCGGAGCGGGCGCAGATGCAGACACGGCTGCTCCTCGCCGACCGCATGTCGGCGCTGGGCACGCTGGCGGCCGGTGTGGCGCACGAGATCAACAATCCGCTCGCGTACCTGCTTACCAGCCTCGAGGCGATGAGCACGCGGTTGCTCGATCTCGCCGGCCCCGCGCGGGGACTGGGCGGCGAGCCCACCGAGTGGCTGCGCCGCCAGCTGGATCGCGCGCGCGAGGGCGCGGAGCGGGTGCGCCACATCGTGCTCGGTCTGAAATCGTTCTCCCGGTCCGACGACGAGAGCATGGGCTTCATCGATCCGCGACGCGCGCTGGACACGTCGATCGCAATGGTCTCGAACGAGATCCGCCACCGGGCGCGGCTCGTGAAGGACTACGACGCGCTGCCGGCGGTCTGGGCCAACGAAGGGCGACTCGAGCAGGTGTTTCTGAACCTGCTCATCAACGCTACCCAAGCGATCCCGGCGGGCGCCGCCGCGCACCACGAGATCTGCGTCTCCGGGCGCGCCGACGCGGAAGGGCGTGCGGTCATCGAAGTCCGCGACACGGGCAACGGGATCGAGGCCGAGCATCTGGCTCTCGTCTTCGACCCTTTCTTCACCACGAAGGCGCTAAACGCCGGCACGGGCCTCGGGCTGGCGATCTGCCATGCGATCATCGGCTCGCTCGACGGGCAGATCACCGTCGAGAGCAAGTCCGGCGCGGGTAGCGTCTTTCGCATCGTGCTCCCTGCCGTCAAGGGCGCGGTCCCGACGGCCGCGCGGCCGAGCGTTGTGCCATCCGCGACCGGTCTCCGGGGCCACTTGCTCGTCATCGACGACGAAGAGGACATCTGCGAGGCGATGAAGGAGGCGCTTTCGCCCTACCACGACGTGGTGACCACGACCGACCCTCATCAAGCGCTTGAGCTCCTTGCCGCGGGCCAGCGCTTCGACGTGATTCTCTGCGACGTGCGGATGCCGAAGATGACGGGCATCGACTTTCATACCCAGCTCGAGACCAACAACCCCGCCCAGGCAAGCCGCGTGGTCCTCATGAGCGGTGGTGGTTTCACGCGCCGCCCCGGTGACCCAGCAACGGTCCTACCGAGGCCGCTCATCGAGAAGCCGTTCGCGATCAAGCAGGTCTTGTCGCTGATGCGCGAGGCGATGCACCGCGAACCGCTCGCTCACGCCTGACCGAAGTCGCCCGAGCTCAACCGGCAAACGCCTTGAACTCCCGAGGCAGGCTCACGTCCGGGAGCGACCTCAGGAGCCGGCTAAAGCGATCGGCAGATCGATGGTGAACACGCAGCCGACGCCGGGGAGGTCGCGCACACGGATCTCGCCGCCGATGGCCTCGACGCTCTTTCGACTGATCGATAGGCCGAGACCCAGGCCCGTGCGGTTGGCGCTTCGCTGCGAGAACGGGCGAAAGATGTCATTCGCTGCCCCGGGTGGAAGGCCGCCGCATTGGTCCTCGACTTCGATGAGGACGCGATCTTTGGTGGAGGACGTGTTCAGTGACACACTGCCCTTGGGGCGGGTAAACTTGAATGCGTTTTGCAGCAGGTTGGCGACCGCCGCGGCGAGGAGCTGCCGGTCGGCGACGACGTCGATTCCCCGATTGACGGGGGTGACAGCCAGAGTGAGGTTCCGTGCGATGGCCTCCATCGAGGCTCCGACCTCGATTTCTTCGACGAACTCGCGCATAGAAACTCGTTCTGGCGCTTGGATCCCCGCTTCGAGGCGCACTTCGGCCATCGAGGAGTCGATGAGGCTGGACAGCCGACTCAGGCTGCGGCCGAGGAGGGCAGCGGTGCTTCCCCCTAGCCCGACGCTTCCGGATTTGAGCGTCTGAAACGACAGCATCGCGGCGCCGAGCGCGTTGCGAAGCTCGTGCACAAGCGCCCCTGAACGCTCCACACCCGCATCCGCGATCGATTGCTCGCGCGCGCGGGTAAACTCCGTGACGGCCTGAGCGATAGCGTCGTCGAGGCATCGGTTGAATGTGTGAAACTCGTCGGCGGTGATCGACGCCTTCGTTTCGTCGGCGAGCTCGGTGACCGCCTGGCAGACCCCTCCGTAGTCATGAACGACCTGGGCGACTGTGAAGCCCCTTCTAAGGAGGTCACCGCCATGTATGGTGGCGCTCACGTCCATCGCCTCGCTCGAGAGGCGCGACAGCCGCAAGTTGTCGATCAACTGGTCCAAGAAGAGCGGAATGCCACTCTCGAGCTCCTCGTCGGTTGCGCGCGGCGCAGGCCTCGCGGCAACTTTCTCCCGGGTTCGCGCGATGATTTCCGCTCGATTGGTCGCGAGAAACTCGTGAAGCACGGTGTGTGAGTAGCGCAGAAAGCGGTTGCCGGCAAAGGGGCTTCGCTCAGCCGTAGCTTTCTTTGGCGACGGGCGCTCGCCTCTGGTGATTTGCCACGGTTGACCGAGCGAAATGCAACTCCGGAGCGGTCAGACGGGACAACCGCCCGGCCTATGACGATGAACGCAGGGTCGACGCGGCAGGCGCCTCGTCCGCCACGATGCGATTGCGCCCGAGAAACTTGGCTCGGTAGAGTGCCGCGTCGGCACGCCGCATCCAATCGTCCACCGGTCCTGCGCCCAGCTCCGCAATTCCGACGCTGATCGTCAAGAACGGAAGCCCCGCCGCGATCGCCTGCGGGATGCAAAGTCTCCCGATTGCGCGCCGCACACGGCTCATCGCGGCCTGTGCATGGGCGAGTGATTGCTCGGGAAGAATGACGAGGAATTCCTCGCCGCCGTAGCGGTAAAGACTGTCGCCGCGCCGAAGGTGGCCCTGGATTGTTCGCGCAAGCAGGCAAAGAGCACCGTCGCCCGACACATGACCGAAACAGTCATTGTAGGCTTTGAATGCGTCGACATCGCACAACGCAGCGCAGTATCGGTGCCCATAGCGCAAGGACCGCGCCAGAAGCAGATCGAGGTCCTCCTTCAGCCGCAGCCGGTTGGAGACGGCAGTGAGGGGGTCCGTACGAGCCGCGCGATGCTCACGCGCGAAGTCGAGTCGCAAAGTGTGCGTACTGGCCTCGAGGCCACGCTGAACGGTCACGGACCGCCAGGCCGCTTCCAGTCGTGCATCGAGTTCGCCGAGGTCGAGCGGCTTCGACATGTACTCGTCGGCCCCTGCGCGCAGGCCCTCGATCAGACGCAACTTGTCGTTTCGTCCAGCGACCCCAGTGACGAGGATAAAGTGCGTGTGCCGTTCAGGTGACTCGGTTTCGCGCACTTCCCGGCAGAGCTGGAGACCGTCCATGGTCGGCATCTTCCAGTCAGAAATAATGACGTCGGCGCGATTGGCCTGATGCATCATCCAGGCTTCGCTTCCATCGCGCGCGGCTTGGCAGTAGTGGCCGCGGCCGCGGACGGCGTGCGCGATGATCAGACGACCATCCGGGTCGTCCTCCGCGATGATCACTTGGAGCGGCGCGGGCTTGGGACGTGGGGATGCGAGCGACATGGAACGATCTCCTCCAGTGGCAAGCGATCGCGGATCGGGGCTTCGCAAGGGTCATTCCAACGGCCGTACAATCGCGGGCTTCAACGGCGGCCTCCTACGGTCGGGACGTGAAAAGGAGCGTCCCCATGGAAAAGGTCACAAAGAATCGTGTTCAGAAACTCTCGCTCGCTCTCGTGGCGTTGTCGTTCGTGGTCGCCTTCGCCTGCGAACGCGCCCCCACGGCGCACGCCGAGGAAGCAAGCCCCTCGCCGGAAGCCCGCGCCGCGTATGCCGACATCGAGAAGACGCTCGGCCTCGTCCCATCGTTCTTCAAGGCTTTCCCCGAAGAGGCGATCGGGGCCGTGTGGGACGAGTTCAAGGCCGTCCAGCTGAACCCCGCTTCGGCGATTCCTCCGAAGTACAAAGAGCTCATCGGCCTCGCCGTCGCCGCCCAAGTTCCGTGCGCGTACTGCACGTACTTCCACACGAAGGCCGCAGGCCTCGACGGCGCGCAAGAGCGTGAGCTGAAAGAAGCCGTCGTCATGGCGGCGATCACCCGCCAATGGAGCACCGTGCTCAACGGCATGCAGATCGACGAAGCCCAGTTTCGCCAGGAGCTCGGCCGGGTCATCGACTACGTGAAAAGGGACCACCCGCCGCTGCCCCCGATCGCGGTGACCAGCGCGTCCAGCGCCTACCGAGACATGGAGGCGACGCTCGGCCTCGTGCCGTCGTTCTTCCGTCAGTTCCCCGAGGTGGGCATCGCCGGGGCGTGGCGCGAGTTCAAAGGCGTGCAGCTCAATCCGCACTCCGCGCTACCCGGCAAGTACAAGGAGCTCATCGGCTTGGCCGTGGCAGCCCAGATCCCCTGCCGCTACTGCGTCACGTTCCACACCGAAGCCGCTCGCCTCAATGGCGCCTCCGACGCGGAGATCCGCGAGGCCGTCGCCATGGCGGCGCTCACCCGCCACTGGAGCACGTTCCTCAACGGGATGCTCACCGACGAAGGCGCGTTCCGGCGGGAAACCGACCAGGTGGTCGCGAACGTGCGGCATAGGGTGCAGGTGGCGGCCGCTCGGTGAGCGCGCACGCCTTGCCCCTGGCGCCTCGGTCTCCGGGGCGCTCGGGGGCGCCTTCTTCACCGCCCGATCGGCGCAGACGCGCTCGCGGCCGGAGCCGTCATTGGACGAAGCGTCATCGACGTACATAATGACGGCAAGCCGTGAGCCCCTACCGCCTTGCCGCCCCCAAGTCGCCGCCTCCGCTCGTCGCGCCGGAACGCCGGGAGGACGCGTTCGGCTATCTCTTCTGGTTCGTGGTCGCCGTCCTCGGCCTCGCGGTCGCGAGTGGCGGGGGCTCGGCCGCCGGGCCCCCTTGCGCGCAAGAGCGCGCGAAGTGACGGCAACGCATCGAGTCCGCCGCTACTTCTCGGTGTGCACGATGAACCCGGCTTGCGCTGGCTTCGTCGTGCGTGTCACCGCAAGTCCGTCCCCACCGATCCCTCCAGCTCGAACACCGCCGTCCAATAGTTCGTCAAGTCTTGGAAGTATTCGACGTTGGTCGCGGTGTAGGTGCGCTGCGCGTCGAGCAAGTCTGTCAGGCTCGCCGCGCCCTTTTCGAACTGCAGCCGTGTCATGTCGCGAGCCGTCTTCGCGCTCTGCAGCAGGCCGCCGCCTTCTCTGCGCGGCCCTTCCATGCGCTGGACGAGCTCGCGCGCGCCCACGTAGGCGGCGTACCCCGTCGAGACGTCGTTGACCACTTGCGCCGCGATCTTCGCTTGTTGCAGCGAACTCGTGTCGAGCTGCGCCTCGGCCTGCCGGAGCTCGCCTTGAAGCTGGTACACGACCGGGATGGGCGCCGAAATACCGAACGTCACCATCGGTGTCTGAAGCGGAGCGTTGGTGCCGAGGCCGCCGTAGCCGCCCTGCGCGTAGTCCACGGACAGCGAGATATCCGGGAAGCGCTGCCTCCGGGTCAGGTCGACTTGGGCCGCGGCGGACGCCTTCTGGTACCCGAGCGCGATGAGGTCCGGGCGGTGATCGAACGCGGTACGCAGGAGCGCCCCTTCGGCCGCGTCGTTCAGCTTGGGCGGCACCGAGAAGGTCAGCACGTTCGTGTCGATGTCGAAATCAGGGACTTTGCCGCGTACCCCCATGAGAAACGCCAGGGCGACGCGGGCCTCGCGAAGCTGGTAGCGCGCCGTGGAGACCGCCTGATCGGCTTCGAGCT
>Ga0265313_10000900_pt1 | contig 29854 bp, 28 predicted proteins | sample 4123metaG_FD_203122 | JGI IMG/M metagenome (GOLD analysis project Ga0265313, IMG submission 203122) | Rhizosphere microbial communities from Carex aquatilis grown in University of Washington, Seatle, WA, United States - 4-1-23 metaG | ecosystem: Host-associated > Plants > Roots > Rhizosphere >...
CCTTGCACCTGGCTCTCGCCCTGCTCCTGGGGGACTTCCATGCCCACGCTGGAGGCCAGGTCCTGGACAGCTTCCCGGAACTCCATGTGGTCGTATTCGAGGAGGAAGGAGAGGGCGGTGCCGTGGGCGCCGCAGCCGAAGCAGTGGTAGAACTGCTTCACCGGGCTCACGTAGAAGGACGGGCTCTTCTCATTGTGGAAAGGGCAGCAGGCGGCGAACTCGCGCCCCTGCTTCTTCAGGGGCACGCGCTTGTCGATGAGTTCGACGATGTCGACTCGGCTCAACAATTCTTCGATGAATTGCTGGGGGATTCTAGGCATGGGCTAAGGATAGCTGACGGGCGCGGACGCGCCCGGTCAGCCGCCTAATTTCGCTTTGATCTTCGCGGAGACGGCGGACATATCGGCTTTACCCGCGACCTTGGGCTTCAGGATGGCCATGACCTTGCCCATCTCCTTGACCGAGGCGGCGCCGGACTCGGCCACCGCGGCGGCCACCAGCTGTTCCAGCTCCGCGTCCGAGAGCTGGGCCGGCATGTAGGCTTGGATGACCTTGATCTCGGCCTCTTCCTTGTCGGCCAGGTCCTGGCGCTTGCCTTGGGTGAACTGCGCCACGGATTCGCGCCGCTGCTTCAGCATCTTCTCGAGCGCCGCCAGCACCTGGGCGTCGTCCAGCACGATGCGCTCGTCCACTTCGCGCTGCTTGATGGCGGAGAGGATGAGGCGGATGACCCCGAGGCGGGCCTTGTCGCCGGACTTCATGGAGTCCTTCATGTCTTGGGTGATCTGATCTTTGAGTGACATGGCTGATACCTCGGGATGGCAGAAAAAGAAACGGCGCTTTCTTTCGGAAGCGCCGCGTCTCGAAGAGTCTTAAGGAGCCGTGATCAATAGAGGCGCGTGCGGCGTGCGGACTCGCGCGACAGCTTCTTCATGTGGCGCTTAACGGCAGCAGCCTGCTTGCGCTTGCGCTCCTGGGTCGGCTTTTCGTAGAACTCGCGGCGGCGCAGTTCAGTCATCACGCCGGCTTTCTCGCAGGCACGCTTGAAGCGGCGCAGGGCGGCGTCGAAATGCTCGTTTTCCTTCACGCGTACGCTGGGCATTCGCAATCCTTAGAGTAGGGTTTTCAGGGGCTTAGGCCCCGGCAAAGGGGCGGAATTGTACTGTCCGGCGTGTAGAATTGCAAAGCCGACCCCAGCCAGACCCCCTAGTCCTTATGCGTATCTTGGGCATCGAGACCTCCTGCGACGAGACCGGCGTGGCCGTCTACGACACGTCCCGGGGCCTCATCGCCCATGCCTTGTATAGCCAAATCCGGCTCCATCAAGAGTACGGCGGGGTGGTGCCCGAACTGGCCTCCCGGGACCACGTCCAGAAGCTGCTGCCCATGGTCCAGAGGGTGGTGGCGGAGGCGGGCGGGCCTGAGACCCTGGATGGGGTGGCCTATACCGCCGGCCCCGGGCTCGTGGGGGCTCTATTGGTAGGTGCCTGCCTCGGACGGTCCCTGGCCTTCGCCTGGGGGGTCCCGGCCCTCGGGGTCCATCATATGGAGGGGCATCTCCTCGCCCCCCTGCTGGAGGACCCCAAACCCGCTTTCCCCTTCATAGCCCTGCTCGTTTCCGGCGGCCACAGCCTGCTGGTGGAGGTGGAGGGGGTGGGCCGCTACCGGACTTTGGGCGAGTCCATAGACGATGCGGCGGGTGAAGCTTTCGATAAGGTCGCGAAGCTCCTGAAGCTCCCTTACCCCGGCGGCCCCCATCTCGCCAAGCTCGCGGAGCAGGGGCGACCCGGCAAGTACGACCTGCCCCGGCCCATGACCGACCGGCCCGGCCTCGACATGAGTTTCAGCGGGCTCAAGACCGCTGTGCGCGTCTTGCTCGGCAAGCTGCCGGACCCGGACGAGCAGACCCGGGCCGACGTGGCCCGCGCCTTCGAGGACGCTGTGGTGGACACCTTAAGCATCAAATGCGAGCGTGCGCTCAAGCAGACCGGGCAGCGGCGCCTGGTGGTGGCGGGCGGCGTCGGCGCCAACAAGCGCCTGCGGGCACGCCTGAAGGAGATGACGGCGAAGCTGGGTGGCGAGGCCTTCTATCCGCGTCCCGAGTTCTGCACCGACAACGGCGCCATGATCGCCTTCGCCGGTGCGCTGCGGCTGGAAGCGGGCGCGCCGCCCCCGAACCCAGTCACCGCACGCTGGCCTCTCGATTCCCTGGCCGCGCCTTAAGCGATGGAGCATCCCATGGACATCGTCTTCATCCGGGAACTGAAGGTCGACACCCTGGTCGGCATCTACGATTGGGAGCGGCGCCTGCGCCAGCAGGTGATCCTGGATCTCGACCTGGGTACGGATATCGCCAAAGCCGCCCGGAGCGACCGCATCGAGGACACGCTGGACTACAAATCCGTGGCCAAGCGAGTGACCCAATTCGTGCGTGAGTCGGAGTTCCAGCTGGTCGAGACCATGGCCGAGAAGGTGGCGGAACTGGTGATGAAGGAGTTCGGTGTGCGCTGGGTGAAGCTCACCCTGCACAAGCCCGGCGCCGTCTCCGGCTCCAAGTCGGTCGGCATCATCATCGAAAGAGGTTCGCGCGGCTAAAAATGGATCTTTTGCCCGCTAGCTGCGTTGGAAATGCCCTCGCACTCCTCACGTACACCAAGAGTACGCTCCGGGTGGTCGGACGTTTCCGCCTTGCTATCGGCCAAAATCTCCTATTTTTAGCTCGCGCGCATGCACATGGTTAGGGTCTACGTCGGTATCGGCAGCAACGTGGAGCCGGAGCGCCACGTGGCGAAGGCCGTGGACCTGATGCGGGCCCGTTTCGGCCACCTGGACCTCTCGCCCATCTATAGGAACAAGGCCGTCGGCTTCGAGGGGGACGACTTCCTGAACGCCGTGGCCGGTTTCGACACCGCGCTGGAGGTGCCGGCGCTCAAGACCGCCCTGGACGGCATCGAGGTGCGCTGCGGCCGGGAGCGGGGCGCCGCCCGTTTCGCCCCCCGCACCCTGGACCTCGACCTCCTGCTCTACGGGCAGAAGGTGGACGAAGGCCTGCGGCTGCCCCGCAAGGAGATACTGAAGTACAGCTTCGTGCTGAAGCCCTTGGCGGACATCGCCGGGGACGAGCGCCACCCGCTCACGGACAGGACCTATGGAGAACTGTGGGCGGAGTTCGGCGGCGAGCGCGGCCTGGAGCCCGTCCAGCTGCCGGTAGAGCGGGCGGATAACAGGTAAAATGCCCTGTTTTAGCCGCTCCGAGACCGGCGCGGCGGCAGGTGGGGAAGCCCGGCGGGAACCATGAAAAAGATACGCTTCAACTATCCGCATGCCACCGGGCGCGAACTCGATGCGATCCGCGACGCCATCGCGCACGGTCATCTCTCCGGCAATGGGCCTTACGGCAAGCGCTGCCAGGCCTGGCTCGAGCAGACGCTCGGCAGCCACAAGGCCCTGCTCACCCATTCCTGCACCGGCGCCCTCGAGATGGCGGCGATACTCGCCGACGTCGGCCCCGGCGACGAAGTCATCATGCCGTCCTACACCTTCGTATCGACCGCCAACGCCTTCGTGCTGCGCGGCGCCACGCCGGTGTTCGTGGACATCCGCCCCGACACCCTGAACCTGGACGAGCGCCTGGTGGAGGCGGCCATCACGCCCCGCACCAAGGCCATCGTCGTGGTGCACTACGCAGGCGTCGCCTGCGACATGGACGCATTCGGCGACATCGCCCGCCGCCACGGCCTGCTCCTGATCGCGGACTCGGCCCAGGCCATCCACTCCCTCTACAAGGGCAAGCCGCTCGCGGCTTATGCCCAGCTCTCCGCCGTCAGCTTCCACGAGACCAAGAACGTGGTCTCCGGCGAGGGCGGCGCGCTGCTAATCAACGACCCACAGTTCGCGGAGCGCGCCGAGATCGTCTGGGAGAAGGGCACCAACCGCTCCAAGTTCTTCCGCGGCGAAGTGGACAAGTACACCTGGGTGGACGTGGGCTCCTCGTTCCTGCCGAGCGAACTCATCGCCGCGTTCCTCTGGCCGCAGCTCGAGGATCTGGCGCCCATCACCGCGCGCCGCATGCAGATCTGGCAGCAGTACCACGAGGCGCTGCGGCCCTTGCGCGAGGCCGGCCGCATCCAGGGCCCCACCATCCCGCCCGACTGCACCCACAACGCCCACATGTACTACTTGCTGGCGGAGAGCCAGGCAGCTCAGCGGGCCATACTCGCGAGCCTGGCGGCGAAGAGCATCGGCGCGGTGTTCCACTACATCCCCCTGCACAGCGCGCCCGCCGGGCGCCGTTTCGGCCGCGCCCACGGCGAACTCAAGGTCACCGACGACATCTGGGCGCGGCTCATCCGCCTGCCGCTCTGGCCCGACATGCAGCCCGGCCAGGTGGCCGAGGTCTGCGATGCCGTGCGCGCCGCCATCGTCGCGGCCTGAGGAGAGATCATGCAGCAGACGACGGCGACGGTCGAGGTCAGTGTGGTGGTCCCGGTCTACATGAACCACCGCGGCCTCGAAGACCTGTATCGGCGCATCCAGGCGACCCTGGACGCGCGCAGCCGCGATTGGGAACTCATCCTGGTGGACGACGGGAGCACCGACGGCAGCTACGAGGCCATGCGCAAGCTGCGCGCCGCGGATCCCCGCGTCAAACTGATCCAGTTCGGCCGCAACCACGGCCAGCACCATGCCATCCTCTGTGGCTTGCAGCACAGCTCCGGCCGCATCGTGATCACCCTCGACGATGACCTGCAGAACCCGCCCGAGGAGATCCCGCGCTTCATCGAGGCGCTCGGCACCGGCGCGCATGTGGTCATCGGCCGCATCAGCGAGAAGAAGGCCCACAACTGGTTCCGCAACTTCGGCAGCCGTTTCGTGCAGGGCCTGGTCACGCTCATCCTGAAGAAGCCGCGGAACTTGGCGCTCTCCAGCTACCGCGCATTCTCACGGGAAGCGGTGGATGCGATCTCCGCTTACAAAGGCGTGCACCCTTACATGCCGGCCCTCATGTTCAGCTCGGTCCCGACGGACGCGATCATCAACATCGACGTGCGCCACGATCCGCGGCAGCACGGGCGCAGCACCTATTCCCTGCGCAAGCTGATCAAGCTCGCCTCCTACCTGCTCATCAACCACTCCTACATCCCGCTGCGCTTCATGATCTTCTGGGGCACCTTCATCAGCCTCGGCAGCATGGCGTTTGCGGTGTACGTGATCGTGCGCGCAGCCTTGGGGCACGACTCCGTGCTCGGCTGGCCCTCGCTCGCGGTGCTGGTGTCGTTCTTCTCGGGAAACATCCTGCTCGCGCTCGGCGTGCTGGGAGAATACGTGGGGCGCCTGGTCGAGGAATCCTCCACCAACGTCCAGTTTCACATATTCCGCAGGGACTTCTGAGTGGAGCGGTCCGGCGCCGCGGAGCCGGGTGCGGTCACCCGTCGCCTGACCCTGTCGACCGCCTTGCGCGTGCTGGTCAGCCTGGCGCTGCTCGCCGGGCTTGTGTACTTCGCCCACCGGACGCATGCCTGGGATGCCTTGCGCCGGGCCGACCTGGTGATGGTGGCGGGCGGCTTCTGCTGCTACCTGACCGGCCAGTTGATCGCCGCGCGACGCTGGTACCTGCTGTTGCTGCATAGCGGCTTCCAGCCCAGGTTCCGCGAAGTGCTGCGCGCCAACACCATCGGGGTGTATGCCGGCAATTTCGTGCCAGGCGTCGCGGGTGGCGACCTGTTCCGCCCCATCCTCCTGTTCGGGCCCAAGACCACCAAGAAGCCGCAGCTCTACGCGAGCGTGTTGTTCGAGAGGTTGGGCGGCCTGGTCGCGACCCTGCTGCTGGCCTCCGTCGGCGCCGCCTGGTTCGCGTTGACGCACCGCGACCTCCATTTCGTGACGGTGGCCGGCTTCGTGCTCTTGCTGATCGTGGCGCTGCTGGCGGCGGCCTACGCCATCCGCCACGTGCACCTCGCCGCGCTCCCCCGCATCAACGCCTGGCTGGACCACGTCCGCGAGGGCAGCCACCACCTGCTGCGCTATGTCGGCAGCCCCAAGAGCGTGCTGATGGTGTTGCTGTACAGCCTGGCCTTCCAGGCCTGCAACATCGGCATGCTCTGGTGCTTCCTGGACAGCCTCGACCCGATACCCTCGCCGTTCGCGGTGGTGCTGGCGGCGCCCTTGGCCTGGCTCGCATCCATGGCCCCGGTCTCCCTGAATGGCTTGGGGGTGCGCGAAGGGACCTTGATGGTTGTGCTCACCCAGCTCGGCCTGCCCCAAGCCCAGGTCGCCGGGGCAGCCCTGCTGGGCTTGCTGCCGTTGCTGCTGGTATCTTCCCTGGGGGCGCTGTGGTCCCTGGCTCTGTTCGATCGGAACTAGACGATGGATGAGATGAAGACAACCGTGAGCTTCCAGCCCATGCACACGCGTTTGGCTGAGATGCTGTTGCATCCCTACGTGCTGTTCTGCCTCATCCCGCTCCTGGTGTATCTGCCGCAGGGTTTCAACATCGGCCCGGTCAACGACGGCTGGATCATGCTGGCCACCACCCTGAAGCCGCATGGCCTGCGTGTGCCGGACACCACCCGCATCTTCGGCAGCTTCGCCCGGAGCGTCGGCATACTTATCTCGAGCGACAGCTTCGTCGGCTGGCAGTCCGTGCTGCTGGTCCTGACGATCCTCCGGGGCATCATCTTCTATGAACTCGGGCGCCTGTTCCTGCCCGGCAACCGGCTGTTCGCGCTCGTCTTCGGACTGTGCGCCCTGTTCCATCCGCTCGACAACATGTTCTTCTGGGTGGACGCCAGCGGCATCGACCTCGCCTTCCTGGCCCTGGGCTTGAGCTGCCTCTGCGCGCTCGCCTACCTCGAGAACGGCAAGCGCAGCTATCTCGTGGGCGCAGTGCTGCTGCAGGTCGTGACGGCGTTCTCGTACACGGCATTCATGCTGCTCATGTTCGCCATCCCGGTGGGGGCGTGGATATTGCGGCGCATGGAGGGCCAGCGTAAGTCGCCGCTCTACCTGGCCGAGATCTGCACCGGCCCCTTCGTGCTGCTGGTCGTGCAGGCGTATCTCGCCGCGCGCGGCGTGGGACGCGAAGGCAAGGTGCTGGACCTGCATGCCGCCAAGGTGCTGTCGGGGTTCGATGCCCAGGTCCATCACCTGCTTCCGAACCTGGCGTCGGTGTTCGAGCATTTCCAGCCGCAATACCTGCTCATCGTGATCGCGGTCTCGATCCTTGGCCTGGGGGTGGCGTTCCTCGTGGAGAGGCAGACGCGCGAGGCCGAGGCGGTGGAGCAGCCGAAGCGCGACATCCGCTTCTATGCGGTGCTGGTCCTGGGCTTGCTGGCCCTGGCGCTGGTCTCGTACCTGCCGTTCGCCGTATCCGACGTGCGCAACGGCGATCGCCGGCAGATGTTCGCGGCGGGCATCTTCATATGTACCGCGGTGCTGGTGCCGTTCTTCTGCTGCTTGCGCGGACAGCCGTGGCCGCGCCGCCTGCAGGTCGTGCTGGTGGCCGTGCTCGCCTTGTTCGTCTGCGCCACAGGACTGATGAAGCGTGAGCCCTGGGTGGCGCAATACCGGCACCAGGAACGCCTGCTGGCGGCCGTCGCGCAGCTGGTGCCGGACCCGCCGGAACAGGCGACGATCGTGGTGCAGCTGCACAGCAGGCCGCAGAGCAAGCTATTGGCGGGGTTCTATAACCGGAAGGTCGCTTTCATGACGGCGTTGCGCTTCATGTATGGACGCGTGGCCCAGGACGCCGACAAGCACGAAGAGAAGCTCGGCATCCGGGGCACCTTCGCGCCGGTCCGCGGCGAACCGTTCAGTTTCTCGAAGGACAGCCTCACGGTCCAGAACGCGCTCCACCCCAAGAACTCGCTGACCGTGCCTTACGCGCAACTCTTCGTCGTGGACTATCCCGCGGAGGGCGAGCCGAGACTGCTGACGCGGACCGAGCTGCAGGCTCTGGCGCCTGCGGGGACGGACCTATCGGACTACAAGCCGGACGCAGTCGCGGCGGCCCCGGACAAGCGCAGCATCGCCTGCACGATGTTCGAGCGGCGTTACCGCCCCGATTATTGCTTCCCCGTGCGTTGAGGCTCAGGCCTGCGTTGCAGACTGCAGAGGGCCGTGCCGTCGAGGAAGTGCTGCATGGGCACCACGCTGATGCCGGCGGACTGGGTGGTGTGAGCCAGCTGGGCACGACACCAATCCGGGCGGCCCAGCATCAAGGCGTGCGGGTTATCCACCATCGCATCCATAATCTCGTAGCCGTGGCTCACCCCCAGGCCGGACACCTGCTGATAGAAGCCGGGTGAGAACGTGTTCCACCCGAGCCGGAGCTGACGGAACCTGATGTCGGGTTCCCGCAGCGGGTTGAGCCGTTCCAGTTGCAGGCCGTGATGGGGCTGGACCAGCACGATGTCGTCCTGGTAGCTGCCGTTCAGCACGTCGATCTTCTGCACCACCGGCAGGTCAGACCGTCGCTTCCTGAAATCCATGTGTGGCGCGGCGGCCAGGTACAGCGCTGCGCCGGCGATGCAGAGTCCCGCGCTTATCAGCAGCGGGACATAGCGGCGTACGGGCGAGGCGACTTCCGCGCGCTGGAAATCCCGCGCGGCGATGAGCAGGGCTGCGAAGCCCAGGGCCGTGGCGAAAGGCGATGCGACCCGTACCGGGAACAGGAACTCCGCCTTCATGAGGGCGAAGACCAGCATGCAGTAGAACGGGATCGCGGCCCCGATGATCCTCAAGGCGAGCGGCCGGCGGGGTACCAGCAGGAACAAGGCGATCGAACTCAGCAGGAGCAGGAAGTAAGACTCGATCTTGAGGAACGGCCTGACGAAGGTCTCATGCAGGAGCGGGCCGGAAGCGAGCGGTCTCGGGTCGGCGTGGGCTACCAGCGTGCCCAGGGTGTCGGTGTTGTAGATGCGCTCATCCAGGAAGTCCCATCCATAGAAGCTGCGGATGTAGGCGACTTTCCAGTGGATGGACTTGAGCACCTTATGGTTGTGTATTAAGGCGCGCTTCCTGGGCATGTTCAGCTTGGTCAGGTAACCGCGGGCTGCATTGAACGCATAGAACTGCTTCTCGGCCACCGGCTGCAACTCAGCCCGGTAGAAGTACTCGTAGCCCGTGTTGAGGGCGCTCGGCGCCAGGAACAGCATCCCGATCACCGCGATCCGCTTGATCTCGTCGATGCGCGGCGACGCGGCGTAGGTGCACCAGGCCGCATACAGCCCGACCGGGAACATGAACGCCAGGGTGCCCAGCGCCACTTGCGGACGCACCCACGTCCCGAGCACGAACAGCAGGCCGAACAGGAGGTACAGCCGGTAATCCTTCTTGCCGTCCATCATGCTGGTGAACGCGAGCATCAGCCCCGTCGTGCACAGCATCACGCCGGTCGAGGTGTAGTCCAGCGAGATGAGGAACAGCAGGTAATAGACGAGGAAGAGGGCTGCATACAGCCAGGCCAGCCAGCTCGCCTTGAAGGCCTTGGATATCAAGCTGAGCCAGACGTAGATGCACAGCACATGGCAGGCGTACAAGGCCGCGCCGAACCAGGGCACGGACGGCACGTGCACGTAGAGCACATGCAGGAGGTCGGTGAACAGCAGCCCCAGGAACTGCACGTGCAAGCCGTTCATGGCGTAGTCCCGCAGCAGCACGCAGTCGTTGTCCGTGAAGCGGATCGGGCAGAACGCGATGACCAGCGCCACATAGGCGATGGAGACGGCTGCAAGACCCAGCGGCAGCCGGAGTCGGGCGAAAGAGACCGATGACTTCACTGCAGATATCTCCTGGCTTGGATAACGGGGCTGGATGTCACCAGCCGATGCTGCGGCCGCCGTCCACCGCGAGTATCTGCCCCGTCACGTAGTCCGCGTCCCGCACCAGGTAGAGGATCGCCCCGGCGACGTCTTCCGGCGAGCCCTTGCGCTTGAGTGCCGTGGCTTCGAGGATGGACTTCTTGGTGGCTGCGTCCATCGGCGCCTCCGGCCACAGCACCGGACCCGGCGCCACGCCGTTCACGCGGATCTCCGGCCCCAGTTCCTTCGCCAGCGAGAGGGTGAGCATCACCAGGCCCGCCTTGGCGGCGCAATACACCGTGTGCTCCCTGAGCGGCCGGTAGGCGTGGATGTCGATCATGTTCACGATGCTGCCGTGGTTCTTCTTCAGGTGCACGGCGGCGGCCTGGGCCAGGAACAAAGGCGCCTTCAGGTTGCTGCCCACGAGGTCGTCCCAGTCATCCTCGGTGATGGCGCCGACGGGTGTGGGGCGGAAGCTGGAGGCATTGTTCACCAGCACGTCCAGCCCGTCCCACTGCAGCGCGGCTTTGACCAAGGATTCGAGTCCCTGGGTGTTGCCGAGGTCCGCCTGGGCGATGGCCGCCGAGTCCGGGCGCAGCGCGTTCAGTTCGGCGGCGAGCGCCGTCGCCTCCGCCTCGGACTTGTTGTAGTGCAGCAGGAGGTTCATGCCCTCCGCGTGCAGCGCGCGGGCAGTGGCCGCGCCCAGGCGTTTCGCGGCGCCGGTCACGAGCGCGGTGCGGCCGGAGAGCTTTGAGTTATCCTTCATGGGGCATCATTAGAGCAGAAATCCTTGCCACCCATCAGCCCATCCATCAGCGACCTGCCGGTCCCTGCGCCCGACGCGACGGCCCACAGCCGGCGCGTGGCGGAGCACGTGCGGGCCGCCATCCGCAGCGCCGGCGGACTGATCCCCTTCAGCCGCTACATGGAACTTGCGCTGTATGCGCCGGGCCTCGGCTACTACAGCGCCGGCGCACGCAAGTTCGGCATCGCCGGGGACTTCATCACCGCGCCGGAACTCTCGCCGCTCTTCTCCCGCTGTCTCGCGCGCCAGTGCGCGGAAGTGCTCACCGCCCTCGGCGGCGGCGCCATCCTGGAGTTGGGCGCCGGCTCCGGCGTCATGGCCGCGGACATGTTGCTGGAGCTGCAAGCGCTCGGGCATCTCCCGGAGGAATACCTCATCCTGGAAGTGAGCGCCGACCTCAGGGAGCGCCAGCGGCAGACGCTCGCCGCCAAGGCCACCGCCCTGGCCTCGCGCGTGCGCTGGCTGGATGCCGTGCCGGAGGAGTTCCTGGGCATCATCCTCGGCAACGAAGTGCTGGATGCCCTGCCGGTGGAGCGCATCCTCAAGACCCACAGGGGCTATGAGCAGTATTGCGTGGAAGAAGAGGGCGAAGGTTTCGCTTGGGCCTCGAGGCCGGTGGGCGAACAACTGGCCGCGACCCTCGCCGCCTTCGAGACCACGCTCGCCAAGCCTCTCGCCACAGGCTATGTCACCGAGATCTGCCTCAGCGCCGCGCCGCTGGTGGGGACCCTGGCCGCCGCACTCACACGTGGCGCGCTGCTGCTCCTGGACTACGGCTATCCCCGCGCCGCCTACTACCACCCGGAGCGTTCCATGGGCACGCTCATGTGCCATTACCGCCAGCGCGCCCACGCCGATCCCTTCCTCTATCCCGGCCTGCAGGACATCACCGCCCACGTGGACTTCACCGCGGTGGCGGAAGCGGCCACGGTCTCCGGGCTCGAACTCGCGGGTTACACCACCCAGGCTCACTTCCTCATGGCCCTCGGCATCGCCGGGATGGCGGGAGGGGACATGCGGGCAGCCCAGCAGGTGAAGCTCCTCACGCTGCCGGAGGAGATGGGCGAGCGCTTCAAGGCCATCGGTTTCAGCAAGGGCCTGGAGGCGGGCCTGAGCGGTTTCGCGCTCCGGGACTTGAGCCGCACGCTATAATTCCCGTCGCTGGCCGGGTCCACCGGACCTCATCCATGCAGGGATGGACAAGCGCGCGATGCAAAATTTCCTGGACATGCTGCCGGCGGGCCAGCGCGAATCGTTCGGCATCAGCGAGATCACCGATCCCGAGCGCCTGGCCTTAGCGCGCGCCACCGCCTTCACCTGGGCCGGCGACCCCGGCCGCGTGTGCCTCGCCCTGAACCGCGAGTATTTCGCGCAGGCCCTGGCGAACGAGAACATCGTCGCCATCATCGCGCCGCGCCATGCCGTCACCCCCGGCGCCGCCGGCCGCAAGGCCGTGATCGTGGCGGACAAGGCGACCGACCTCTTCTACGCCGTCCACAACGCCGCGATCCACGCGCAGGGCACGCCGCCCGCGCCCCGGCGCGAGATCCACCCCACTGCCCGCGTCGCGCCGGACGCGCGCCTGCTCGGCGGCGACATCCGCATAGGCGCAGGCAGCGTGGTGCACGAGGGCTGCCTGCTGATCGGCCCGCTCGAGATCGGGCCGGACTGCACCATCATGCCCGGCGTCATGCTCGGCACCGACGGCATGTTCTCCAAGGAGATCCTCGGCCGCAAGCTCCACATCGCCCATTTCGGCGGCGTCAGGCTCGGCCAGAACTGCATCGTCCACGCCGGCACCAACATCTCGAAGTCCGTGAACCACGGCGAGTTCACGGACATCGGCGATGACGTGAGCATCGGCATCGGCGTCAACATCGGGCATGATAGCGTCATCGGCCCGGGCACGGACATCTCCGGCCGCGTCATGCTGGCCGGGCGCGTGGAAGTGGGCCGGGGCTGCTGGCTGGGCGCGGGCGCCATCCTCTCCAACGCCATCGAGGTCGGCGATGGCGCCAAGATACGCATCGGCTCTATCGTGATCAGCGACGTGCCCGCCGGTGCCGACGTCTCTGGTAACTTCGCCCAGGACCACAACCAGCGGCTGCGCGAACTGGCGAAGGCGGCGCGCAAGTGAACAAGCCGCGTTTCGTCTTCAAAGCCACGCGGGACTACCTGCACAGCACCACCCTGTTCGACATGATCCTCGAGCAGGCTGAGCCCGCGCCGGAGCGCATCGACTTCCGCTTCGCCCGCCGCACGGATCGCGTGTGCCGGATCGTCGCGGAGCCGCCCAGCCAGGACAAGCTGGTGGCGAGCTACGCGGATTCCACGCACAAGTTCTATGCCGTCGAGACCCCGGAGCCCATCACCGAGCGGGTGCCCTACGACGAGGACGCGTTGGCGGTGCATTTCAGGCTCGATGGCAGGGCCATCCAGGCTGGTCCCGTGCCGGGCTACTCCTTCATCGAGTGCGTGGTGGCCGCCTACAAGCGGCTCCTCATCTCGCTCCACGGTAAGCACCGCTTCGCCTTCGTCCGCCTCAGCCTCGCGCACGTGCCGCAGGGGCCGTTCACGATCGTCTTCGCGCGGGAGCTGGGAGGCGGGTTCTACCAGGGGACGATCAGCGATGGCGGGACCGAGATCGGCAGCATCTTCTTCGGGAAGTGGCAATGATAGGCATCACCGACATCGCCTCGTATGTCCCCGCGGCCTCCGTGTCCAACCTGGATCGGGCGGCCATCGCGGGCAAGGCACCTGATTTCATCACGGACAAGATCGGGTTCACGCGGGTGGCCCGCAAGGCGCCGGCCGAGGACACCTCCGACCTCTGCGTGCGTGCCTTCGAGGCGCTGCTGGCCAAGCGGCCGCTGGAGCGCGAAGCGATCGACTGCCTCATCGTCTGCACCCAGAACCCGGACGACCACGGCCTGCCGCACACCTCGGCGGTGGTCCACGCCAAGCTAGGCTTGGGCCAGGGAGTCGCTGCGTTCGATATCTCGCTCGGTTGCTCCGGTTTCGTCTACGGTCTCAGCATCGCGACGGCCTTCATGCAGGCCCAGGGCCTGCGCCGCGGCCTGCTGTTCACGGCCGATCCCTATTCGAAGGTGCTCGCGCCGGAGGACTACGACACGGAGCTCCTGTTCGGCGACGCTGCCGCAGTGACTTACCTCACCGATGCCCCCGTGTATCGCGCGCTCAAGTCGCGCTTCGCCTCCGACGGCAAGTTGCGGCATTCCATCCAGGTATCGTCCGAGAGCGGCAAGCTCTCCATGTTGGGCAGCAACGTCTTCAAGTTCACCATGACCGTAGTGCCGGAACAGATCGAGGCCTGTCTGAAGGACAACAGTCTCTCCAAGGGCGAGGTGGACCTCTATCTCTTCCATCAGGGCAGCAAGTTCATCGTCGACAACTTGGGCCGCAAGTTGGGTCTGCTCCCTGAACAGGCTCCTTTCGAGGCGGCCGAACTGGGGAACACGGTGTCGTCCACGCTGCCGCTGATGTTGGAGAGGAGGATTACAGACGGCCCGAAGCGCATACTATTGAGCGGTTTCGGTGTCGGTCTTTCCTGGGCCACGACCGTATTAGAGAGGGCGTAACTGCCCGGATAGCCACTGAGAGGAGCTGATCGTGTTCTCAAAAGATGAATTCAGGAATGCCGTGATCGAAGGCTTAAAGCGGGTGCGTAATTCGGACGAGATCACGATCCGCGATGACGAGAGCTTCTCGAACATCGGGCTGGACTCGCTGGATGGGATGAACCTCGTGCTCGAGGTGGAGACGATACTCGGCATCAACCTCGGTGAGTTCGACCTGCGCGGAGCGAACACCATCGACGCGTTCTACGCCTCGGCCACGGCGATCGTATCCAAGCAGACGTGATCGCGGCAGGCGCGTGACCTGAGCCGCGCCCGCTAGTCCCGCCCGATGGCGCCGCGCACCGCCTCCAGCCGCTTCTTCTTCAACTGCTCGCCTATTTCCGCGCCCTTCAGGTTCGCCGTGTCCAGCGATTCCGTGGTCACGGCGCGGGCCGCGGCGAAGGCGCGGCGCAGGTAGTCCGCCTGGGGGAAGGGCGTGTCCTCGAGACCGGTGCGGCCCCGGTGGTCAGCCTCGCAGGCCGTGAGGAAGAGTTCGAAGCGTTCCGGGCGGCGGAAGGCATCCACGCTCTCCAGGAGCTTCAGCAGCGTGTCCGCGCGGATCTCCTCCGCCTTGTGCACCAGGCCATGCTGCTTCGCCACGATCACTGCCAGTTCCTTGTATTCACGCGGCGTCTTCAGGCGTTCGCAGAGCTGCTCCACCAGCTTCACGCTGCGCTCCTCGTGGCCGTAGTGGTGCGGCAGGATGTCCTTCGCCGTGGTGCCCTTGCCGAGGTCGTGGGTCAGCGCCGCGAAGCGCACCGTGAGCTCCGGCGAGAGCCGCGCCGCCTGGTCCAGCACCATCATCACGTGCACGCCGGTGTCGATCTCCGGATGCCACTTGGCGGGTTGGGGCACGCCCCAGAGCCGAGCCAGTTCCGGGAATACTCTCGCCAGCGCACCGCACTCACGCAGCACCTCGAAATACACCGAAGGCTTCTCGCACGCGAGCGCCTTCAGCGTCTCCTGCCACACCCGCTCCGGCACCAGCGCGTCCACCTCGCCGTCCTCCACCATGCCGCGCATCAGCGTCACCGTGTCCGGCGCCAGCGTGAAGCCGAGAGGCGCGAAGCGCGCAGCGAAGCGCGCGGCCCGCAGCACCCGCACCGGATCCTCCGAGAAGGCCGGCGAGACGTGACGCAGCACTCTGGCTTTCAGGTCATCCGCGCCGCCGTAGGGGTCGATCAGGCGGCCCTGCTCGTCCTCGGCGATGGCGTTGATCGTCAGGTCGCGGCGCTTGAGGTCATCCTCCAGCGTCACGCCCGCGCTCATGAACTCGAAACCCTGGTAGCCCTTGCCGGTCTTGCGCTCGGTGCGGGCCAGGGCGTATTCCTCCTTGCTCTGCGGGTGCAGGAACACCGGGAAATCCTTGCCCACGGGCGTGTAACCCAGGTCCAGGAGTTCCTGGGGTGTCGCGCCCACCACCACCCAGTCCCGCTCCTTCACCGGCAGGCCCAGGAGCCGGTCGCGCACTGCGCCGCCCACGAGATAGGTCTTCATGTCGCAATCTTATCAGGCAGAGTGAGAACCCGGTTCCAGAATGCCCGGGGCAGCCTCCTATACTTGGCCGCTGGCCCGTGCTCCCGGAGGACACCTTAAGATGAACCCACTCGATCCCTATCTCTTCTTCGAAGGCGACTGCGCCGAAGCCATGCGTTTCTACGGCGAGGTGCTCGGCGGCAAGCCCGAGCTCATGCGGGAGGACCAGGCCCCCGGCGCGAAGCCGCCGGTGCCGGGCAAGAAGCCCCTCATCCTGCACGCCCGCCTGCCGGTGCAGGGTGGCACGCTGCTGGCGTCGGACTGGATGGCGGACCGGCCCTACGAGCCCAAGCAGGGGTTCTACGTCTCGCTCAGCTGCGCGAGCGTGGCGGAAGCGCGGCGGGTGTTCGATGCCTTCGCCGAGGGCGGCAAGGTGAACCTGGCCTTCGACAAGACCTTCTGGTCCGAGGGTTTCGGCATGGTGGTGGACCGTTTCGGCACGCCCTGGATGGTGAGCGGCCCGCAGAGAGTGATGAAGACCTAGGGCCTCTCGTTCTTGACGGTGGCGACGGGCGCCGGCACCGCGGCCACCGCGGCGGCGGGCGCATCCGCGATGATCAGGCCCAGGCGGTCCGAGAGGCGCCTGGGCTTTCCATTCAGGCGCCAGTCGAACATCACCGTCTGCGCCATCACCTTGCGCACGTAGTTGCGCGTCTCGCTGAAGGGGATGGTGTCTATCCACACGTCCGCCGGCAGCGTGCCGGAATCCGGCCGCCAGGTGTCCACCCGGTTCTCGCCCGCGTTGTAGGCGGCGGTGGCCATGGCCTGGCTGCCGTCGAAGTGCTGCAGCAGGGTGCCGAGGTAGGCGCTGCCCACCTTCAGGTTGGTCTTCGGGTCGAGCAGGTCGCTCGGATCGTCCAGCGTCAGGCCGATGCCGGCGCTGTACTTCTTCGCCGTGGCGGGCATCAGCTGCATCAGGCCCATGGCGCCCACGTGCGAGACCGCGTTGGGGCGGAACACGCTCTCCTGGCGGATGAGACCGTAGATCCAGGAGAGGTCCAGGTCCAGCCGCGCCGCCTGGGGCACCAGCGTCGGCTCGAAGGCGATGGGGTAGATGAGCGAGAGGTCCTGCCAGCAGCCGCCGCCCGCGAGGGTCGGTATCACCCGCGCATGCCAGCCCCAGCGTTCCGCCAGGAGCGCCGCCTGGCAGCGGCCCGGCGTGGAGAGGTTGCGCGTGCCGCTGGCCCACTCCGCGTCGGCCAGCGGATAGAGCCCGGCGTAGACGAGTTCACGCGCGCGCACCAGCGCGGGCCGCAGCGCGAGCTGCGAGATCACCTCGCTCGAAGGCCTGCTCACCTGCTGCACGATCCGGTAGTCGAGGTCGAGCCGGTCCGCCGCCAGCATGCCGTAGTAATCCAGCGACTTCGCGAGTTCGCGGTAGATCGTCCTGGCCTCGCTCTTGCGGCCGAGCTGCTCCAGGCAGCGGGCGCGCCAGTAGCGCCAGGTGGGGTCCCTGCGGTCGCGCAGCCCGTCGATGTCCTGCAGCGCCTCGCGCCAGTCGCCGGCACGCAGCGCGAACCGCGTGCGCCACTCCGGCACGTCCGGGTCCACCGCGTCGTGCACGCTCTTGAGTTCGGCGCGCGCATCCGGCGTCAGGTGCCACGCGTCCTGCATCGCCAGCAGCGTGCGCATGTCACGGTCGTCGTCGTGGCTGAAGTGGTAGTGCTTGTTGAGGTCGGCCCAGAGATGGCGCGCCTTGTCCGGCGCGGTCTTGGCCACGAGGCGCACGCCCGACTGCAGCATCTCGAGATAACGCGGCTCCGTCGGCACCAGGATGCCGTCCAGCACGTGCACCGGATCCGCCGCCATCGCCACCCATTGCTGGGCCCAGGCGCGATCCACCACCGGCAGCGTGGGCGCGAGCGCGGCAGCGGTCACGAAGTCGCGGTTGGCGAACGCGTTCTGGATGCGGCTGCGGCGCATGTCCATGGTGATGAGGCCGCGCGAGTCCAGGTAATCGAACAGCGGCTGGCACACCTCCTGCGGCAGCCCGGCAGTGAGCCACAGCCGTTGTGCCGTGGGTATCCACTTGTCCTTGTCCGGCTGGCCCGCCTTCATCATGTGCGCGCTCACCGCCGCGCAGCGCAGCGCGCCGGTCTGCTCGTCGCGGTAATAGGCGAGCACCTTGTCCCATTCCTGGCGCTTGGCCAGCGCCACCACCCAGTCGCGGCGCAAGGTGTCGTCCACCGGCAGCGTCTCGTTCTCCGTCAGGAACTGCTCCACCAGCTCATCCGGCTCGCGGTCGAGCGTCGCGTCGAGATAGGCGTAGCGCAGATAGGGATAGAGCGGATAACCCTTAAGGGTGTCGAGATAGGGCGCGAGCTTCACCATGTCGCCGCTCGAGGCGGCGGCCCACGCGAGCTTGAAGTCCGCGCGCTGCTGCACGAGCGGATCCACCGCGTCCGCGCGCGCACTGACGGCGAAGTACGTCATGGCGATGACGCACGACAGAATACGTAAATACCACATGTTCAATAGGTTACCCCCGCAAGTGGCGGCGGGCTATGCTGGGAGCGGGTTCCCAGTGAATTTTACAAATATGAACAAAATGACCTTCACCAGCGTCGACCCCGCCACCGGCGAGAAGCTCAAGGACTACCCCGAGTGGGATGCGCCGCGCCTGCAGCGGGCCCTGGATCAGGCCGCCGCGGCGGCGCCCGCCTGGGCCGCCAAGACCGTGGAGGAGCGCTGTGTGCTGCTGCGCCGGGCCGGCGAGGCGCTCCTGCTCAAGCGCCGGGACTATGCCGAGCTCATGAGCCGGGAGATGGGCAAGGTCATGGCCGAAGCGGTGGCGGAGGTGGAGAAGTGCGCCGGCGCCTGCAAGTACTACGCAGACGAAGCGCCGCGCATGCTGGCGGACGAACTCATCCCCACGGACGCCAAGAAGAGCCTCGTCACCTTCCAGCCTCTGGGCACCGTGCTCGCGATCATGCCCTGGAACTTCCCGTTCTGGCAGGTGATCCGCGCCGCCGCGCCGGCGCTCGCCGCCGGCAACGTCATGGTGCTGAAGCACGCCGACAACGTGCCAGGCTGCGGACTCGCGCTGGAGCAGATGTTCCGCAACGCAGGTTTCCCGGAGGGCGTGTTCCAGACGCTCATGATCTCCATCCCTGCGGTGGACGGACTCATCCCCGACCCGCGCATCCAGGCCGTCACCCTCACCGGCAGCGAACGCGCCGGCGTCGAGGTGGGCAAGCTCGCCGGAGCCTCGCTCAAGAAGTGCGTGCTCGAGCTCGGCGGCTCCGATGCCTTCGTGGTGCTGGAGGACGCGGACCTGGTGCTCGCCGCGAAACAGGGCTGCACCTCCCGCTTCCAGAACGGCGGCCAGAGCTGCATCGCCGCCAAACGCTTCATCCTGGTGGACAAGGTCGCGGACGCCTTCCTCGAGGCGTTCCGTGCCAGCGCCGCCGCGCTGAAGTCCGGTGATCCGCGCGCCGAGGGCATCACCCTCGCGCCGCTGGCGCGCACGGACCTGCGCGACAAGCTGCACGAGCAGGTGCAGGACGCGCTTAAGCAGGGCGCGAAGCCTTTGCTCGGTTGCGAGAAGCCGGCGGGCGCAGGTGCTTTCTACCCCGCCTCCATCCTGGACGGCGTGCGCCCGGGCATGCGCGCCTGGACCGAGGAACTCTTCGGCCCCGTGGCGAGCGTGATCCGCGTGAAGGATGAGGAAGAGGCCCTGCGGGTGGCCAATGTCACGGACTATGGACTCGGCGGCAGCGTCTGGACCCAGGACCGGCAGCGCGGCGAAGCCTTCGCCCGGCGCATGGCCTGCGGCTCCGCCTTCGTGAACCGCATGGTGAAGAGCGACCAGCGGCTTCCGTTCGGCGGGGTAAAAAGATCAGGTCACGGCCGCGAGTTATCGCGCCACGGCATACTGGAATTCGTGAATGTACAGACGATTTCTCTTGATTGAAGCGGATCTTTTGCCCTCTGGCGTCGTTGTGCTTCGGACTCGCAGTCGGTCATGCACATCAGAGTGCACTCCCTCCTGCTCGCCTCACACGCCTAGCCAGAGGCCAAAATCTCTCGCTTCTGGTGTCATTACGATGACTAAATTTTCATCGAGTCTCGACTGATGCTAACTCGCAAAATCCCTTCAACCGGCGAACTTCTCCCTGTAATAGGAGTGGGCACATGGGAGCGCTTCGACGTACCTGCCCACGACCCCAAGCGCGCCGCCCTCACCCAGGTGCTGGGCACGCTCTTCGCAGGTGGCGGCCGCGTCATAGACAGCTCCCCCATGTACGGCCGCGCCGAGGGCGTGGTGGGGGAACTGCTCGGCGCCATGCCCGATGCACCCAAGCCCTTCGTCGCCACCAAGGTCTGGACCAAGGGCGAGCGGGAAGGCGTCGCCGAGATGGAGCATTCCGAGAAGCTCATGGGCGGGCGCCTCGACCTCATCCAGGTGCACAACCTCCTGGACTGGCGCACGCACCTCGGTACCTTGGAGCGCTGGAAGGCGGAAGGCCGCATCCGCTACACCGGCATCACCCACTACACCCCCTCCGCCCACGCGGAGCTCGAGAGCGTGATGCGCGCCGGGCCCTGGGACTTCGTGCAGCTGGATTACTCGCTGGAGGACCGGGTCGCCGAGGCGCGGCTCCTGCCCCTCGCCGCCGAGCGGGGCATGGCAGTGATCGTGAACCGGCCCTTGGGAGGAGGCGGGCTCATCCGCCGCCTGGTGAAGCAGCCCCTGCCGGCTTGGGCCGCGCAGCAGGGCTATGGCAGTTGGGCGGAGCTCTTGCTCAAGTTCATCCTCGCCCGACCCGAGGTCACCTGCGTCATCCCCGGCACGGGGGATCCCGCGCACATGGCCGAGTTCGTGCGGGCCGGCTCCGGTGAGCTGCCGGATGCCGCGACTCGCCAACAGATGATTAAGATTCTTGGCATTTGAATTGAAGGACTAAGCACAAAGTTGAAACGAGGGATTTTGGCTTCTGGCTAGGGCACGTCGCATGCGACGTGCGGGCGGACAGGAAGTCCGCCCTGGGCCATTTCGCGGAACAGGATTGTGGAGCGGAATGGGCGAGGCGTCCTCGCGCCCGCCGCTCCCGGGCATCCTGCCCTCCCGCGGCGTTAGGACATCCTGTCCGTCACAACGCCACGACTGGAGGGACCCAGGAGGTAGAGCAACGCAGGAGCAGTTGCCGAGAGACCAAAAGATCCGTTTCCGTAAAGAAAAGGGGCTGCTTACGCAGCCCCTTTTACAGCCTAAAAGCTCTCTTCGTTTTTTTTACTTCGTCGCCGCGGCCGGAGCAGCCGAGGCATCAGCCTTCTTGTACTCGAAGGTCTTGCTGGTCAAAACGTTGCCGGAAGCGTCCACCACTTCCACCTTCCAGGTGCCGAGCTTGGAGGGGTCCAGGGTCTTGCTGGTGTTGGTGCGGTAACGGCCGGAGCTCGGGGTCTGCTTCACTTCCGCCTGGGTCACGTCGTTGTAGCTCCAGCGGAAGGTCACTTCCTGGCCCTGCAGGTTCACGAGCACCGCGTAGAAGAAGATGCGGGTCTGGTCGTTGGTCAGGCTGTCGATGCTGTCCTTCGCCTCGTGGTTCTCCACGCCGGTGGTGAACGTGGCCTTGCTCACGGAGCCGGCCGCAGCGGGCTTGGCGGCGGGAGTGGCAGCAGCAGCGGGGGCCGCGGCGGCGGTGCCGGCAGCGGGCGCATCCGCGGCGATGGCGGAACCGGCGAAGAGGCCGATGGCCAGCGCCAGGATGATCTTTTCATTCTTGTACATGACGGAATCTCCCTAAAACAATTTGTGGATGTGTGAAGAAATCGTGGGATGCCCCGCAGCTGAGTATATATCTATGGCACTACGGCATCGCGGGTGTTGCCCACCCTACATAATGCGGAGAAAACATAATGCGACGACGCAGTGTGGCGGCGTTCCTTTTCATCTGGATGACCGCCACCGCGCGCCTGGCTGCCGCCGAGGGTTTGGACAGCGCGAGCATCTCGCTGGCTCCGCCCACGGCCACGCTCTTCGCGCCTGCGGCGACCAGCCTCTCGATGCCACTACCTATCCTGGGCCCTCCCAAGCCCGCCACCGTCGCCGCGCCCCAGGCCGCGGTGCCCATGGCCGCGGCGGCACCGGCCTTGCCGGCGACGCCTGCCACCACCGTGTCGGCCGAGCCCGCGGCACCGCCGGCGCGCATCGATTATTCCTACATCGAGATCGGCCAGCTCCAGGCCCAGCCCTATGGCCACCATGACATCGGCCACGGTCAGAGCTTCGACCTCAGTTACGGGCTGGGGGACCACTTCTTCATCGCCGGCGATGCCACGCGCCGCAACCTCCAGGTCTCCAGCACCCGTAGCTATGACCTCGGCTTCGGCATCAACACCACCAACCCCGGCCACAACTTCTTCGCCGCCCTGTACTGGGACAGCTTCAACATAGATCCCCTATCGAGCCCCGGCAGGTCCGCCAACGGTTATGGGCTGGGCGTCGGCGTGCGCGCGCTGCCGGTGCCGGCGGTGGAGCTCTACGCGACGTTGCGCTACCACCGCAACGCCGCCTTCCCCGGCGACCACACGGAAGGGGACTGCGGCTTCCTCTACCACTTCGATCCGCGGCTGGCGCTGGGCTTCAGCGTGAGCGCTAATTCCCTAGAAAATGATTATCTTTTTTCTTTGCGCTGGTACTACTAAAAGCTGCTGCGCTCGGCAGGGCGTTGTTCCGCTTCGGACTCGCGGTCGGTCATGCACATAAGAGTGCACTCCCTCCTGCTCGCCTCGCGCGCCTAGCCCCGCCTTCGCTCGCGACGCTTTTAGGGTGGTACACAAAAAGAAAAGGCCCCGAACGGGTGAGCCGGCGTATTTAGGCGAAGCACGGCTTCGCCTCGGCGAACGGCCGCACAGGGGCTTGGAGCGAAGCTACAAGCCGACGCCAGGGATGGCGTCGTGGACCGTGAGTGGAGCAGGATGCGTAGCGAGAGGTGCGGGCAGGAGTTGGTAGAACAAGGACGTATCCCGTCATTCATTAAAAGAAAAGGGCCCCTCGCGGGGCCCTTTCGATCGAGCGCAGCAGCTTACAACTTAGCCGCCGAGCGAGACGTAGAACATCTGGTCGTCGCGACGGACCGTCAGGAACAACGTGCCGTCCTTGCTGGCGGCCGCTGCCTTACGGAACTCCGCCACGTCCTTCACCGGCTGCTTGCGCACCTGGGTCACCACGTCCCCCTCGCGCAGGCCGCTGAAGGCGGCGTCGCTGTCCGGGGCGATGCCCGTGATCACCACGCCCTGCACCTTGCCGTAGAGCGGCGAATCCTTGCCCAGGTTGGAGATGCTGAGGCCGTGCAGCGGCGAGCCGGCGTTGCCGGAGTTGTCGTCGTCGCTGCCGTCCGCCTCGTCGCCCGTGGGCTTGCCGAGGGAGGCCTTCACCGTGAGCGGCTTGCCGTCGCGCATCAGGCCCAGGCTCACCTGCGTGCCCACGTGCATCACGCCCAAGGTGCTCGTCAGACCCGAGTTGCTGGCGATGGGCTGGCCGTTCACCGTCAGGATCACGTCACCGGCCTTGATGCCCGCCTTGTCCGCCTCGGAGCCCGGCTGCACCTGGTTCACCACCACGCCGGAGGTCTGGCTGATGCCGAGGCCCTGGGCGATGTCCGGCGTCAGGTTCTGGATGGTGATGCCGAGCACCCCGCGTTCCACCTTGCCGTACTGGATGAGTTGCTGCATCACCTCGCGCGCCATGTTGATGGGGATGGCGAAGCCGATGCCGATGTTGCCGCCGTTGCGGGACAGGATGGCGGTGTTGATGCCCACCAGGTTGCCGTTCAGGTCGATGAGCGCGCCGCCGGAGTTGCCCGGGTTGATGGAGGCGTCGGTCTGGATGAAGTTCTGGAACTTGCTGTCCTCGATGCCGTCGCGGCCGAGGGCCGAGACGATGCCGGAGGTCACGGTGTGGGTGAGGCCGAAGGGGTTGCCGATGGCCACCACGAAGTCACCCACCTGCAGCTTGTCCGAGTCGCCGAGGGTGATGGCGGTGAGGTCGGCGGGCTTCTTCTGCAACACCAGCAGGGCCACGTCCGTGTCCGGGTCCTTGCCCACCACCTTGGCGTCGTAGCTGCGGTTGTCGTAGAGGGTCACGGTGATCTTGTCCGCGTCCTCCACCACGTGGTTGTTGGTGAGCACGTAGCCCTTGGCCGCGTCCACGATCACGCCCGAGCCTAAGCTCTGGAACTTGCGTTCCACCGGCGTGTTGCCGCCGCGGCCGCCGCCGAAGAACTGCTGGAAGAAGGGGTCGTTCATGAAGGGGCTCTGCTGCACCTGCACGTGGCCGCGGGTGGACACGTTCACCACCGCCGGGCTCACGCGCTTGATGATGGGCGCGAGGGTCGGCACCGCCTGGCCGTTCACGGCGGGCGGGGGGTTGTGGGCGAGCGTGGGCAGGGAGACGAGGAGCGAGGCCGCGAAGACGGCGGCGTAGGCGATGCGTTTCATCGTTTGGCGTCCCTCTGAGGCTGGGTTTGGAGGAGGTTTGACTGGGGTCCCGGTCGATAACGCGCCGGCGGCGGGGCCGTGTACCCGGGGCGTATAAGGGCTGGATGCATGGCAGCGGTGAAAGGTCGCATTTGCCGTGAAAAATCTGACCGGCCAAGCCGGGATAGGTTCAACGCACTATATAAGAAGCCGGCCGCAGCATCGCACAGCAACCACGGAGGCGACGCTACGGCCGGGCTTTCAGCGGAACTCTTAGCTCACGCGCACTTCGATCTTGCGGGGCTGCACTTTGGCCGTCTTGGGAATCGAGATTTCCAAGACCCCGTGGCTGCCGTGGGCGCTGATGCCCTCGGCGTCGGTGCCTTCCGGCAGGGTGAAGCGGCGCAGGAAGCGGCCGGTCTTGCGCTCGGTGCGCTTCCAACCGTCCTGCTGGTCGCGGGTCTCGCTCTTGCGCTCGCCCGAGAGGCTCAGCACGCCGTCTTCCATGCTGATCTCGATGTCCTTCGGGTCCACCCCGGGGACGTCCGCATGGATCACGAAGCGCTCGGCCTCTTCCTTGATGTCCACGGAGGGGGACCAGGCGATGCCAGGGGCAGCGGCCTCGGCGGCGAGAGCGGGGTTCTGGGCGGCCAGGAAGCGGTCCACCAGGTCGAAGGCACCCCAGGGCTGGTAACGGATCAGTTGCATGTTCATCTCCTCGAAAAACTATGGTGTGGCGATGGTCCCTAGGTTGTGACGGTTGGAGAGGTTCTCAAGGGGGGAGAAGAAAAGGCCGCCGGAATCGAGGACGGGATGGGCAAGACGTAGCCAGGTGCGCTCCCGGGAATATCCGGGGCTTGAGGGTTGGACTGGCTGCGCAACGAGCGTCGTACCGGCGACGGATTTGGCCTACAGGCCCTAGGGGCCCATCGCATGCGATGGGCGGGCGGGCAGGAGGCCCGCCCCGAGCCGCTAGCGGAGCAGGGATGCGTAGCGCAGCGGGGCTTGCGCAATTTCCGACTTTCGCGGGGCCAGTCATTCCCTACAGGGCATCAGGTAATCACCCGGCTTCCCTTAAGGGAAAGTTTGTGATTAACTCGCGCCAACCCTAGATGTTGTGTTGTCTCTTGCGTCCGCCGGGGGCGGATGCGAGCAAGAAAACGGTTTCATTTTGCCTTGTAACATATTGATTTCTATATTGACAACGGCAAAAACGGGTCTAGGCTTAGTGAGGATTTGGCGGGGTTTGGGGTAGCACAAGATGTTGTGTTTCGTCCTCCCCAGCTTTTCCACAGGTTACCCACGGATTGGGAACAGGGTCTGCAATGGAAGCAGTCGTGCAGACCGGGCTAGGGGCCGTCGCCAGGGCGGACCCCCATTCAAAAAGTAAGAAGCGCCCCCATGGAGGCAGAGTTCTAAGATGAATACCGTCCTGAAGCAGGCGCATGCCGCCGTGACCGAGATCCGAGTGCAAGAAGCCTCCGAAGACATCTGGGACAAGAAATACCGTCTCAAGGCGAAGGACGGCACCATCCTCGACCTGACCGTGGACCACACCTGGCAGCGGGTGGCGCGGGCCCTGGCCGACGTGGAAGCCCCCGAGAAGCGCGAGGAGTGGTTCGAGAAGTTCCTGTGGGCGCTGCGCAACGGCGCCATCCCCGCCGGCCGCGTCACCTCCAACGCCGGCGCGCTCGAGCACAAGCCCGCCACCTCCACCATCAACTGCACCGTGTCCGGCACCATCCGCGACTCGATGGACGACATCCTGAACAAGGTGCACGAGGCGGGCCTCACCCTGAAGGCCGGCTGCGGGATCGGCTACGAGTTCTCCACCCTGCGCCCCCGCGGCGCTTACGTGGCGGGCGCCGGCGCCTACACCTCCGGCCCCATGTCCTTCATGGATATCTACGACAAGATGTGCTTCACCGTGTCCTCCGCCGGCGGCCGCCGCGGCGCGCAGATGGGCACCTTCGAGGTGGGCCATCCGGACGTCACCGATTTCGTGCGCGCCAAGCGCGAGGACGGGCGCTTGCGCCAGTTCAACCTCTCCCTGCTCGTCACCCGCGACTTCATGGAAGCCGTGAAGGCCGACACCGAGTGGCAGCTGGTGTTCCCATTAGATAAGAAAGAAGCTGAGTCCGGCGACATCGATCTCAAGGATCCCACCAAGGTCGTCTGGCGCGAGTGGCCCACCACCCACAACTACCTGGTCAACGACCAGGGTCTGGTGGCCTGCCGCATCTACAAGACCATCCACGCCCGCAGGCTGTGGGACCTCATCATGGCCTCCACCTATGACTTCGCGGAGCCCGGCTTCGTGCTCATAGACATGGTCAACGAGATGAACAACAACTGGTGGTGCGAGAACATCCGCGCCACCAACCCCTGCGGCGAGCAGCCCCTGCCGCCCTATGGCTCCTGCCTGCTCGGCTCCGTGAACCTCACCAAGTTCGTGCTGGAGCCCTTCACGCCGGCTGCCCGCTTCGACTGGGACCAGTACCGCGAGGTGGTGAAGGTCTTCACCCGCATGCTGGACAACGTGGTGGAGATCAACGGCCTGCCGCTCGAACAGCAGAGGAACGAGATCAACCGCAAGCGCCGTCACGGCATGGGCTATCTGGGCTTAGGCTCCACCATCACCATGATGGGCTGGAAATACGGCTCGCCGGAATCCGTGAAGTTCACGGAAGACGTCTCCCGCGAGATGGCCATCGCCGGCTGGGAAGAGGCCCTGGAGCTCTCCAAGGAGAAGGGCCCCGCCCCCATCATGGTGGAGGAGTTCGAAGTCACCCCCGACATGCTGAGGAAGCGCCCCGAGATGGCGAAGGACGGCTGGAAGGTGGGCGATAAGATCAAGGGCCGCGAGCTGCACGCCAACTACAGCCGCTACATGCAGCGGGTGGCGGAAGTGGCGCCGGACCTGGTGGATGCCCTGGCCGCCCATGGCGCGCGCTTCACGCACCACAGCTCCATCGCCCCCACCGGCACCATCTCGCTGTCCTTGGCCAACAACGCCAGCAACGGCATCGAGCCCAGCTTCGCCCACCACTACTTCCGCAACGTCATCCGTTCCGGCAAGAAGTCCAAGGAGAAGGTGGACGTCTACTCCTTCGAGCTCCTGGCCTACCGCGAGCTCATCAACCCCAAGGCCATGCCCACCACGGACAAGCCCGAGGAGATGCTGCCGGAGTACTTCATCACCGCCGAGCACATCAACCCCAAGGAGCACGTGGACATCCAGGCCGCGGCCCAGAAGTGGGTGGATTCCAGCATCTCCAAGACCGCGAACGTGCCCACGGACTACCCGTACGAGCAGTTCAAGGACATCTACCTCTACGCCTACGAGAGCGGCCTCAAGGGCTGCACCACCTTCCGCTTCAACCCGGAAGCCTTCCAGGGCGTGCTGGTGAAGGAACAGGACCTCAAGAACACCACCTATAAGTTCACGCTGGAAGACGGCACGGTAGTGGAGGCGCGGGGCGACGAAGAGATCGAGTATGACGGTGAGAAACACACCGCAGCTAACCTCTACGATGCGCTCAAAGAAGGCTATTACGGCAAGTTTTAAGCAGCGCCAGTGGTTCGGATACGGCGTTGGACGACTTTCTGCGTGTCCTCATTACGCAGAACGGTAACTGCGGTACTCGAAAGTCGTCCGCCTTGTCTGCGAACCACTGGACTTGCTTAAAACCAGTGAAAGCCCGGGACTTAGTCAGAACGCAGCTTGAGTGAGACTGGTTTGAGTTTGGTTCAGTTGCAAGAAGCTCAAGCGTCACGAGCGCAGGCAGGACGAGGCGCGCGAGGCGAGTAGGAGGGAGTGCACTCTGATGTGCATGACCGACTGCGAGTCCGAAGCGCAACAAAGTCATGGCAAGCGCAGTAGCTTGAGTTGGTATCCGGGTGCTGATGAAGCGCCTTGGAGACCGGGAGGGGAACCGCCGATGGGCCCGTAAGCCCATCGGCAGTTTCTTTAAAAATACGAAGACGGTCGCCAGGGCGGCTGTCGATTGAGAGTAAGAGGTTAGAGTCATGAGCATAAAAATCGAAAAGAAGATCACGCGCTACGCCGTCCAGAAGCCGGAAGAAGCGAGCCAGAAGCAGGACGCGGAAACGAAGCAGGCTGAAAATAAAGCGGCAGCCTTGGCCTTGAGCTCCAAGCCCGTGGAGAAGATCGTCACGGAGCGCCAGGAGAAGAAGCACAAGGCCGAAGTCATCCGCATGCACGAGCAGCTGGAGCGGCCGGACCTGCTCATCGGCTCCACCTACAAGGTGAAGACGCCGGTCTCCGACCACGCCATGTACATCACCATCAACGACATCGTGCTGAACGAAGGCACCCCCTACGAGCAGCGCCGGCCGTTCGAGATCTTCATCAACTCCAAGAACCTGGATCACTTCCAGTGGATCGTGGCCCTCACGCGCATCATCAGCGCCGTGTTCCGCAAAGGCGGCGACGTCGCCTTCCTGGTGGAGGAGCTGAAGGCCGTGTTCGACCCCCGCGGCGGCTACTGGAAGCCGGGCGGCAAGTTCATGCCCTCGCTCATCGCCGAGATCGGTGATGTCATCGAGAAGCACCTCATGAGCATCGGCATGATGCACAAGGAAGGGCTGGACGATCACCAGAAGAAGCTCATCGCCCAGAAGCGCGCCGAGTTCGAGGCCGCGGCGAAGCAGACCGATGCCTTCGCGGAATCCAAGTTCCCCGCCGGCGCCCAGCTCTGCCAGAAGTGCAGCACGGCGGCGGTGGTGATGATGGATGGGTGTATGACGTGCCTGAACTGCGGCGACTCTAAGTGCGGCTAACCTGCTGCCCCAGCGCTTCGAATACTTTGTTGCAAGCCGGCCTACGGGTGCTCATTACCGCTAAGAGGTAACTCCGCTTCCTCGACCGGCATGCGCCGCGTCTTCGTACCGCTGGGTTTGCAGGCCTGTTGAATTTAAATTATGTCAAATAATCTGCCAGATTAAATACAGACAAAAAAATCGTCTTTTCTACACTCCCAGTCAAAATTTCATGCTATCTTTAATGTGTCGGCTGGGTGAATCACCCAGGTGCTCTTTAAACAGCGAAATCCTGAAAAGCGGTTGGACCCGTTAGCGGGCCTCGTTCGCGAGGTCGGATCTCAGCTAATCACTGAGGTCCCAATGTCCGCCATGTGTCTGGAGCGATGAGTCCCATGGGGCTATGCGCTCGGAAAGCACATGCGGCAGCTGGTCTCGTAACGAGACCAGGAGATAGTGGCCTGCAGTCTCCGGTTGTTCCTCTCGGTCCAGTCGCGCTCGCGGCAGGTGCGATTTTGCACCGAGCGGAAATTCGGGAGTCCACTATGGACAAGCTGATTGAAGACTGCGTGAATGCCCTAAAGGCAGTAAGCGCAGAACTGCACGACAAATCGGAGACTGGTCTTGCTGAGAAGTTGGATTCGGTGATCGCAGAGCTGGACGAGTGCATTGAAGAGGATGAGGCGGGGAAGAAGGCGCGTATATTCAAAGCGCTGAAATTGCTGGCTGATTTCTTGGACTATGCTTCGTTGGTGAAGTGGCTTATCGACCGCTTGATGTAAGACAGCAGGTCGCTTTTCTCATTCAAGGTGTTTGATGGATTTAGGAAAAGCCATAAAAATCTGTCGAACACATAAAGGCATTACAAGAAG
>Ga0265313_10000901_pt1 | contig 29851 bp, 26 predicted proteins | sample 4123metaG_FD_203122 | JGI IMG/M metagenome (GOLD analysis project Ga0265313, IMG submission 203122) | Rhizosphere microbial communities from Carex aquatilis grown in University of Washington, Seatle, WA, United States - 4-1-23 metaG | ecosystem: Host-associated > Plants > Roots > Rhizosphere >...
CCCGAGTGGTTGCTCGACGCCGCGCCCCATCTGCTCACGCTAAGGTACGCGGACCCGCACTGGTCCGAGAAGTCCGCTCGGGCCTCGGTCAAGCAGCACGCCACGCTCTTCGGACTGCCGGTCTTTCGCGACCGAAGCGTGGAGTACGCGCGCATCGCCCCGGTCCAGGCGCGGCGGATGTTCATCGATCACGCGCTCGTCCGGGGCGAGTTCCGGACGCGGGGAGCCTTTCAGGCGAAGAACCGCGAGCTCTTGGACGAGGTGGCGCGGCTCCGCGACAAGGCGCGCCGGAGCGACATGCTCGCGGACGACGACGCCCTCATCGCCGTTTTCGACCGGCGCCTGCCCCCATCCGTCGTCGACGGACCAAGCTTCGAAGTATGGCGCGAGGAGGCGGAGAAGAAGGACCCGGGCGTGCTGCTTCTCTCGCTCGAAGACGTGCTCGCGGGCGATGCGGGGCTCGTGCCGTCGGACTACCCGGACACCCTGACCCTCCACGGGGCTTCGCTCCCGCTGACGTACAGGTTCGACCCGTCCGCCGACGACGACGGAATCACCGTGACCGTTCCGCTCGTCCTCGTGCCGCAGATTCATCCCGGAGAGCTCGACTGGACGGTCCCGGGCATGCACCGGGAAAAGATCGCCGCGCTGCTCCACGAACTGCCGCGCGCCGTCCGGCGCGAGCTCGGATCCGTTCCAGAAGTCGCGGACGGACTCGCGGCGCAGCTCGTGCCCTTCCGGGGCCCGATGATTCCGGCCCTCGCCGAGGCCTTGGCCACGGTCGCCGGCGTCGACGTGGCCGAGGACAATCTTCGTCCGGACACGGTGCCCGCGTTCTTGCGTCTCACGTGCCGTGTGGTGGGCGAGAAGGGCGAGCTCGTCGCCCAAGGAAAGGACATCGCCGATCTCTGGGCGCGGCTGCGACCGCGCGCCTTGGAAGCTTGGAAGGACGCCTCGCAGCATCCCCGCTGGGAACGCAAAGGCCTGACAGCGTGGGACTTCGGCGATCTGCCCGCATTCGTGTCCCGGGACGTCGGCAGCGCGACCGTGCGCGCGTACCCGGGGATCGTCGACCGGGACACATCGGTCGAGCTCGCGCTCTTCGAGACGCAAGGCGCCGCCGACGCCGCGAGCCGCGCAGGTGTGCGCCGCCTGCTCGCCCTCGCCGCGCGCGGAGCCCTTTCGACGGTGGTTTCGCGGATTCCGCCCGCGTTTGCCCGCCCGAGCGGCGCGTCCGCGTCTCGCGCCGAGGGCGACGCGTTCCGGGCCGCCGTCCTCGCCCGAATCGTGGACGAAGCGTTCGGGCTCGCCCGTGGGACCGGGCTCCCGCGAACGAAGCGCGCGTTCGACGATCTCTTGGCAATGGGCGCGCCGCGGATCGACCCGGCCTTTGCGCTGTTCGGTCCGGCCATCGCGCGCGCGTCGGCCGAGCTCGACCGAACGCTGCAGGCCCTCCGGAGCGCGGCCAAGCACCCGGGCGCGCAGCTGGCCATCGCGGAGATTCGCGCGCAGCTCGAGCGCCTCTTTGCGCCGGACCTCATCGCGTGGATACCGCTCGGGCGCCTCGAAGACTTGCCGCGTTATCTCCGGGCCGCGCAGACCCGGCTGGGCCGCGCGATCGCCGACCCGCGCAAGGACGCCGACAAGCTCGCCCCGATCGCGCCCTTGTGGGCGGCGTACCTCGCGAAGGAATCGGCGGCGCGCGATCGGGAGACCGCGCTGGCCATCCGCTGGTCGTTCGAGGAGCTCCGCGTCGCGGTCTTCGCGCCGGAGCTCAAAGTGCGGGCGCCGGTGTCCGTCGGCGATCTCACGGCGGCGGTGGCCGAGCTGCGCTGAGCGTGCCGGTCACCCGTAGAACCCGACCGCGGCGTGGCTGACGATAGACCCGTCTTCGTCATCGACCGTCTGCTCGTAGTGGAGAAGGCGCCCTCGCGCGCCCCCGGAAACGCTTCGCAGGAGCGACCAAATCGGCGCGAGACCGCAGACGCGCCGCTCTCCGAGGTCCTGCGCGACGTGCTCCCAAAACCCGCCCGCGTCGAGCGCCGTCGCGTGCTCCAGCGACGCTCGGTCCTGGCGCTGGAGGCGCTCGCGCTCCTCGGGGCCGAGGGGACGTTCGTCGCCGAATCGCGGGCCTACGTGCGCGAGGTCCGCCCCCGCCACGACGACCACACGGCTGGGCCGGGACTCGACGAGCTCGCGCACGCCGTCCATGAAGCGCGCGATACGGCCGTCGCCGGCGGGATCCTCCCCGCTGGCCTGCTGCGCGCCGAGCCCAGCCAAGATGGGAACGATGCGCGCGGGGCGATCTTTGAGCAGGTGCTTCAGGAACACGACCTGAAACTCGAGCGAGTGCTCGCGCTTGTGGTTGATCTGATCGGCGTACGGGTCGAACCCGTCGGCGCGGGCGGCGATCGCATCGATGCTTTCGAGGTCGGCTTCGACGGTTCCGAGCGGGGTGGCAAACGCCTTGCGGCACAGGGCGAACGGCTGACGCATCGGCGCGTGCGAAGTGCCGAAGAGAACGAACGTATCGGCCTCGGGGGGCAGCGACGCCGCCAGGGCGCCGTAGGCGTGACCGTATCCCACCGCGCCGCGCCAAGGATCGATGTGCGGCGCGACGAGCGCCACCATGCGGCCGCCGTCCGCATTTCTCGCGCCGTGGGCCTTGGCGAGGCATCCCTCTTCGAGGTAGCTCTCGAGCGCGCGGCGCTCGCCGTGATACGCCCCCCCAGCGTGCGCGGCCGGCCGCACCGTGGCTTGCGCGAACGCCTCTCGGACGCGCGCGAGCGCGTCGCGAAAGACCGGCCCTTCCAGAAACAGCCCCTCCTCGAGCTCGCCGGCGAGATGCACGACGACGTCGATCGGAATCGGCTGACCGAGCTCTTGCGAGGCTTCGCGCGCGATCTCTTCGCAGGTCTGCCGTCCGGAGAAGCGAGCCACGACAGGCACGAGCGGCGGGGGCACGACGGCGTGCGATTGAGAGATTCCCTGCGTGTCGCGGAGGACGAGGACACGCCCGTGCCGCTTGTCGGGGACGACGATCGACTCGACGGGCCGCAGCGCGGGGCGGGAGCGTGCATCCATGGCTTTGCCATAGTTTAGCGCCCCGATCGTCGTTCGTTCGAGCCCCCCGCGCGTCGTCCCTCGAGCCCCGTGCCGGCGGCGCGTCGATCTGCTAAGGGCTAAAGCGGGTGATGCGCCCGAATTCCGCCTGGCCTCAATCTCCCGAACGCGCGAAGCTCCTCGCGCTTTACGCGGAAGCGGACGCCTGCGTCTCGGGGAACACCTGCACGTGCTCCGACGGGGCGGCGAGAGCCGCGGAAGAGGCGCCGTGCTGCCACTTTGCCATCACCGGCCGCGAGCCTCATCCGACGGCGGTGGAGCTCAAAGAAGTGCGCCACGCGATGCGCGGTCTTTCCATCCGAAAGACGCGGCCCAAGCGGCTCCCGCTGGCCCCCCTACGCGACCTCGGGTCCTGCCCGCTGCTCTCGGACGACGGGAGCTGCCGGATCTACGCTTCGAGACCCTTCGGTTGTCGTACGTTCTTCTGTGGCCACGCCGAAGGCCCGTTCGGCGCTCCCGCCGCAATCCCGCGGGCCAACCTTCTCGAGATCGGCCGCCGCATCGCCGACCTCTCCGCCCGGTTCGCGCCGGAAGACCCGCACCCCCGCCCCCTCACGCGCGCGCTGCGTCCTCGGTGAGGCTGCGGCGATTCTGCTGTAAATTTAAACAAGTCGCCTTCGGGCATGCGGCTTCGCTCCCGGGGGCCGGCGGGGCATAATCCGGGGGCCGTGTCGCGCACGCTCTCCCGGACGCTCGCGCCGCTGGCTGCCGCTCTCCTTCGTGCTCCGGTCATCGGGGCGGCGTATCTCCTGGCAATGGCCGCGTGGGCGGCGCAAGGCCCCACCGTCGACGAACGGGTCGGCGGCGCCCAGGCCCGGCAGATCGACGCGGTCGTGCACGGACCGTTCGGGCGCGAGATCACGCGGATGGGAATCGCGATTGCGGCTGCGGCGGTCGTCACGGGGGCGCTGCTCGGTTGGGCCGCGGCTGCCCTCGTCTATCTGCGCGATCACGTCGGCCCCCCGCGAAGGGGACCGCCGCGGTCGCTCGCGCGCCGGTCGGCGCTTTTGCTCGCCCTCGTCGCCGCGCTGCACGCGGGAATCGAATTTCGCGCGATGGCCATCTATCCGCAGCTCTACGCGAGCGCGTGGTACGCCCACGGCGGCTTTCGGCGCGCCGTGCACGTGCTGGCGACGGACGTCTTCGGGCCCTCGGGCATCCTGACCGCGATTCTGCTCGGCTGCGTCGCGTTCGTCGCGGGCTCCTGGTCTCGGTGGGGGCTCTGGCCGGAGCGGGTCTCGGCGGGCACCGAGCGGACGGGTGCGCGCATTCTCGAGCTCGGTCGCGAGGCGTGGAACCGCCGGGCCGCCGTCGCGCTCTTCGCCACCCTCACGGCCGCGGCAATCGCCTGCGGTCTGGGGCTCGCGCACGCCCCCGCGGCCCGCGCGGGGGCGACGCACGCCGCCCCGGCGATCGCGGGGGCGGACGCACGGCCCAACATTCTCGTCATCGCCGCCGATTCGCTGCGCGCCGACCGGCTCGATCCGCAGACTGCTCCGCATTTGTGGTCCTTGGCCGGGCGCGGCACGCGCTTCGAGCGCGCGTATGTCTCGCTTCCCCGAACGTTCCCCTCGTGGGTGACGCTGCTGACAGGCCGCCACCCGCACCACCACGGCATCCGCTCGATGTTCCCGCGCTGGGAGGAGCGGACGCGCGACTTCGACACACTCCCCGAACGACTGGGGCGTGCCGGTTGGACGACCGGCGTCGTGAGCGATTATGCAGGCGACATCTTTTCGCGGATCGATCTGGGCTTCGGCACGGTCGACGTACCCGACTTCGATTTCCGGCAGCTCGTGCGACAGCGCGCGCTGGAGCTCGAGACGCCGCTGCTGCCTTTCGTCGAATCGCGCATCGGCCGAAGGGCCTTCCCGGTGCTGAGGTCGATGAACGACGCGGCCGACCCGTCGCTGCTCGCCGAAGATGCGGTGCAGGCGCTGCACGCGGCCAAGGGTCACGGACCGTTTTTCCTGGTCGTGTTCTTCTCGACTGCGCACTTCCCGTACTCCGCCCCGTATCCCTACTATCTACGCTTCGCCGACCCGACCTACCGGGGGCGCTTCAAGTACTTCAAGCCGGGAGGGCTGGGCCGCGAGGCGCCCCTCGACGCGCGCGACGAGCGGCAGGTACGGGCGGTCTACGACGGCGCCGTGTCCGCGGTGGACGACGCGGCGCAGACGATCCTCGACGCGCTGGCCAGCGAAGGGCTCGCGAGCAATACGGTCGTCGTCGTCACCGCGGACCACGGCGAGACTCTCTTCGATCACGGCCACGGCCAGGGTCACGGCGATCACCTCTTCGGCGACGAGGGAACCCACGTGCCCCTGGTCATCGTCGATCCCCGCAAGCCGAAGGCTCGCGTCGACGACACGATCGTCCGCGACGTGGATTTCGCGCCCACGCTCTACGCGCTGACCGGCGTCGCTCCTCCCGGCGACCTCGACGGGCGTAGCCTCGCCGGCGCCCTCGAGGGCCAAAAGCTCCAGCCGGCGCTCGCGTACGCCGAGACCGGGTTGTGGTTCACCGAGGACATCGCCGGACTCCCCGCTGATCTGCGGCTCCCCTACCCGGGAATCGCCAGCCTCACGGAAGTCGACACGCAGCACGGCGACGAGGTCGTGCTCGAGCGCGAGGTACGCCCGCTCACGATCGCTGCCAAGCACCGAATGGTCCGCGACGATCGCTACAAGCTCGTCTACGCTCCGACGCGAAAAGGCCCGCGCTGGATGCTCTTCGATACCCGCGACGATCCGGGCGAGGAGCACGACGTCGCCGCGGCCCATCCCGACGTGACCGCGCGCCTGCAGAAAGAGCTGTGGAGCTGGATGCGCCGGGATCCGGACATGACGGCGCGCAACGGGTATCTCGTACCGCGCGACGCGAACCCAGGGCCCGCGCTGGGCGCGGACGTGGGGATGGTGCGCATCGACGCCCGCGGAGCACCGTAGCGTGCGGGTGGCGTGGGGATCGTGGCTCGGGCGCGCCGCGGCCGCGATGATCGTCGCGGGGGCGGCGGGGCTGTCCTGGCTCGAAGGCGGAGGAGCGGACGCGCGCATGGCGCCGCCGAAGGCCAGCACCGTCCCCGCTTCCGACGCAGCCCCCGCGGCGGGCGAAGCGTTCGAAGTGAAAATGCGTCTGGTCGAAGCGCTCGGGGACGCGGCGATCGACGTGCCGAGCCTCGCTGCGTCACAACCGTATTTCCAGGCTCATTGGCGCAAACTGCGCGGTCCGTGGATCCATCCCGCCGGGGTGGCCGGTCAACTCGTCACGACGATCGCGCTGAGGACGACGCTTCAAGACGAGACGCAGTGGGCCGTCGCCGGGCAAACTGGGCAGACGTGGACTCCGGACGTGCGGGTCTGGAACATGAACGAGGGGAGCTTCGACCAGCGCGAGGCGATTTACGCGCCCACGCCGTCGACGTTGGTCTTCCGGATGACCGTCCCGGCCGGGGCGCGCTTTCGGTTCTCGCCGGCGGTGGCGACGCCGCTTCCGGCAACGGCCATCTTCTCGGTGAACCTCGTCGACGAGGGGGGCACCGAGCACGTGATCACCGAGACGCACGTGCCACCTCGAAGCCACCGCCGGTGGCTGAACGTCGAGGCGGATCTCGCGCCTTGGAGCGGTCAGCGGGTGGAGCTGAAGCTGCAGACGGCGACCGCGCCGGCGTCGCGCGACCTCGCGGCCGACGAGACGGGAAAGCACCCTCCGGCATCGGGCGACGTGGGGCCCGGCGAGACCTCCGCCGTGCCCCCGATGGCGCTCGCCCTTTGGGGGGACCCGGTCATCGTCGCACGCGAACAGACGCGGGTTCCGTACAACGTCATCTGGATGGTGGTCGACGCGCTCCGTCCCGACACGGCGGCAGGGTTGCACGACCCCGCGGAAGATGCCGCGAAGCTCGCCGCGCCCCGTCCTCCGCTCGAGGCGCTGCTGCCGGCGGTACGGGGACTGATGCCGGCGATCGACGGCCTCGCGGCGCGCGGGGTCCACTTCACCCACGCGTGGTCGGCGGCCTCGTGGACGAGGCCCGGAACGCTCGCCATGCTCACGGGTGAACGGTCGAGCGAGCTCGGCATCGACACGACCAACTGGGTGCAACCGACCGAGCGCGTGGCCCACTATTACGCGTCGGATCCACCCCTCTTGCCGAGGATCTTGCGAAAGAGCGGCGTGGCCACGGTCGCCTTCGTGAACAACTTCTTCATGACGGGCTACGCCAACGTGGGCCTCGACATGGGCTTCGAGAGGATGACCGATCACCGGCACCGGACGCGCGACACGGCGCTCATCACCTACGACGCGCTCGATTGGCTCGAAAAGAACGCGACCACTCGGTTCTTTCTGTTCGTCAACTACAACTCTCCGCACGAGCCCTACGACCCCCCCAAAGAAATGCTTGCGCGCATTCCGCCCCCCCCGGCGGGACCGCACGACGGAGAGGTGCGGGCCTACATGGCCGAGGCGGCGAAAGACGACACGGCTATCGGCGTGCTCCTCGACAAGGTGGACGCGCTCGGGCTGCGCGACTCGACGCTGATCGTCGTCTCGTCCGACCACGGCGAGACCCTCTCCGCGGCCCACGACGGGCTCGGACTCATGGGGACGGAGAAGATGTCCGTCCGATTCCACCACGCCATCGGCAACTACGAAGAAACGACGCGCGTCCCGCTCGTGATGGCCCTGCCCGGAGTGCTCGACGGCGGACGCGCCGTCACCGAACGCGTTCGCACGACCGACATCGCCCCCACCATTTTGGCGCTCGAGGGGCTCGAGCCCGACTCACGCATGAGCGGTCGTTCACTCCTCGGGATCGTGCGGGGGCGCAAAGAGCCGGAGCCTCGCGTCGTCGTCAGCGAAGGGCGCATGACGCGCGCGATCCTTTGGAAATCCTGGCGACTCATCGTGCACGACGCGCCGGCACACCCCGCCTCGCAGCCCGATGGCGGCCGGGCGGCCGCGCCCGAGGACGAGCTCTACGACCTCGACGATGACCCCGGCGAGCGGCGGAACCTCGCTCGGCTCCGCCCGGACGTCCTCGCGGAGATGCGCGCGCGCCTCGTCGCTGCGCTCGCGAACACGCCCGCGGCGGACGCCGTTCAGGCCGCCCCCGAGGCGTCAGAGCTCCCCGTGGTGCATCTTCGGTTTGTCGGCGGCGGGAGAACGCACAGCGTGACCGGGAGCCTGACCGCCGGCGACGCCAAGCGCCCCGCCTCGATTGCCGCCGAGCCCTCCGGCGTCCCGCGCGAAGTGCTGCGGACGGTCGGCCCGCGCGTCGACTTTGCCCTCACGACCACCGCGGACGCGCCCGTCGGGTTCGACGTTCGGATCGACCCGCCCGGCGCCCCGGTCGCGTGGCAATTCTTCCTCGATGGGGCGCCTTGGCCCGAGTCCGCGACGTTCGCCGGGCCGTTCGGGCTACCCGCGGTCGCCGCGGCGAATGGCATCTCGACCGGCGAGGCGCGCGACGAGGTGTACGCCCCCACCCTGCCGATCATCGACCCGGTCCGCGATCTCGGGGTCTTCATCACCCGCGACCGGGCGGAAAGAGCCGGCGACGAAGGCCCCGCCGGCAGCGAACAGGCGCTGAAAGAGATGCAGCGGGTGCTGCAAGACTGGGGTTACGCACATTAGAACCATGGTGCTTTTCGCCGATAGCTTCGCGATCCCGGTGTCGAGCGTGCTCGCGTACGGGAAGTACGCTCCGCGCGCTCGCCGCCGGGCTCGCTCGCTCTCGACGAAAATCACCATGGTTCTACGCAGCGGTTTTTCATCGCATCCGCGTGGGCGGGGTGATGAAAGTGCCCCATGACGCGCTCAAGCTCGCGGGGACCGCGCTGTATATCGCCGCGTGGCCGGCGCTCCTCTTCATCCTGGGAGGCGACGGTCGCTGGCTCGAAGGGTGGCTCTTCTCAGCCTGGTTCCTGGGGCTGTGCACGACGGTGATCACCTGGCTGTACCGTAACGATCCGGCGCTTCTCGCGGAGCGCTACCGCCGGCCGGGCACCGGGGGTCAGAAGGGCCCGGACCAAGCCGTCGTCTACGCCCTCGTGGTGGGCTTCGCCGCGTGGATCATCGTGATGCCGCTCGACGCCCGGCGCTTCGGCTGGACGCCCGCCATGCCGGTGGCGCTGAAGGCTGCAGGCGGCGTTCTTCTCGTGGGCTCGGCGTTCCTGTTCTTCCGATCCTTCCACGACAATACGTTCGTCTCGCCGCTCGTTCGGGTCCAGACCGAGCGCAAGCAGCGCGTGATCTCCACCGGCGTCTACGGCGTCGTCCGGCACCCGATGTACCTCGGCGCCCTACTGATGTTCGTCGGCACGCCGCTCCTGCTGGGCTCGGCCGTCGGCTTGGTGGTGGGGGCAGCGCTGACCGTGCTCCTCGCATTCAGGATCGTCGGCGAGGAGCGCCTGCTCGCCGCCGAGCTCGAGGGGTACTCCGAGTACCGGCAGAAGGTGCGCTACCGCCTCGTGCCGCTCGTGTGGTGAGGGAGCCAGGCCGCCCGACCACGAGATCGACGACTTCAATCGGAACACCTTCCGCAGCGCAACTCCCGCTTTCCTTTTTTCGAAGGGATGCTCATCATCGCGGCCATGCTCCCGTCCGACCCTCGCCGCCCTCACGATCTCGGCGGGGCGCTCGGCTTCGGGCCTCTCGAGCGCGCCCCGAACGAGCCGCTGTTTCATCACGAATGGGAGGCACGCGCATTCGTGCTCAATCGCCTGCTCTTGCAGGCGGGCCTCTACAACCTGGACGAGTTCCGCTACGCAATCGAGCAGATGACGCCCGCCGCATACGCCAAGGCCTCGTATTACGAGCGATGGGTAATCGCCATCGAGCGCCTGCTCACCGACAAGGGCGTCTTGCCATGACGCAACGCTTTCGCGTGGGGGATGCCGTACGGGCGCGGGCAGCCAATCCCCTGCGCGGGCACACGCGCCTTCCCGGGTACTTGTGCGGGCGGGCAGGTGCCATCGAGTCCGTCCACGGCTTGTTCGTCCTGGCGGACGACCGCGCGCTGGGGGTCGCATCCGAGCGCTGCACGAAGCAAGCGCTTTATACCGTGTGCTTCGACGCGCGCGAGGTATGGGGGGCGAACGAGGGCGGACCCCACTCGATCTGCGCCGAACTCTGGGACGAATACCTCGAGCCAGCAAAGGCGCAGGAGGGCGCACGATGACCGAGCACCCGGATTCCATGCTGGCGACGCGCGTGGGTTTGCTGATCGCCGCCCTACAGGCGAAGGGGGTCGTAACCGAACACGCCGTCGACTCCGCCGTGGAACGTTTTCTGGCCACGGCCCAGCCGGCGAACGGGGCAACCGTGGTCGCACGTGCATGGGTCGATGACGCATTTCGCAGGCGGCTCGTCGCCGACGCCAACGCAGCCCTCGACGAGATAGGCATCGACATGAGCCACTGGGCGCGCGTGAAGCTACGCGCGGTCGAGAACACGGAGCGCACGCACAACGTGATCGTGTGCACGCTGTGCTCATGCTACCCGGTCGCGCTACTCGGCCCCTCGCCGAGTTGGTACAAGAGCGACGCATACCGCGCGCGCGTGGTGCGAGAGCCGCGCACTGTGCTTGCGGAGCTTGGTGTCGTGCTCGCACCGGACGTCGAGGTGCGGGTCTGGGACAGCACCGCCGAGCTGCGATATATCGTTATTCCATCCCGCCCAGAGGGGACGGACGGAATGCGCGAATCGGAGTTGGCCGCGCTCGTCTCCCGCGACGCGCTGATCGGCGCTGCGCTGCCCTCGTGGCGCGGCTTTCGGCTCGCCTGAGCGAGAACGCCCCCGGCGACTACTTCGTGGACGATGCGCTCCTCCTGCGGGGCACCCTTCTCTTCACGGGCGATCACCTGTGGGGCAGCGAGGACGGCGAGGGGCTCGAAGCCGGGCGAGGGATGGGTGTTGGTTGCACCCTCGCGTCAGTGACCAGAATGGAAACCCTTCGGCCCACGACGGGTCAGCGCGCGATCCGCTCCAGGCTGACGCACTTGTTGTTCGAGTCGCAGAGGAGCACGAAGTGCCCGTCAATGCCGGCCTCCGTGACGAATTTCATGAGCAGGCCAGCGGGAAACTGGACGGTCTCGCCGCTCGTTGCGTACACGACCACCTGACGGACCACGCCGCGGTAGTAGTCGAGGTAGTCCTCGGGCAGGATGCGCAGGAAGAACTGGTAGCGTTTCATGGATGCCCGAAGGGACGTCTTCACCCTCAAGGTTACTCGGGCAGGTGTCCTCCGTCGCGCCCGTGGAGCGGAGCCGGCGGCGATGCCGGCGGGGTGCGGATCCGCCGATCACCCGTTGGCACATCTTGGCCCACAGGACGGCCCTGAAGACCGGCAATTCGCCAGACTCCGGCGGCACTTTCGCTGGTACGTGCGATGCTGATGGGAGCTCCCGTGAAAAAGGCAGTCGCCCTCCTGTCGTCCTGTCTTGCCGCATTCGCCGTCCCTGCGTGCGGCGGCGGCGGGTCTCCGGCCAAAGACGCGGCGACCGGCCTGGCGCGCGCGAACGTCGCGCGTGCTCCGACGTCATCGATCTCCACGGCCTCTCTCGACGCGGCGGTGACGGCGAACAACGCATTCGCGCTCGACCTCTATTCGCGGCTCCGTGCAGATTCGGCCACGAGCAACCTGTGGACTTCGCCCGTGAGCGCGTCGCTTGCGCTGACGATGACGTACGCCGGGGCCGCGGGCCAAACGGCGACCGAGATGGCGTCCGCCCTGCACCTCGGAGCGCCGGCGGGGCAGGCGATCTTCGACGGGCAGAACGCGCTCAGCCAGGCGATCGAATCGCGCGGGGCCGCCGCGCTCGCCGCCGTGCAGCAGCTCAATCAGGAGGCCAACCAGCCCGCGCCGTCCGCGAGCGACTACGACTTGCACGTTGTCAATTCCGTCTGGGGAGAGAAGACCGAGACGTGGGCGGCGCCGTTCTTGAGCACGCTGGCGACGAGCTACGGCGCGGGGGTATACCTGCGGGACTTCATCGGCCAGCCCGAGCCGGCACGCCTCGCGATCAACGCCTGGGTGAGCTCCGAGACCAAGGACAAGATCAACGATCTGCTCCCGCCGATGTCGATCGACTCCTCGACCCGGATGGTCCTCGTCAACGCCATCCACTTGAAGCTCCCGTGGGCGACTCCCTTCGACGCTTCGGCGACCGCGCCGGGCACGTTCACCCGCGCCGACGGGACTACGGTCTCGCCGAGCTTCATGCATCAGACGGCGGAGGTCGCGTACGTGGACGACGGCCAGGCGCAGATCGCGTGGCTCGCGCTGTCGAATCGCCAGGTCTCGGTGGTGATCGCGCTTCCGCACGCCGGCGTGGACCTCGCAGCGTACGAGGCCTCGCTCGCCCCGGGCTCGGCGGCGATCGCCCCGCCGCAATCGAGCGCGCTCGTCGCGCTGTCGCTGCCGAAGGCGACGTTCACGTCGAAGACGTTCTCGCTCAAGGCAGCGCTCATGGCGATGGGCATGGTGCAGGCGTTCGACGCGGGCACCGCGGACTTCTCGGGTATGGCGCCGCGGGGTCTGAGCCTGTCCGACGTGCTTCAGAAGGCGATGATCGCGATGCAAGAGATCGGCGTCGAGGCCGCGGCGGCGACCGCGGTGAATGTGGTCGCCACTTCGGGCCAGGTGAACCCGCCGACCCCGGTTCCGATGATCGTCAATCGGCCGTACGTCGTGGCCATTGTCGATACGACTGGCGCTGTTCTGTTTCTGGGCCACATCGTGGATCCCACCGACCCGGGCAGCCCGTAAGCGGGCCCCTAAAATAGGAACTGGAGACGCAGGCGCCCGCTCACCATTTGGTTGGCGTAAACGAGCGAGCCTTCGTTGGGGTTGAAGTTCGCGAGCGCGTACCCGCCCACGGCTTTGATGAAGAGCTGATTCCACAGGCGATACTGGACCGCGCCGAAGAGCTGCGTCTGGTCGAAATCTTCGTTCCGGCTAAGCTTCGAGTCGTACTGCTGGTCGACGAGGTACGTGTAGTTGATCCCACCCCCCACGATAAACCGTTTGACCGGCTGGAAATTCAAGAAGGCGCCAAGGCTGTACGTCTCGTACGACCCGCGCGCGTCGTGCGTACCGTCGTTCTTCGTGTGGTCGACGTTGCCCACGGCCGCGTTGACGCCAAACTCCACGATCGGATCGATGACGAACTGCAGCGCGCCGCCGTAGCCCGACTCCTTCTTCTCCTCTTGGGCGCCGTCGGCAAGCGGCGTGGAGTCGAGATACTCGGCGCCGGCCTTGACCTTGATCCACCCGTAATCGAGTACGGCTACGGGGCGGCCCCCGTACGTATTGTAGCTGGTTTCATTTCCGTACCGGCCGCCGAGCTCGAAACGCAGATTGTTCGTCGCATAGAAATGTACGGCCGCTTCGCCGAGGCTTTCCGGCCGGTAGAAGGCGTACGTCAACCCGTAGATCGCCGGATACGGATATGCGTTCTGATCGGTCGCGCCTTGACGCTCGAGCGTATAGAGGTCGAGGCCCATGCCGAAGTGGTAAATCTCCCAGGCTTCGAAGCGGCCCACTTGGACGTCGAACGTGTTCCACTTGCCGAACTTGATCCACACGTCGTCGGCGTTCGCGGAGATCGGCTGCGGTTGCGACTGGTCTTGACTGGCGACGAGCTCCGCTTGCCCCTGCACGAACCAGGAGCCGTCGCTCCAGGTCGGCGTGACGCGCAAGACAACGCGCCCCTGCTGCACCATGTACTTTTCGCTCGGCTCGGTCGGGTCGCCGCGATGGATGTGCTCGTAGCCGGTGTCGATCCACCCGTAGCCGGACACGCCGATGCCCGTCTTCGGGTAGTACGGCCACTCTTGCCCGTGGAACGTGAGCCACAGCGAGCCGCCCTCGATCCCGCGGATTGGCGTCGTGGGGAACGCCGAAGGCGGCAGCCGCTCGATCGGACTCGACGTCGTCGGCGTGGGCGCCGGCGGGGGCGGGGGCGCAGGCGGAGGGGTCTCCGCGGCGCCTTCGACGGCCGGCGCGTCCGACGGCGCGTCGCCCGCCGCCGCCGCCGCTCTCGCTACCAATGTTCCGGCCAATGCCGCCCAAGCTACGCGTCGCCGCACCCGTAGTCGCATCAGTTGGTCACCATGAACGTGCCCGTGAGCGGGAGCTTGTCCGAACTGCCGCCGACCATGACCTCTACCGGCCCGTTCTCCCAGGTCCACGCGTGGGTCGTCGCGTTCCAATACTTCAAATCTTCGCCGCGGAGCGGCAGCGTGATTCGCACGGTCTTCCCCGGGGCGATTGTCGTTCGGTGGAAGCTCTTCAGCTCCTTGACCGAGCGCCGTTGCGTCGTGCTGGGGTACGACACGAAAAGGAAGGTCACTTCGTCGCCCGCGACGGTTCCGCTGTTGGTGACGTCGACTTGGACGTTGATGACGCTGCCCTTGGTCGCGGTCGTGCACGGCACCTGCAAGTTGGCATACGTGAACGTCGTGTAGCTGAGGCCGGAGCCGAAGGGAAAGAGCGGCTTTGCGGCCGTCGCCGCGTTCATTCGGGCCAAGTTGTCGAAGTAGCGATACCCGAGATAGTAATCCATCGTGGTCGTCGCCCCGGCGCCGGCGCTGAACTGAGGCAGGTCGGTCCACGCGCTCGGCCACGTGACGGGCAGCTTGCCGCTGAAGTTGGCATTGCCGAAGAGAAGGTCGCCCATCGCGTGCCCGCCGTCTTGGCCGGGGTACCACGCCATGACCACGGCGGGGACCGTCGACAGCCACGGCATGCTGATGACGCTGCCGCCTTCGAGGACGACGACCATCGGCTTGCCCTTCGACGCGATCGACTGGATGAGCGGATTTTGAATCGCCGCTTGGTTTTTGATGTGAACGATCTTGTCGTCGAGGTCGAAGCTCGTTCGATCGCCGCCGCTGCCGTCGGCGCTCGTGTACCCCTCGCCTTCGTCTTCCGGCGTCAGCCCCGCCACGACCACGTAGAAGTCGGCCGTGGTGGCGGCCGTCCCGGAAACAACGGTCGTACCCGCAGGAGCCGCGGCCATGATTCCGGCGAGAGGCCCGGTGCTATGGGACGGATCGGGATACGTGCGGCTGCTTCCGAGGTCGCCGGTGCGGACGTCGGTCGCGAAGTTGATGGTCCCGCTCATCACATCGGTGTCCTGGAGCGTATACGGGACGCTCGCCCCGATGACGGCGACGGTTTTCGCCGTGGCCGGGATCGGCAGGGTGTTGTTCGTGTTCTTGAGGAGCACCATCGACTCGATCGCGGCTTGGTACGCGAGCGTGATGTGCGACGTGTTGTTGGTGATCGAGTTCGTCCCGGAGTTGATGGACGTGGTCTTCGTCGGGGGGGTGACGCTCGCGAAGTGGAGCTCCTGCGTCGCGATTCGCGTCGCCGACGTCTGGACCTGGCTCGCAGAGAGCTGTCCACCGGAGACATCGGACTCGAGCTGGGAATAATTCTCGTTCCACGGCACTTCCATATCGAGCCCCGCGTTCACCCCGTCGGCGGCGTATTGCTGCTCGTGCGCGGCGTCGGGGCACGTGCTCGTCCCCGGCATGGCCCACCAGTCGGAGAGAACGAAGCCTTTGAACCCGAACGTGGTCCGGAGCATGTCGGTCAAGAGCTGCTTGTTCGACGTGCAGTGCTGGGCCGGCCCGGAGCCGATCTGAATGAGGTTGTAGGCCGCCATCACGCACGCGGCGCCGCCCTCTTGGGTGACCATTTCGAACTGGCGCCCGTAGATCTCGTAGGCGGTTTGCTCGTCCATTGCCGCGACGTTGCCCGTGTCGCGCCCGTGTTCGATGTTGTACGCCGCGAAGTGCTTCACGCAGGCGGCTACGTATTGCTGGGCGCCCGCGACGAACGCGCTCCCCATGCGACCGAGCAGAAACGAGTCTTCGCCGTACGTCTCTTGGGAGCGGCCCCAGGCCGGATGCCGCAGGATGTTGACGACAGGCGCCAGGATCATCGTCTCTTTGGCGGCGACCATTTCGTCCCCGACCGCGGCGCCGATCTGCTGTTCGAGCGCCAAGTCGAACGACGCGCCGCGCGCGGCCGCGCTCGGGAACGTCGTCGAGTAGTTGCCCGAACCGGCGGCCACTGTCGAGCTCGCGATGAGACACACGCCGCGCGGGCCGTCGCGAAACTTGTAGCCCTGGACCGTGCCGGGAAGACCGGGGGTTTGGAAGATGTTGCTGAAGTTCGTGGTGCCGCCACATCCCGACGGCTCGCCGCGCATCAACGTCGCCTGGTTGGCGAGCGACATCCCGCTAACGGTCGACTGCGCTTTGGAGCTTGCCGCGGAATCGACGGGATATCCCGGGGAATAGGCGTCGCTGAACGGCATGTCGGTGCACGCCATCTTCGTCACGGTGACCGACGCGTCGGGGGTGACCGTCATGTCGGGGGGCACGTTGGTCGCTGTGCCGCCGCTCGAGCCGGAGCCCGACCCGCCGTTTGTCCCGGTCCCACCCCCACCGGAGGAGCCGTTCGACCCGCTCGCGGTACCCCCGCCCGAGCTGCTGCTCGCGGCGGTACCGGTGCCGTTGCCGGTGCCGTTGCCGTTGCCGTTCCCGTTGCCGTTCCCGTTGCCGTTGCCGTTCCCGCCGCCGTTGGAGGTGCCGCCGCCGCTTCCGCCACCCCCCGAACCGTTCGATGACGAGCCACCATCGCTGTCGGCAGGCGTATTTTCGAGGCGTGTGCAGGCGGACGTCGCGAGCCACACGACCCCGAGCGCTGCGAGCGCGTAGCGGCTGTTCGGCAGCCGCCGGCCCAAGGTTGCAAACTGCTTCTGGCCCATGTTGCCAATCTCCCTAGGTCGGTCCTTCAAATCGACGCCGTGACGGCCCCGCGTGCGATACCACATGTTGATCTGTCGCGGCTCGTACGGAAAACGGCTCACGCTTTCCGGGAGGCCTTCCCTCCCCAAGTTCGTTGGGGTTCGCTTGGGGTTGGCTTGCGACCATACAACAAATTGGTGGCCACGCTGGAAGTACATCGGCGATGGAGCAGGGGTGCCCGACAGCCGGCCAGCCTCAGAACTTCGTCACGCAGGGCTCCGACGCCGCGAACGCCTGCACGTTGGCCGAGCCGCCGGTGGCGCCGCTCCATGGATAGCTCTGGTCGGTGTACGCCCAGGGCATGGCGCCCGCGTAGCCGATGGACTTGCCAAAGATGCCGCTGAGGAGCGTGGCAAAGGGCACCCCGGTCAGGCCCTGGTTCGGAAACTCGCCCAAGACGACGGGCAGCGTAAAACCGTAGGAAGCTACGGACGCCGTGTACGGGTAATACTGATTGACCCAGTCGTACATGTGCACTGTGTAGTAATCGAGCCCGACGTGCTCCCAGGCGCCCTTCCACTTGACCGCGGCGCTACCGACGGTCACCGGCGCGGAGCTATTCTGGTGGAGCGCGGTGACCGTGTCTTTGACGAACGTCTCCATCTGCGCGAACGTGACGAGGTCGTAGACCTTGCCCGCGGTGCCTCCGTTGAACGCCTGGTCTCCGTAGGGGTCCATACCGGTGGAGACGGACGCGTCGACGTCGCCGTCCATCCCCCCGATGGCCCACTCGGGCTCGTTGATGACGTCCCACGAGACCATGCGATCCCGGTTCGGGTCTGACTCGACCGTTTGGGCAAGAAGCGCCACGAACTGCATCAACTTCGCGCGATTGGCGTCGCTCGTGACGATCGGCGCCATGTCGTGGCGGCCGGCCGAGAACACGAAGTCGTCGAACGAAAACAGCGTGAAGTTGTAGTGAACGCCGACCTGAGCCGCGAGCGACAGCGCGGCCTGAACGTCTGCGGCAAGAGTCCCGCGGGCGTTTCCGGTCGGAATCCCGTTGGCGTCGAGTTCGACACCGTTATTGCCATTGAGCTCCTGGAACATCCACCAGCGAATGACGTCGGCGCCGTGCGATTGCATGTCTTGGAGGGCTGCTTTGACAGTCGCCGAGTTTCCCGCGACGCCCGTCGCGCCACCCCCGAAGTCGTAACCCCAATTCTGCCAGGCGTAGTTTTCGCCGAAGAGAAAGCGCTTCTCACAGCCGAAGGTGATCCCGCCGTTGGGCGCGGGGCACATGTCCGTCGCCGTGCAGGCCGCGTCGGCCGCTCGATGGCCGCCGCCGCCCGCGTCGCCTCCCCCAGCGGCGTCGGCCACGACGGCACCTCCCGTGTCGCTCGACGCCGCGCCGCCGGCGTCGCTCGGGCCTGCACCGCCCGAACCGCCGCCGCTTCCCCCGTTCGACGACGTCGCGCCGCCCGAGGAAGACCCCGTCGAAGGCCCGCCGCCCGAGGAAGACCCCGTCGTAGCCGCGCCGCCCGAGGAACTCCCTCCGGTGCCGAGACTGCCGTCCATCCCGGGCGCCTCGGTTTGCGCGGAACCGCCGCTGGAACAAGCGCCGGCGAACACGGCGAGAACGCTCCACCAAACAAAGCTGAAATGACGCATATCAATGTTCCTTGTCTTCGTCCGGAGGCTCAGGGACGACTCCGGGGGGGCGAGGGTGAACGCCCATGAGGTTCATCACGTGCAGAGCAAAGGGACTCCCCGGGTGATGCTGAACGAAGACCTGGGCACGGTAGTGGGCTTCGTGCAGCTGGCCGAGGGCGAGAAGTGCATCGACGACCCGCGCGTCTCGCTCGTCGGCGAGCGCACCGTTCGGGTACTTACGCGCCATTTCGCGGGCGAGGGGTAAGACGGCCACGGGCTCCGCTCCGCGCAGCCGGCTCATGAGCGCCTCTTCGGACTCGAGCCGCGCCGGCTCTACACCGGCGCTCGCTGCGCCCGGCGATGGCGGAGCCGCGAGCGATAGCGGAGACGAAGGGGCAGCGGACGGCGCGTCTCGAAGGGCATCCAGCGCCGGAGCCGGAGCCGCCTGCTCGAGGGATTCGACGGAGCGAGGCCGCGAGGCTCGGACCCATGCCGCCACACTGAGCACGGCAACGACGGCGACACCCGCCACGAGCGAAGGCGCCCGAGTGGAAAGCATGAGCCGCGCGAGTCTACGCGCGCGACGATTGAAGGCGCAAGCCGGCGCTGCACGGACGCTCTTCTCTCATGCGGGAGGGCCGCTCAGGGTCCAATCGCGGTGCAACGATTGGCGCGCGGCACCGCCGTCCAATGATTGATGCCATCTCCACGGCGCTGCACTAGTCTCCGCCGCGCGCATGCGCCTCGCGAGCCTGCTCAGTCCCGACATCAAGCAGATCCTCAAAGAGGATCCCGATCAGATCCGCGAGCTATTGGACGAGATCCACCCCGAAGACCTCGCCGACCTCATCGGAGACCTCGACCCGGACGAAGCCGGCGCGCTCCTCGCGCGACTGCCCGCCGAGGATGCGGCGCCGATCTTCGAGCGGCTCGACGAGCACGAGCAGGGCGAGCTCGTCGAGCAAATGCCCCCGGAGTCGATCGCTCAAATCGCGAGCGAGATGGCCGCGGACGACCGCGCTGACCTGTTCAACGCCCTCCCCGACGCGGTGGGCGACCAGGTTTTCGAGGCGCTGCGAAAGGTCGACCCGGAGGCGGCCCAAGAGGTCCGCGACATCGAAAAGTGGCCCGAGCGAAGCGCCGGCCACCTGATGACGACGGACTACGTCGTGGTCTCGCCGCGCATGCACGTCGCGGAAGCAATGGAAATCGTGCGCAAGCGGGCCCGCGAGCGCGAGCAATTCGTTTACGTCGTCTACGTCCTCGACCAAGGCAAGCTGGCGGGCGTCGTGAGTCTGCGCGACCTCATCATCGCCGATCCGTCCTTCGGGATCGCGGAGGTGATGCGCATCAACGTCCTCAGCGTCCCTCCGGCGATGGCCCAGGAAGACGTCGCGCGGCGGATGGCCAAATACGACCTCAACGTGATGCCCGTCGTCGCCGACGACGGGAAGCTGCTCGGCGTCATCACCATCGACGACATCATCGACGTCTTGGTGCAGGAGCAAACGGAGGACGTCCAGAAGATCGGCGGCGTCGAGCCGCTCGACGTGCCGTATTTTCAGACGAGCTTTCTCACGTTCATCCGAAAGCGCGCGGGCTGGCTGGTCATCCTCTTCATCGAGGAGTTCTTCACGCAGACGGCGCTGCGCTTTTACGATCCGGTCATGGAGGCGGTCAAAGGGGCGCTCCTCTACGTGCCTCTCCTCATATCCGCAGGGGGCAACTCGGGATCGCAGTCGTCGACGCTGGTCATTCGCGGCCTGGCGCTCGGGGAAATCAAGCTGCGCGACTGGTGGCGCATCCTCATGCGCGAAACGGTCATGGGACTCATCCTCGGGCTCCTCATCGCGACGATCGCGATGGGACGGGTCATGATGTACCCGGACCAGTCGTTCCTTTTCGCGCTGACCGTCGGGTTGACCGTGCTCGCGATCATCCTGGCCGGATGCACGGTCGGGTCGATGCTCCCGATCGTCATGAAGCGCGTGGGGATCGACCCCGCCACGAGCTCGACCCCGTTCATCGCGAGCCTGGTCGATACGCTCGGCGTCGTCATTTACGCGCACGTGGCCATGCTCGTGATGCACCAGGTCATCGAGCAGCATCTGGCGCGTCCCGTACCCTGAGTCTCCCACGGCGACCGCGTGCCCGACGAGGATCACACGTTCCGGCGCTTAGCAGTCTCTCGCGGTGAGCCCGCGGGCTCTACGGGGCCGGCACCGCCTTTCGACGGAGCCGCTTCACCAGGTCCGCGACGTAGGGGCGCAGCACGGACGCGGGCAGCCCACCGGGTACACGCGCGCCGTCGCCGATGGCGAGCTCGGAGAGGAGCCAGGCGAGTGTCGCCGGCGTGCACCCCCCGTCCTTGGCGAGCGCGGCGTCGAGCGCGCCTTCGACCGGGTAGCCGCGCTGCTCGAGGAAGTACACGTCGACGAGGTCGCGCTCCTCTTGCCGCCCGACCAGGGCCGTCAGCTTGTTCGCGAGGATCTCCTCGGGCGGATCGACGAAGACACCGTTGATCTCGGGCTTGATGGGGCTCACTTGCCGAACGCGCTCACGCACGACATCAACGACGAGCGTCTCGTCGCCTTGCCTCAGCGCATAGCGGCGGTAGCCCGGCGCGTCCTGAAGGATCTCGAGCCGCCCTCCGAGCGCCTCGGCGACCGCGGGCAGGACGTGAAGGCTCCGCACGTACGCAGCCTCGTCCAACGTGAAGAGGTCGAGATCGTCGGTGAACCGATGATGGAGGTGATATCCGACGAGGGCGCCGCCCCCGGTGAGGAAGAAGCCCCGCTCGAGGCGGAAGAACTCCGCCAGCACGATGCGCTGCAACGGCGAGAGGTCGAACCTAGGCTCCGAGAAGGCCATCATCCCGCCAGCCGTGGATCAGGAACTCCCAGAACGAGCGCCGCCGGCCCAGGCGGCGGCCGAGCACGGGGAGCGCGCGCGCGACCTCGACGGGCGTCACGAACTGCCACACGTCGGTGTCGCGGGCCTCGCGCAGCATCTTGCCGAGCAGGCGCAGTCGATCGGGCTCGGGGCCGTCGTGCAGCGCGGCCTTGAGCTCCGCAATGCTCACGTCCTCGTCCCAGAGGAAATAGGGGCGCTTGTCGAGCTCGGACAGGTCGGCGGTGAGGGGGCGCACGGCAGAGGGAGGGTAGCAGGGGCGAGCTGCACCATTACCGCCTTTGAACGCTCACCCGATGGCGAGCTTGCCGACGCTCCGGGCCGATTGCAACAGCACCGGACGGCGACCCACCGGGTCCGGCAATTGAACCCACCAGATCTCGAACTGACTGGGCAGTGAGGCTGTCCGCGTTCGACGGCTCACGCGACGCGGCTGCCCTTCCGGCGCGCAATGCCGGCAGTGCGAGGTCGGACCGCCATCGCGTTGTAGGGGTCCCAGTCTTGCCCATCACTCGCCGTCCAGCCCTCGGGGAGCGGTTGGGCGCGGTACGCCTCCTCGGTGTGGCGGTCGAGAGCACGGTCGAGCGCGCTGCGTATGGCCATCCGTACGAACTCGGAACGGCGCCTGTCTTTGGCAGGGGCCACCCGTTCGAGATCCCGGGCGCATCGGTCGTCGATCTCGACGAGGAATTGCTTCATATACGGGAGCATATGCCACCGCCCCGATGACGCAAGGAAGCCTGTCGCGAAGCCCGAATCCGCGACGACTGGACCATCGACTTCATTTGCGTCGCGGCTCGGCCTGCGGGCTCGGCCCCTTCAAGCCGGTGAAGCTGGAGAAATAGGAGCCCTGCGTCAGGGGGAAGGCCAACCGTCTTCGGCGCACTCGGCGCAGACGGGCATCTCCGGTGCGCGCTCGCCGCGCGCGACCGTCTCGCCGCACGCGCACGCCCAACCGACGATGCGCGCCGGGTTGCCGACCACGATCGCGTGCGGGGGCACGTCGCGCACCACGACCGCGCCGGCCCCCACCATCGCGCAGCGGCCGACGCGGACGGGCGCGACCAGCACCGCCCCCGCCCCGATCGTCGCGCCGTCTTCGACGATCGTCCGGTCCCACAGCGGGGCTCGAGGAAACGCCGCCCGCGGGCGCCTCACGTTCGTGAACGTCGCCCCGGGGCCGACGAATACGTCGGCGCCGAGCGCGACGCCGTCCCAGACGCTCGTGTGACCCTGGATCCGCGTCCCGGCACCGATCACCGCGCTGGCGGCGACGAACGAGAACGCGCCCACGACGACGTCCGGGGAGAGCCGCGCACCCTCGAGAACGACCGACGGCGTGTGAATTCGCGGCGGGGCTAGAGCTCGGGGTCGGCGTTTCTTCATCGGATTGGGGAGGGGCATGGTAGCAATCGCGGCGCGATTGGGACCCCACGGCCCAAGTGGGGCGTTCCAGAGCTGGCGCCCCAGGAGTCACCTGACTAACCTCACGCGGCCCTATGTCGCTCACGTACAAGCAGGCGGGCGTCGACATCGACGCGGGTGACGACCTGGTCGAGCGCATCAAGCCTCTCGCGGCGGCCACGCGAATCGCCGAGGTCATGAGTGGAGTCGGGGGCTTCGCCGGCCTCTGCCGGGTCCCTTCCGACGTGGTGGATCCCGTTCTCGTGAGCGGGACCGACGGCGTCGGCACGAAGCTCAAAGTCGCATTCGCGACCGGCGTTCACGACACGATCGGGATCGATCTCGTAGGCATGTGCGTCAACGACGTGCTCACCTGCGGCGCGCGGCCGCTCTTTTTCCTCGACTACTTCGCGACGGGCAAACTCGACGTCGGCGTCGCGGAAAAAGTGATCGCCGGGATCGCGGCCGCGTGCACGGAATGCGGCTGCGCACTTCTCGGGGGCGAAACCGCGGAGCTGCCGGGGATGTACGCTCCGGGCGAATACGACCTCGCGGGGTTCGCGGTCGGCGTCGTGGCGCGATCCAAGATCGTCGACGGTTCGCGGGTTTCGGCCGGGGACGTGGCGCTCGGGGTCCGGTCGAGCGGACTGCACTCGAACGGCTACGCGCTCGCGCGAGCCGTCTTGTTCGAGTCGATGAAGCTCACCGTGGCCGACCGACCGCGCGAGCTCGGCGGCAAGACCCTCGGCGAAGCGCTGCTCGCGCCGACGCGCCTGTATGCCGGCCACGTGCGGTCGATGCTCGCCCTCGGAGACGTCGACGTGCGTGCGATGTGCCACGTGACCGGGAGCGGCCTGCCCGGCAACCTCCCTCGGGTTCTTCCCGACGGGCTCGGCGTCCGAATCGATGGCGCTTGGGAGCGCGCGCCCATCTTCGACTTCATCAAGCGCGGCGGCGGCGTGTCCGAGGGCGAGATGCGAAATACGTTCAATCTCGGCGTCGGCTTCGTTTTCGTCGTCGCCGAGAGCGACGCGGGCCGCGCGTCCGAAGCGCTGCGCTCGATGGGGGAGGCGCCGATCGCGCTGGGGCACGTCGTCCCGATCGGCGCCGATCGGCCGTTCGAAGAGCGCGTGGAGTGGCCGGCGTGATCGTTCTGGGCGTGCTTGCGTCGGGGAGCGGGACCAATCTTCAGGCGATTGTCGACGCCGTGGCCCGTGGAACCCTCGACGCGCGCGTGGCCGTGGTCGTGTCGAACGTGGCGGGTGCCGGCGCGCTCGCACGAGCAAAGGCCGCGAACATCGACGCGGTGGTGGTCGAGCACGGCCGATTCGCCGACCGCCGGGCCTTCGACGCCGCCGTCGTGGACACGCTGCGCTCGCACGGCGTCGAGGTGGTCGTCCTGGCCGGGTTCATGCGACTCGTGACCGACGTGCTGCTCGACGCGTTTCCGTGGCGCGTCGTGAACGTCCACCCGGCCCTGCTCCCGTCGTTCCCCGGCGTCGACGCCCAAAACCAGGCGCTCGCGTACGGCGTGCGCGTCACCGGTTGCACCGTGCACTTCGTCGACCGCGGAACCGACACGGGGCCGATCATCGCGCAGGCAGCGGTACCGGTGCTCGACGGCGACGACGAGCAGGCGCTGCGCGAGCGCATCCTGACGCGGGAGCACGAGCTCCTGCCACGGGTACTCCAGTGGATCGCCGAAGGGGTCGTGACGGTTGAAGCCCCGACGGCACCGGGCGGACGGACCCGGGTGCGGGTTCGCGGGGCGCGCGCTTCGTTCGGAGTCGCGTGAGCCAAATCCGGTTTTCATGGCGAAGCACTACGACGTAGCGATACTCGGCGCCGGCGTCGGCGCACTGACGACCGCGGCACTTCTCGCCCGGCGGTCGTGGCGCGTACTCGTGCTCGGACAGCGGTGGCAACCGCCGACCTACCACTACGAGGGCGTCTCGCTCGCCCGGCGCACCTTCACGTTTCTCGCAGGCTCGTCGCCCGCATGGTCGCGCGTGCTGGTCGAGCTCGCGCAATCGCAAACGTTTCGGCGGCGGGTGATCCCGCTCGACCCGATGTTCCAGATCCTCGCGCCCAAGCTGCGGCTCGAAGTGCCGCCCGACATCCAGCTCTTCTCCAAAGAAATCGATCGAACCTATCCGGAAGTGCGCCGCGTCGTCGACGACCTCTACGCCGAGCTCGCGCAAACCAACGCGGCGGCGGACGCGGCGTTCGAGAAGGACCTCGTGTGGCCGCCGGGCAGCTTCTGGGAGCGGCGTGAGACGGGACGCACGGCGGCGTTCTTGCCTCGATTCGACGGCGCGCGCGCGTCGCCGCTTCTCGCCGAGTTTCCGCGCGAGCACGACTACCGCGCGATCGTGCAGGTGCCTGCTCGCTTCGCCAGCCACGCGGCCGACTTGCCTGACTTCGCGGTCGCGCGGCTGCACGGCGCGTGGACGCGGGGCGTGTCTCGGCTGGCCCGCGGCGAGGAGGACCTCGTGGACTTTCTCGTCGAACGGGTGCGGGCGCACGGCGGCGAAGCGCTGCTCGGGGAGCACGCCGTTCGCGTGGTGCACAAGCGCGGTCGCGCCACGGGCGTCGTTCTCGACGGGGACGACGAGACCACCGGAGTCGGGTTCGTCGTGACCGACCACACGACGCGGGCCCTGCTCGACCTGACGATCGACTTCGACGCGCCACGGCGCGCCCTGGCGACGCTGCCCCATCTAGTGCCGGCCGAGTGGCGCTTCATCGTTTCCATCGTCGTCCGCGACGAAGGGATTCCCGTAGCCCTCGCCGACGAATCGTTCCTGCTCCCCGCTTGGCCGCATCGAGGGCTCGACCCGTCGACGCCCCTCGTGCACCTGCAGCGAAGGCGCGAGCCGTGCGGGATCGACGGGGCGACGCTGCTCGTCGCCGAGGCCGCATTCCCCGAAGGTTCTCCGATGGCGGTCGACCGCGCCCGCGAAGCCGTGTTGAAGGCGCTCGAGTCGCTGCTGCCGTTCATCGAGCGCCACTATCTGCTCGTCGACTCGCCGCACGACGCGCGCCCCCTCTGGGACTACCGATCCGGCGCTCGAATCGAGGTCGACCGCGGGGCGCTGCGCGCAACGGGAGGCTCGCTCGACGCCGAACCGATGGCGGCGTGCTGGCACATCGATCCGCCGACTTTCCACGGACTCGCCGCCGAGCCGATCCGCACCCCTCTCGGAGGCGCATTCGTCGTGGGTCCGAGCGCGCTTCCCGCGCTCGGTCTGGAGGGCGAGCTCCTGGCGGCTTGGAGCGCCGCCCGGATGATCACACGCACGGACCGACGGCGAGAGCGAATGCGCCGAGAGATGTGGAGCAAAGTGGAGCTCGGGTGAGGGAGGCTCACGCAGCGCGAATCGCGAGGGCGGCGAACGCGGGCACGCGCGACTGAATGGCTCGAAGATCGGCCACGTCGGAAGTGTAGATTGTGTCGCCCCGCAACCATGCGGAGGTCAACACAATGCCGTCGATCGTGCCGATGTCGGGTCGAAGAGACGGGACCAGACCGAGGGCCTCGCCGGCGAGTGTGGCCAATCGCCGCGTCGTGTCTTCAACGGCGACCGATGCCAGCACGCTCTCTCGAATCCGGAGGCGCGAAGGCGGCCTCGATCTGCTCGTCGCTCGGCCCTCCTCCGCCGCCCGCCCAGAGAGCAAGCAGCCGCTGCTGCTCTTGCACCGACGGGATGGCCTCCTTGGGAAAGCCGGCGATGATCTCCTCAGCGGCGCGGCGGCGCTCCAACTCGGCAAGCACGGCGGTCAGATGCCTCTCGAGCGCCGCGCTGACCAGCGACGACAAGCTAACGCCCGTGCGGTCGGCGGCGGCCTTCGCCAACCGGAGCGCATGGCGCTCCATCGTGAGACTCACCTTCGCTGTCGCCGCCACAAGCTCCAAACTAGCATGGTGCGAGCAGAATCGCACCCATACGACGCCGCTTTCGCACAAGCCGGGGCCGTCGTCATCCCCTCGACGCTTTACGCAGGGCGCGGGTGTCACCGCGTCCTGCCCGACGGCGCGATCGACATCGTCTTTCGTCGCTTCGCACCCTCCCCTGAGGCCGCCGCTTTGGGCGGCCGATTTGGGGAGGGTCGACGCCGCGTAGCGGCGGCGGGGTGGGGCATCGCTCTCCCTGCGCCTCAGGTTACATCCCCCGCAATTGGCGCGTGCTAAGGACGACGGATGAACGCGGACGACTCGCGCTACCTCGCCTTCGTCGAGGGCACCGGAACGGACGGCGCGGGCCGAACCTTCGAGGCGATTCTCGCGTCCGACTTCGACTTTCTCGAAGCCCAGCACGACTTCATCCAGTGGCTCTTCCCGCTACCGGAGCGGAGTCAATTCAACTTCCGATCCCCCCTCTTGTCGGAGGCGGTCGTCGAAGCGTTCGCTGGAAAGTCCGAGCTGAGAGCGAAACTTCGCCGAGCCCTCGACCGCATGCTGGCGTTCTACGGCCTATCGATGATCGAGAGCGACGGACGGCTTGTGGTCGCTCCTGGGCCCGACTTTGCCGAACGGCGCAAAGTCTGGCTCCGACCCCACAACCACAACCATCTACGGATCACGCGAATCCTTCGGTCTTGCTACTTGCTGTCGCTTCGGGCGGAGGCGGCAGCTTTGGGAAGTCACCTGAACGACCTCGCGAACGCAAACCCTGGCATCGTGAGCGAGGAGACTCGCAGTTACTGGGCGCGAGCCTCGGTGGGGCGGGCGTGACCCAAACCAAGAAGACTGGCTCGGCCGCGAGCATGTGCCCGACCGCTGTCGAGCTGTCCCGGCGATGGACTTAGTCCACCACGCGGACTAACCTTATTCAATGGCGCGCAAGGTCAACGTCCACGAGGCCAAAACGCACTTTTCTCAACTGCTCGAACGAGCTCACGCCGGAGAGGAGATCGTGATTGCGAAGGGGGGAACTCCGTACGCCCGCCTCGTTCCGCTCGCCGCGCCAAAACCACGCGCGCCAGGCATACTCAAAGGGAAGCTCGGCGAGCAGTTCTTCGACCCACTACCGGGGGACGAGCTCGAGGCGTGGGAACGGTGATCTACCTGCTCGACACGCACGTTCTCATCTGGTGGCTCCTCGCCGACCGGCGCCTTTCCCGTAAGGCGCGCAATCTCGTCAGCAATCCCGGACATCGGATCCTCGTTTCAAGCGCTAGCGCGTGGGAGATAGCCACCAAACACCGGCTCGGAAAGCTCACAGGCGTCGACGCACTGGTTGCCGACGTGACCGGGTGGGTCTCGCGGGCGGGGTTCGAGGAGCTCGCCATCACCATGGCCCACGCCCAGCGCGCAGGCGCCTTCCCCCAGGACCATCGCGATCCCTTCGATCGTGTCCTCGCCGCACAGAGCGAGTGCGAGGCTACCCCTCTCGTCACCGCGGACCGTGCCTTCGAAGCGTTTGGGACACGCGTCGTCTGGTGAAGCGGACCGCGATCGGGGCGCGACACGGTTCTGGTCCGTGCCCAAGCGCCACGTGCCCGGGCTGGCGTCAGGCCGCTGGTCGCCGCTCGTTCTCTAGGGACGAATACGATGCCGCGGAGCTCGTGGATGCCATGCCATCAGGTCGACCACGCGTTTCCCGAGAGTCGTTCCGCATCCCAGATCGGGCGCGAAGCCCACTTGGCCGTTCTGTCGGTCGATGACCGTCACGAACGACGACAAGAACGCGTCACCCAGAATCGCTCCCTGCGTCGGTCCGCCCTCGCCCATCGCCAGACAAAACTGACCTTGGCCCGTATCCATGAGATAGGATTGCGTCGGATTGACTGTAAGCGTGAAGTCCGGCGATCCCGGATTGATGCTCGGTACCTTCATCGCCATTGCGGGAAGCGCGGCGTCCACGGCGGCCGCAGTGGCCCCGTTGGCCCGTACGCAGCCATTCGCTTTCAGGGGCGTCCGCCCGAACAGCGAAGTAAACCCGCTCGACGCGTTGATCGCTGAAAGAATCGCATTGAAGACCTTGGCCGGCACGTAGAAGAGGCTCGTCCCCGTATCCAAGATCGGGCTCTCGAAGTCCGCGGTGTTGAGCCCGAGGCTCGTTCCCCCCATCAGGACATCGTCCACATTGATGGCATAAAAAGCGTTGGTTTTGCTGATCGGTAGGAGCGGCGTGTATTGCATGGGCGATCCTGCGGCAGTCGCGTCGAAGCCGCCCAGCCACATCGTCCCGTTTTTCGCGCAAAGCTCGAATGCGAGGACGGGCGAGACTCCATCCGCTGTCTCCAGAGCAACGTAGGTGTCTGTACCTCTCAGTTCGAGCAGCGTGGATCCAAGCCCGAGGATCCCCTGGAACTGGACCTGTCGGAAGAATTGGCGCTCCGACTGGATCGACATGAGCTCGAGCTGCACGCTCGGCATTCCGTGCCCCAGCGCCACCGTATCCTGGAAGATTTCCCCATTCAGCATGCTGCCGTCGCCGTACACGGTGGAGGCCGTCTTTTGCAGATCGGTCGCCGTGGCCGAGGGCTGGTACGTTGGGGAAACCCCGGCCGCTGTGCAGCTCGTGCAGCCCTGACCGGCGACGGCGGAAGTGGCCGAGCCGGTGTCGATATCCATCGCGAAGGTCTGGTCGCCGACGGTCACCTGGGCGGTGTAGTAGGTTCCGTCCGGCGTCGAGAGCGGGATCGCGGCTAGCGGCACCGCCGCTTCGGCCTGCGCGTCGAAAGTCCCCGCTTCCGGTCCCCGGACGGAAGACTGCCCCGAGGGGTCCTCGCCTGCATCCGACGCCTTCCCGTCCGAGCGCGATCCCGAGTCGCCGGCGGCGGATCCCCCTCCGTCATGCGCCACGGAAGCGTTGCCTCCGTCCGCCAAGGCGTCGCTCGTGCCCGTCGACGCCGGGGCGTTCCCTTGGGCCCCCGCGCTCCCTCCGCGCACGCCCGGGGGCGGCCCATCGGCTCCGCCGCCGGAGCAGGCAGCAACGAGCATCATCGTGCTGGCCAGTGGCCCAATCGACGTACGCGTTCGGCAAACCTT
>Ga0265313_10000907_pt1 | contig 29634 bp, 34 predicted proteins | sample 4123metaG_FD_203122 | JGI IMG/M metagenome (GOLD analysis project Ga0265313, IMG submission 203122) | Rhizosphere microbial communities from Carex aquatilis grown in University of Washington, Seatle, WA, United States - 4-1-23 metaG | ecosystem: Host-associated > Plants > Roots > Rhizosphere >...
CGTCATTGCACCCTATCTGCTCGAGCTGATGGACGTGGAGCCCGAGGTCTATCGCAACGCGCTCGGCTTCCTGCGCGTCCAGTTTCTGAGCCTCCCATTCGCCTTTGCCTATTTCTGCTTCCAGTCGCAGATGCGCGGCGTCGGCCAGGTGACGATACCGCTCTACATTATCGGCGGCACCGTGCTTGTGAACTTCTTCGTCAATCCGCTTCTCATTTTCGGCTTTCATCTCGGCGTACTGGGTTCGGCGCTCGCGACGATGTCCAGCCAGTTCATTTCCGCCGTCATCGCGATCACGCTGCTCGCGTCCGGTCGCTACGGCATCCGGCTCAAGCTGCTCGAGTTGCGGCCGGACTTCAAATTCGTCCTGCGCGCTTTCAATCTCGGCTATCCCGCCGCGATCGAAGGCTCGGCCCGCGGCCTTGGCGTCACAGTCATGATGTTCCTGATCACGAGCTTTGGGACGGTGACGACAGCGTCCTACGGCGTGGGCGGCAACGTGCTGCAGTTCGTCGTCATCCCTGCGATGGGATTCTCCATGGCCACCTCGACTCTGGTCGGCCAGAACATCGGCGCCGGTAACATCCAGCGCGCCGAAGCCGTTGCGCGCCTTGCAGCACTCATTACGTTCAGCGTGATGTCGAGCTTCGGCGTCTTCGCCTTCATATTCGCCAATCACATCGCCGCGTTCTTCGTGCCGCATGACAAGGCTGTTATCCACGAGGCCAGCGTCTTCATCCGCACAGTATCGTGGAGTTTCGGGTTCATCGGCGTGCAATTCGCGCTCATGGGTGTGTTGCGCGCCAGCGGCAATATGTTCGCAGCCATGCTGATCAGCCTGATGTCGCAGTGGATGCTGACTTTTCCGCTCGCCTATGTGCTGTCGCAGCGCGCGCATTTGGGTGCGCACGGCATGTGGTGGGCGTTCCCCATCGCGAACGTCATCACCGCGATGGTCAGCTTCATCTGGTTCTCGCGCGGCGACTGGAAGAAGCGGCGCATCATCGAACCCGTGTCCGTTGAAGAAGAGGAAGCCGAAGAGGTTTCCGAGCAGGTGATGGTGTGAGCGGGCTGGGCAAGTCCGAGCTGTACGAATTCGTCATTCGACACCGTTATGGCGTTGTCGCGACGACGCATGCCGACGGGTCATCGCAGTCGGCACTTGTCGGTATCGCAGTTTCGCCGGATCTGGAAATCTATTTCGACACGATCGGCGACACGCGCAAGGGAAAGAACCTGCGCCGCGATCCGCGCATATCCGTTGTCATCGGCTGGGAAAATGAGCAGAGCGTCCAGATCGAAGGCGTTGCCGACGAACCGAAGGGCGCCGATCTGGCAGCACTCAAAGTGGTCTATTATGCGGCCTGGCCGGACGGTCCGAGCCGCGAAAACTGGCCCGGCATAACCTGGGTACGGATAAAGCCACGCTGGATCCGCTTCAGCGACTTCAATCGCGCAGACGGCGCCGTGCGCGAGATGAAACTCTAGCCTATTGGTTCGGCTGGATGTCCGGGAAGCGCAGGACAATCCGCTTCTGCGCGCCATTGCCCATTTTGAACGGCGCGTTGACGGGTTTGGCCTGCGACCCGTCGATCGATGCGTCTACGCGGTAATCCCCGGGCGCGCCTTTCAGCAGGACCCACGCGCCCGGACAATCAAGCGTCGCTATCGTGTTGCCACCTTGATTGATCTTCACGGTTGCGCCCGACAGATATTGAGCAGCGCCGTTCGAGAACTCGATCCGGATCGGATAGGTCTTCCAGCGCGGATCGTCCTTGGTTTCACCGATGCCGGTGCACACCGTTTCCAGGCCGTTCATCTGAATCGGGCGATCCATCGGCAGCGGATCGGCAAGCGCGGGCGCCACAATTGCAAATGCCAGAACCGACATTGCGACCCCATGAATTTTGAACATGAGATGTCCTCCCCCTCGGCGCGATGAGCATAAGCCTGACGAGTCGCAAAATCGCGCTGAATCGTGATTGCGCGCAGATTTTTGACGCATGCCTCTCCGCAGGCGGATCCGCGGCTCTCTCACAGTCGATTTCAGGAAAACCGTTCCCAGGCTGCCTGGCGGGACACGTTTAGCGCCGCGGCGATATCGGCCCAACTCACTTCGCGCAGCCGCAGCACGTCAACAGTCTCCTGCGTTCGGTCACGGACCTCCCTGTACATGGCGTCCTGGCCCGAAAGAATCTTCAGCAACTGCTCGGTCGGCATGTCCTGCGGCCCTTTAATCTTTGCCGGCACAGACGGATCAGGATCGGGCGACTTGGCAATGATCTCGTTGCAGAGCGCGATGCAGGCGTCGCAGATCATGACGGCCGGACCGGCGACGAGCTTTTTCACTTCGTGCTGGGATTTGCGGCAAAACGAGCAGTAAAGGAGACCCGGTTTGGCCGCTTCTGGTTTGGCGTTCACGGCATTTTCCTCGTCAGGGTTACCCTGACAGTCAATCTGATCCTGACAAAACTGTCAAGCTTTGCCTGACACGGTAAAGCTGCAATGTTCGCGCCGCATTCAGCTGAAACGTGCAGAGGGAAGGAAATGAACAAAGCCTATTTGACGGTTGTTGTTGGTCTAGGTTTGACGCTCGCAAGTATTCCACCAGTGATCGGTGCGGCATCCAAGGCACGGGCCGTTGCGCATTTGGCCGCGCGAAACGGCGAGTCCGCCGGAACCGCAACTTTCATCGCGACGTCGCACGGAGTTCTGATCGAGCTCGATGTCAAAGGTCTCACGCCAGGGCCGCACGCGGTCCACATTCACACCTCCGGAAACTGCGATCCGAAGGTCGCATTCACGTCGGCAGGTCCTGATCTGAGCTTCGAGCCGACCAAGATGCATGGATTTCTCGCGCCGCACGGGCCCCATGCGGGCGACCTGCCCAATGAATTTGCGGCGAGCGACGGCACGCTGCGCGCTTCGGTGATCAGCAACGCGATCTCACTCGGCAACGGGAAAAAGTCCATTTTCGATCGCGATGGCGCGTCGATCATCATTCATGCGAAAGCCGACGATTACGTGAGTCAGCCTGCGGGCAACGCGGGCGACCGCGTCGCCTGCGGCGTGATTGAACGCACGGTGGCGCCGGGCGCGCGCAAAGGCGGTAAGCGAAAGGCGCATACGTAAGGTCTCTAAGAATCGGGCATGGTCGCCACTCCAATCGCGGAGTGACCGGCCATGCTCGTGCTTCATCAAATGCAGATGTCGGGCAATTGTTACAAAGTCCGCCTTGCGGCGCATCAACTTGGCGTTGCGCTTTCGCTCAGGGAGTATCCATTGCATGGCGGTCAAACGCGAAGGCCGGAATTCCTCTCGAAGAACCCGAACGGTCGCGTGCCGCTTTTGGAGTTCGAAGACGGGCGCGTGCTGCCCGAGTCGGACGCGATCATCTGGTATCTCGCTGAAGGCACAAAATTGGCGCCGGAGAGCAAGTGGGATCGGGCGCAGGCATTGTCGTGGATGTTTTTCGAACAATATAGCCACGAACCCTACATCGCCGTTGCGCGCTTCTGGCTCAAATTTGCAGCCAAGGAAGACCTCGCCAAGAAGCAGCATCTGGTGCCGGAGTGGCACGAAAGAGGCAACGCCGCGCTCGCCGTGATGAACACGCATCTGAAGTCGCATGACTGGTTCGGCGGCCCGCGCTACTCGGTGGCGGATATTGCGTTGTACGGCTATACGCACAGCGCCGCGGACGGAGGATTTGATCTCGCCGATTATCCGGCGGTCACGAAATGGCTGACGCGGGTTACCGCGGAACCCGGACACATTCCGCTCAGCGAAAGCTGGTGACTTGCCTTGGTTTCGGCGAGCCATTATATCGCCGCGCCATTGAGGCCGCGCAGCCTTTAGAGAAGTTTCTTGCGTGACCATGCGACGCTTCTTTTCTGAGAGGCGGGTGGGACGACGACGCTTTTCCTGAAACAAGTCGCGGCCCCATGACCGTGCTGGGCGCTGTGCCCGTGCGGTAACGCAAATGCTTTCAGGAGAAAGCCGTAATGATCGGTCAAGTTAAGTTCTTCAACACGACAAAGGGCTTCGGATTTATCGCGCCGGAAGATGGCGGCAAGGACGTCTTCGTCCATGTCACCGCCGTCCAGGCTGCGGGTCTTCGCGGCCTGAACGAAGGTCAGCGCGTCAGCTTCGAAGTCGAAGCCGACAAGCGCGGTCCAAAGGCCGTGAATCTGAAGATCGTCTGAGCGGAACTGGCTCGAATGTACGGACGGCGCGGAGGCAGCTCCGCGCCGTTCGCTTTTTGAGCGCTGGACAGATGCAGCCGGCGCGCAGCAGGATAGTCGGAGCCTGGAGGTGCGTCATGGACAGTTCCCGGAAAATCGCCGCCGAGATGATCGGCACGTTCTGGCTCGTTCTGGGCGGCTGCGGCGCGGCCGTCCTGGCCGCGGGTGTGCCGGAAGTCGGTATCGGCTACGCCGGTGTTGCGCTCGCCTTCGGCCTGACTGTCCTGACCGGCGCATATGCCTTCGGACACATTTCGGGGGCACATTTCAATCCGGCAGTCACATTCGGCCTTTATGTCGCCGGACGCTTTCCCGCAAAGGACGTTGCGGTCTACTGGGTAGCGCAGCTCCTTGGCGGCATCGCAGCCGGCGCCATCCTCTATGTCATCGCAAGTGGTGCGGCCGGCTTCGACGTTCACGCAGGATTCGCGACCAACGGCTACGGCGATCACTCCCCGCAGCACTATTCGCTGCTGGCCGGACTGATCTGCGAGATCGTGATGACCTTCATGTTTCTGATTGTAATCCTGAACACGACCTCGCAAGGCTCCGCGGCCGGGTTCGCGCCCCTCGCCATCGGACTTGCCCTGACATTGATCCACTTGATCTCGATTCCGGTTACCAACACCTCGGTGAATCCGGCTCGTTCGACGGCGGTCGCCATATTTCAGGGCGGCTGGGCGGTCGAGCAACTCTGGCTGTTCTGGGTCGCGCCCCTGATCGGGGGTGGACTGGCCGGCCTTGTCCAGCGCTGGCTGGCGCCCAAATAGGCCATAACCACGGCGCTCGCCTGCCAACACGCGGCATGGCATCCTCGCCTGATCCGGGGTGAACGCCTGGCAAGGATGACGCGTGGGATACGAAGGGCCGGACATCATCAAGCTGTTGGATGCGGACGCACTGCGCCGTTCGCTGACTGCGCTTGCACATGAAGCAGGCGACAAGGCCAAGTTGCGCAAGGATGCACTGTCCCTCATCAAAACCGCGTTTCTGGATGCCCGCGCCATCGTGAAGGCCGACGTGGAGTCCGGGGCGCTGACGGGCCTCGCCGCGGCACGCGCGCTATCCGGCTTGCAGGATGCGACGATCCAAGTTCTCTACGATTTCGCGACGAAGCATTTCTACTACGCACAGAACCCGACTGCCGCCGAGCGCATCGCCGTCGTCGCGACCGGCGGTTATGGCCGCGGCGAGCTGGCGCCGGGTTCCGACATCGATCTGCTGTTTGTGCGTCCGTTCAAGCAGACGCCCTGGGGCGAGAGCGTCATCGAATTCATCCTCTACATGCTTTGGGATCTCGGCCTGAAGGTTGGCCACGCTACGCGATCGCTCGGCGAATGCGTCCGCCTCTCCAAAGAGGACATCACGATCCGCACGGCGATACTGGAAGCGCGATATCTGTGGGGCGACCAGAAGCTCTACGAAGAACTGCGCAAAAAATTCTGGACCGAAGTGGCGACCGGCAACGGTCAGGATTTTGTCGAAGCAAAACTCGCGGAGCGCAACGAGCGGCACGCGCGGCAAGGCGAAAGCCGCTACCTCGTCGAGCCCAACATCAAGGAAGGCAAAGGCGGCCTGCGCGACCTGCAGACGCTCTACTGGATCGGAAAATACCTCTACCACGTCGACGACGCGGCGGCTCTCGTCGAACACAACGTCTTCACCAAGGAAGAGTACAAGACGTTTCAGAAAGCGGAAGCCTTTCTCTGGGACGTGCGCGTACGCCTGCACTATCTCGTCGGACGGGCGGAAGAGCGCCTTTCGTTCGACGTTCAGCCCGAACTCGCCAAAGTCATGGGCTTTAAGGACGACAATCCGCGGCGCGCCGTCGAGTCGTTCATGAAAACCTACTTCCTCGTCGCAAAGGACGTCGGCGACCTGACACGCATTTTCTGCGCTGCGCTCGAGGACCAGAACAAGAAGCGCCGGCCGTCATTGGCCAGCATGCTGCCCGGCTTCCTCAAACCGCGCACAGTCGGCGACGATTTCTTTGTCGAAAATGGGCGCTTGAACGCGCGCTCGAACATCTTTCGCAGCGATCCGATCAACATGATCCGAATCTTTCACATCGCCGACGCGAAAAGCGTCGATGTTCATCCCGACGCGCTGCGAACGATCACGCGTTCGCTCGACGCAATCACGGACGATATCCGGCGTGACCCGGAAGCCAACCGGCTCTTTCTCGAAATTCTGTCGTCGCGGAACAATCCCGAGCGCGCACTGCGCCTGATGAACGAGTCGGGCGTTTTCGGCCGCTTTGTGCCGGAATTCGGCCGTGTCGTCGGTCTGATGCAATTCAACATGTATCATCACTACACGGTCGATGAACATCTCATACGCGCCGTCGGCAATGTCGCTGCGATCGATCATGGCGAACGCAAGGATGAACATCCCCTATCGACCGACATCATCAAACGCATCAAGTCGCGCGAGGCACTGTACGTCGCGATCCTGCTCCATGACATTGCCAAGGGCCTGCCGGGCGATCATTCCGATGTGGGCGCTGCAATTGCCAACAGCCTGTGCCCGCGCCTTGGCCTCAAGCCGGAAGACACGACCGCCGTGATGTGGCTGGTGAAGAATCATCTCGTCATGAGCGACATGGCTCAGAAACGCGACATTGCGGACCCAAAAACGGTGAAGGATTTCGTCAGCCAGGTTCAGACGCCGGAAATGCTTCGCCTCTTGCTGGTGCTGACCGTTGCCGATATCCGCGCCGTCGGACCCGGCGTGTGGAACGGCTGGAAGGGACAGCTCCTGCGCGAACTCTACTATGAAGCGGAAGGCGTGATGTCGGGCGGCGATGCCGTACCGGCCCGGTCTGCGCGCGTGCAGCATGCTAAGGCCGCACTCGAGCCGCGCATCTCCGACCTGCCGAAGGAGGCGCAGGAACGCGCTTTGTCGCGGCACTATGACAGCTACTGGCTGGCCTTCGACGATGCTGCGCACGAACGCCATGCGCGCCTGATGACGGAGGCGGATTCCAGGGGCGAGTTGTTCTCACTGTCGGCGGAAAGCAACGATTTCCGTAGCGTGACGGAGATCGTGCTCTATACGCCCGATCACCCGGGATTGTTCTCACAACTCGCGGGCGCAGTCTCCATCTCTGGCGGAACGATCGTAGACGCGAAAGCCTTCACGACGACGGATGGCTTCGCGCTCGATGTCTTCTCGGTACAGGACGCCGAAGGCGGCACCTTCGGCGATGCGTCGCGCGTCGAACGTTTGCGCCAATCGATCGAGCGCACGCTGCGCGGCGAAGTCTATCCGCGCCGGGCCATCGCGCAGCGACCCGCGAAGCGGCGTTCGAGCGCCTTCCGCGTCACGCCGCGGGTCAATTTCGACAATGAAGCCTCCGCCAGTGCAACTGTGGTGGAGGTCGAGGGACTCGATCGTCCGGGCTTGCTCTATGAAGTGACGGACGCGCTGTTCCAGTCCGGCCTGTCTATCTCCTCGGCCATGGTTTCCACCTATGGCGAGCGTGCGGTGGACGTATTCTACGTGCGGGACGGCTTTGGCCACAAAGTCCGCCATGAGGAACGGCTAAAGGCGGTCCACGCGAGGCTTCTGAAGGCTCTGGAACCCGAGCCCCTTGAAGCGGTGGCGGCTGCCGGGGCATAACCGCGCTCCTTTTGAAAAGCAGCTGTCATGAGCCAATCGCCGAAGCACAAGCCACTCGTATTCTCCGGAATGCAGCCGACCAATACGCTGCACCTCGGCAACTATCTGGGCGCGCTCAAGAACTGGGTGCGCATGCAGAACGAGATGGATTGCATCTACTGCGTGGTCGATATGCACGCGATCACGGACGATGCCGGCTACCGCAAGCCCTCCGAAGTGAAGCACGCGACCTATGAAGTGACGGCCGCCTATATCGCTGCCGGCATCGATCCGGCACGCTCGCCCATTTTCAACCAATCCCGCGTGCCCCAGCATGCTGAGCTCGCCTGGATCTTCAACTGCGTGGCGCGGCTCGGCTGGCTCGACCGCATGACGCAGTTCAAAGAAAAATCCGGCAAGCACAAGGAACGCTCGTCCGTCGGCCTCTACACCTACCCCGTGCTGATGGCTGCCGACATCCTTGCCTACAAGGCAACACATGTGCCCGTGGGCGAAGACCAGAAGCAGCACCTGGAACTGTCGCGCGACATCGCGCAGAAGTTCAACAATGACTATAACGTCCAGGATTACTTCCCGCAGCCCGAACCGGTCATCACCGGACCGGCAACGCGCGTGATGAGCCTGCGCGACGGCCTGCAGAAGATGTCCAAGTCGCACGAGTCGGACAATTCGCGGATCAACCTGACGGACGACGCCGATACGATTGCACAGAAGATCCGTCGCGCAAAAACCGATCCGCATCCGATGCCGGGCAACCAGAACGAATTCAAGGGACGGCCGGAAGCTGAAAATCTGATCAACATCTACGCGGCGTTGTCGGACGACAAATCCGAAAATGTGATGGCGAAGTTTGCCGGTCAGCAATTCTCGACTTTCAAAGGTGAGCTCGCGGACCTTGCGGTTGCGAAACTTGGGCCGATCACGACCGAGATGCGCCGGCTGATGGCCGACACGTCCGAGATCGACAAGATTCTGAAAGCTGGCGCCGAGAAGGCACAGGCAATCTGCGAACCCATCGTAGACGAAGTCAGGAAAATCGTCGGATTCGCAGACTAGTCGCCGGGCGAGCCGACGGGTGCATTAGGCGGAATCCCGTAGCTGAACATGATGTCATGGGTGCGCGGCTGCAAATGCTGGCCGCCATCGACGATGATCGTATCGCCGGTGATCGACGCCACCTTGGTCAGGAAGCTCAACGCCTCTGCGATGTCTTCGGGCTTGCTGCCGATACCCAGCGGCGTCCTGGAGTGCGCGAGCTTGAAACCTTCTTCCGTTTGATCTCCGCTGCGCAAGGTCAGGCCCGGCGCGATGCCACAGACGCGAATATCGGGCGCCATTGCCATCGCGAGCAGTCGGGTGGCGGATTCCAGTGCCGACTTGGTCAGCGTGTAGGAGAAGAAGTCCGGATTGAGGTTGAACACTTTCTGGTCGAGCACGTTGACGATGAGACCCTTGCAGCCGGCGCGCAATTGTTCGCGGAAATCCCTGGCCAGCAGTACCGGAGCGTGGTGATTGACCGCGAAGAGATGCTCGAGATTGGCACGGCTCACGTTCGAAACATCATCATATTCAAATGCCGACGCATTGTTGACGAGGAGGGAACAGAATCCCCAACCCGCGTTTACGCGCCCGAACATGTCTGCGAAGGACTCGATTTTTCCGAGATCGCCGGACAGAGTGACCGCGCGGCCACCGGCGCCGCTTATTTCCTTTGCCAACGCATCGGCATCGGTCGATGAATGATTGTAGTGGATTGCGACCGCCCAGCCTTCGCGCGCCAACCGGCGCACCATCGTCGCGCCGAGCCGCGCACCGCCGCCGGTGACCAACGCATAGCCATTGCGGTCGGGCGATCCGTTCATGGGCGCACGCGGAAAACTTCGACGCCGGCGCCCGCGGCTTCATTGTAAATGTCCGGTTTGAAGATCGAGACGCGGCAGGCGAGCACGCGCTTGTCCCGGAAGCAGAGTTTCACCAGCTCCTCCAGCAAGGTCTCGATGAATACGGTGTGCTTGCGCCGCGGCCATTTCCGGATCGCCTCGCGCACATAGTCATAGTCTACGATCGAGGTAACGCCCTTGACCCGGCGGCTTTGGGGTGCGGCGTACATTTCGACATTAATCACGATGCGCTGCGGTTTCTCGGGATGCCGCTCCCAGGGATGCAATCCAAGCTGCACTTCGGTCACGAGGTCGCGGATCATCATCCGGACATAACCCTTGTCCGTTGACCATACCGGCATTGCAGGCGGCGATTTGGGAACTTTCTTCATGCTGCGAGCTTTAGCATTCGCCGCCAAAGCGGTACAACTGCGCCTCCGCCCCTTTGCAGGTTCCATGTCCGGCTCGAACGTTACCCGCCTTCCCCTTGCCAGCGCGGCGCGCGCGGTGCGGCATGTGTTCATCCGCAATCTGGAGGTGCTCGCCCATATCGGCGTCCACGGACATGAGCAGGGCAAGATGCAACCCGTTCGGATCAACGTGGACCTGGCGGTCGAAGACACCGTGGTTCTGACGGACAAGCTTGACGCGGTCGTCGACTATGACGCCATAACGCGCCGAATCCGCGCAATTTTGGCAGCAGGTCATATCAACCTTGCCGAGACGCTGGCCGAGCGCATTGCCGTAACTTGCTTCGAAGACGCACGTGTGAAAACTGCTCGGATTCGGGTGGAAAAGCTGCACGCCTTGCCCGGCGCCGAGTCGGGCGGCGTCGAAATCGAGCGCGAACGGCCCTAGCCTTTCGCTTACGTAAACGCGCTATTATATCGGCGCCATGAGTGACCATCAGATCACTGAGACCCCGCAGACGCCTATGAAGGGCGTCGAACGTATTGCTGCCTATCTGAAAACCCTGCCGGATGCACCGGGCGTCTATCGCATGATGGATGCCAAGGGCGACATCCTGTACGTCGGCAAGGCCAAGAACCTGAAGAAACGCGTCGGCGCCTATGCGAGCGGGCGGCCGCATGCAGACCGGCTTACGCGCATGATCAACGAGACGGCAGAAATGCTGTTCGTGACGACGGCGTCCGAGACCGAAGCGCTTCTGTTGGAATCCAACCTGATCAAGCGGCTGAAGCCGCGCTACAACGTCTCTTACCGGGACGACAAAAGCTTTCCCAATATCCTGCTACGAGAAGACCACGCATTTCCGCAGTTGCTGAAACATCGTGGCGCAAAGTCGACGAAGGGCGTTTATTTCGGCCCCTTCGCGAGTGCCGGTGCGGTGAACCGCACGCTCAACACACTGCAACGCGCGTTTCTGCTGCGATCGTGCTCCGACTCGGTATTCGAGTCGCGTACGCGGCCTTGCCTCCTCTTCCAGATCAAGCGCTGCAGCGCGCCGTGCGTCGGCCGTGTCGATCAGGCCGGTTATGCGGAACTCGTGCACGAGGCCGAACTGTTCCTGACTGGCAAAAGCCGCACTGTGCAGGACTTGCTGGTCAAAGAGATGAGCAAGGCGGCGGAAGGCCTTGATTACGAGGCCGCCGCTCGCTTGCGTGACCGTATCCGCGCGATGAGCCATGTGCAGCTCAACCAGGGCATCAATCCATCGACCTTCTCCGATGCGGATGTCTTCGCGGCGTTCAGTGAAGGAGGCGAAACCTGCATCCAGGTCTTCTTCTTCCGCGCCGGGCAGAACTGGGGCAACAAGCCATACTTTCCGCGCCACCCGCGCGAGATGCCGACCGGAGAGGTTCTCGAAGCTTTCATCGGACAGTTCTATGACGAGCGCACTGCGCCGTCGCTTATTCTGCTGTCAGAAGCAATCGAGAACGCCGAACTGATCGGCGAAGCATTGACGTTGCGCGCCGAGAAGAAGGTCGAAGTGCTGGTGCCCCAGCGCGGCGAAAAGCGCGAGATCATCGAGATGGCGCTCAACAACGCGCGAGAGCAACTCGGCCGCCGCCTCGCCGAGAATTCCGCGCAGCGCGAACTGCTCGACGGCGTCGCCGATCTGTTTGGCCTGGACGGACCGCCTAAGCGCATCGAGGTCTATGACAATTCCCACATCATGGGCACGAACGCCCTCGGCGGCATGATCGTCGCCGGACCGGACGGCTTCGAAAAAGGCGAGTACCGCAAGTTCAATATCAAGTCGACCGAACTCACGCCGGGCGACGATTATGCAATGATGCGCGAAGTGTTGACGCGCCGCTTCTCACGCCTCGTCAAGGAAGGCGAGGATCCCAAGGCCAAATGGCCGGACCTGGTGCTGATTGACGGCGGTCCGGGGCAGCTATCCATCGCCCGCCAGGTCTTTGCCGATCTCGGCGTCGAGGACGTAGCCCTGGTTGGTATCTCCAAAGGGCCGGACCGGGATGCCGGCCGCGAACACTTCTACATGCCCGGCAAGGACCCTTTCCGCCTCGATCCGAAGAGTCCGGTTTTGTACTACCTCCAACGGCTGCGTGACGAAGCGCACAGGTTTGCCATCGGCAGTCATCGTAAGAAGCGCAGTAAGGCGATCGGCGCCAATCCCCTCGACGAGATCGCGGGCATTGGCGCGGGCAGGAAAAAGGCACTCCTTCAGCATTTCGGCTCGGCCAGAGCCGTGGCAGCGGCTGGCCTATCCGATCTTGAAGCGGTGACGGGCGTCAGCAGCGCCATGGCGAAGAAAATCCACGATTTCTTCCATCCGAGCGGCTGAGCAGCGATGCAATCCGGGGCCGAATTGCTCTAAGTTCGACTCATGTTTCACATTCCGAACACGCTGACCGTCCTGCGCATCCTGTTGGTGCCCGTTTTTGCCATTGCGTTCGTCATGCCGGGCGAGGCGGCACGGCTAACGGCTTTCGCTGTCTTCTGCGTCGCCGGTCTCAGCGATGCGCTGGACGGATTTGCCGCGCGCAAGCTCAACGCCGGCTCGGACTTCGGCCGCATGCTGGATCCCATCGCCGACAAGATATTGGTTGGCGTTGCGCTCATGATGCTGGTCGCCGAAGGTTCCGTGCACGAGTTCAGCCTAACGACGGGTCTCTCCAGTCTGTTGAAACTGGTGCCGGCGCTGATCATCCTGTCGCGCGAAATTCTGGTATCGGGCCTGCGCGAGTTCCTGGCCGGCGTCAGCGTCAGCGTCCCTGTGTCGAGCATCGCCAAACTCAAGACCACGATCCAGATGATCGCCATCGGCGCGATGATCCTCGGACCGATCGTCGATCGCTGGATTCCCGGATCGCTCGCTTTCGCCTACACGCTGTTGTGGGTCGCTGCGGCGCTCACAGTCTACACCGGCTATTCCTACTTCCGCGCAGGGCTTGCCTATACGCGCAAGAGCCGCGAGAGGGCCGCGTGAACATCCTGTACTTCGCCTGGGTGCGCCAGAAGGTCGGTCGCAGCGAGGAGACGATCGAACATACGCCGGAGTTGCGCACGGTCGGCGATCTTGCGCTCCGTCTCTGCGCGCGCGGCGGCGGCTACGCCGAGGCGTTCGGCGACATGTCCAGGCTGCGCGCGGCTGTGAACCAAGCGCATGCCTCGCTCGGCACTACCATCGACTCGGGTGACGAGATCGCGTTCTTTCCGCCGGTGACGGGCGGATGAGCGCCAATATCCACATCCAGGTCGAGGACTTCGATGTCAGCGATGAGATCAATGCTCTGACCGCCGAAGCGCCGCTCACCGGCGCGGTCGCGACCTTTACCGGATATGTCCGCGGCGACGACGGACTGACCGCGCTCACGCTGGAACATTATCCGGGAATGACCGAGCATGAGATTTCACGCATTGCTGCGGACGCGGCAAGGCGTTGGAGCCTGACCGGTGTCACCATCATTCACCGCGTCGGGCGGCTGGAGGTCGGCGAGCGCATCGTTCTTGTCGCGGTCGCATCGGGTCACCGCGCCGCCGCGTTCGAGGCTTGCGAATTTCTGATGGATTATCTCAAGACGCGCGCGCCGTTCTGGAAGCTTGAGGAGCGCGGCGGCCAGTCAGGCTGGGTCGAAGCGAAGGCGTCGGACGATGCGGCGGCGGAGCGCTGGCGCAAATCATGAATTTCCTTTGGGTGATCTTCACCGTCGTCGCGGCGGCAGGCCAGACGGCGCGCAACGCCATGCAGCGGGAGTTGACGACGAGCCTGGGGGCAGTAGGCGCGACGCATGTGCGGTTCCTGTTCGGCTTTCCATTCGCGTTGCTGTTCCTGGCCGCCGCTGCGTTCGTCACCCATTCGCCGCTGCCGCATCCACAGCCGGTGTTCTGGCTCTGGATCGTGTCGGGCGCGCTGACCCAGATCGGTGGTACGGCGCTGATGCTGATGACGATGACCGAGCGTTCCTTCGTCGTCACGGTCGCCTATCTCAAGACCGAGCCCCTGTTCGTCGCGGTTCTTGGCCTTGTGTTCCTGCACGATCCGCTGACGCCCGGCATGATTGCAGCCATCCTGATCGCGACGGCGGGCGTCGTGCTCATCTCGGTTCGCAGGGGGACGCAGCTCACCGGCGGGATGCGGCCGGCCCTCTTTGGCCTTGCCTCTGGTGGGATGTTCGCGATCTCGGCGATCGGCTATCGCGGCGGGATCCTGGCGCTGCACCTGCCGGGATATCTGATGCCGGCCACGTTCGCGCTGGCGGTCGGTCTTGTTGTGCAGGCCAGCGTGCTGACGGCCTATCTCGCCCTTGCCAATCCTGGCGTTCTGCGTTCGATCGTCCGGCTGTGGCGGCCGTCCTTGTTCGCCGGCTTCATGGGATCGGCGGCGTCGGAGTTCTGGTTCCTCGCCTTCGCTCTGGCGACGGCGGCGAGCGTGCGCACGCTCGGCCTTATCGATGTTCTGTTCGCGCAGATGGTCAGCCACATCGTGTTCCGGCAGAAGACCACCCTGCGCGAGGCCACGGGCATCGTCCTGCTTGTCGCGGGAGCAATTTTGCTGGTGTATTCGCACAAATAGCCACACGGAGAAGACCCATGATCGAGCGGACCATCGATATCGCGACCAGGGACGGCAAGACGACGACCTTCATCGTCCATCCCGAACGCGGCGGACCGCATCCGGTGATTTTCTTTTATATGGACGCGCCGGCGATCCGCGAGGAACTGCGCGACATGGCCAGACGTTTCGCCACCGCCGGATATTACGTCGTCCTGCCAAACCTCTATTACCGCAAGGGCGTGATGGAGATCGGTCCGCTCTCGCCCGATCCGCAATCGCCGGTGCGCAAACAGATGATGGAGCTGATGAGCTCGCTCTCCATCCCGCTGATCATGGAAGACACCCGCGCCCTGCTCGCGTTTGTCGACGACGATCCCGCCGCTGGCAAGGGACCGATGGGCGCCGTCGGGTACTGCATGAGCGGACAGTATGCGATCAACGCCGCTGCGCAGTTCTCCGACCGGTTCGGCGCCGCCGCCTCGATCTATGGCGTGCTTCTGATCACCGAAGCGACCGACAGCCCGCACAAGATGGCGGCGAAGGTGAAGGGCGAGACCTATTTCGCCTGCGCCGAAGTCGATCACTGGATGCCGCTGGAAAATGTCGAGCCGCTTCGCCAGGCGGTGAAGGGGCTGAAATCGGAAGTCGAGCTTTATCCCAAGGTCGAGCACGGATTTGCCTTCCCGCAACGTCCGGCCTTCAACAAGGACGCAGCGGAACGGCACTGGGAACGGCTGTTTGCGCTGTGGAAGCGCAACCTCTGATCCCTCGCCTTTTCCCTGTCACGCAACGGCGATACGCTCTCGCCGCAACGCGCCCGAGGAGAGCGGCATGGGACTTCTGGACGGACTGATCGGCGGCATGGTGGGCGCCGAGATGGTGACCGTGGTCAACGGGCTCATCGAAAAGCATGGCGGCGTGCAGGGCATCGTCAGCCAGCTCCAGACCAACGGCCTGGGGCCAACTGTCAATTCGTGGATCGCAGACGGTCCCGGCGCAGCGGTGACGCCGGCGCACATGCAGCAGGCGTTCGGGGAGACGACGCTCAACGAGTTGGCGGCCAAGGCCGGGATGTCGCCGCAGGATCTGGCGGCCAAGCTTGCCCAGGTTCTGCCCCACGCGGTCGACGCGCTGACGCCCGATGGCGTCGTGCCGAAGAGCTGAGAACCGTTCGGCCGGCTGGTTCCGACAACGCCCCGCGCGCTGTCACCGCCGTCAGCAATGGCGCGCGACGGCGCTCCGCCTGTCGATGATCGTATGGGCGTACAGGTCCCGTGACATGCGCAGATCCGGCGGCGCAGGCCAGGCGAGTCCCAGAAGATCGAGCATCGTCTGCGCGTTGGTTCCCATCTTGGACATTCCGGTGCCGCCTTCACCGAAGCGCACCACGGCGTTGTCTGCGAGCCGCACGATCTGGCCGTTGTTCGAGGCATTGACGGCGCGCGCGCAGGGCCAGGCACAGATCACATCCTCGAACTGCAGGCCGGCGTCCGGCGTGAGCACGCGCAGGATGCTGGCGAGCGCGCTGATGCCATAGCTGCGGCTGTACACGGGAAGACCGATCATCCCGCCGCAGGTCAGCTTCATCAGAACATGCGTATCCGTCCGGCCGATTTCGACGAAGTGCGTCTGCTTCATGCCGGTGAACGGGAGCTGACGCGCCCGATCTGCGTCGGTGATGCGAAAGAGTATCTGCGCCGAAAGGCCCGTCGCGATGGTCTGGTACGGCACCGGCAGATCTAGCTGCAGGGCGTCGGCCAGTCTGTCCGCCGCGGCGCCGGTCCTGGCGTAGTGATAGGTTGCGCTCGGGCCGAGCGAAAGGCCGACATGGTCGGCGGGCACGCATTCGATCTCGCCGGTTCGCAGATTCTGGATGGCGACGCCGGCGGCCCGCGATCCGTCGAAATAGATCTCGCAGATGCGCTGGCGGTGGCGATAGTCGATGCCGAGCCTCTCCGTCTCTCAGGTCTGAGGCAGAGATGGGGACCGATGATAGGAATTCAAGTCTAATCTGGGAAAATATGGCGTAAACTCGCGCTGGCCTGCGTCTGCTCTGGGTGACACACAGACCTGGCAGCATTCACTGGTCATTCGAGGTCTGAAAACGAAAACGGCGGCCCGAAGGCCGCCGCTTTGACGTACGAGGAAACGCGCGCTCAGGCTGACGTCTTCTTGCGGCGACGCATCGCGGCAGCACCGGCAAGTCCAGCACCGAAGAGCGAGAGGGTCAGAGGTTCAGGGACACTGATGCCTGTATCATTGAATCCCGTGACCAACCCATATCCGTAATTTACGACACCATCATTGTACACGCGACCCAATATAGTATCGCCGTTGAATCCCCCGCCGTTGTAGCCGTTGGTATCGAAGTAGATGGTGCCGCCTGCATTGGTGGTACCCGACACCGAAACGTCCATCAGCAAGTTGCCCTTCGAGGGATCGTAGGTGAAGGGGGTCGTGAGATTGACGACGAGCGTGTCGCCAAACGCCCAAGCTTGCGAGAGGTTTCCGCTGAACACGAGCGTGTTACCGGTACCTATGTTCGAAGCAAAAGTTGACGAAAGCGAGTTCCAGTTTGCCGGGGAAGTCGAGAGCGAGATATTCCAGGTGCCGGAGTTCATGGCAGTGGCACCGTTATCGCTTATTGTGTTGTAGAATTCGAGACTGGTGATGGCGATGGCACCGGAAAACGCGCTCGACGCGTAGACCTGCTGATATTCACCCATATAGGCGCAACCGAAGGGGAAGCAGTTACCGGTTCCCGTGTCAGCCGGCAGTCCAATAATTTCTGCCTGAGCGGGCGATACGGCCCAAGCCAAGGCTAGCGCAGCGCCAAAAATTAACCTTCTCATAGCCACCCCTTTGTTTTTCACCCTGTAGTTGCACGCAACTCCTGTGCCAAAAAGGGACCCGCAGTAAGAACAATAGCTTGCAACGGCGAAAAACGGCTCCGCAGCGCATGAGTGTAAAGAATCCTTACGTCTTGCTCCGCTGCACCCGCAACGCGCGCGACAGTCCTGATGAAAAACGAAAACGGCGGCACGATGGCCGCCGTCGTTACTACTCCTTGGACGATGAGTCGTCAGGCCCGTTGTTTCCAGCGGCGGCGCATTGCAGCGGCACCTGCAAGGCCCGCACCCAAGAGTGACAGAGTGAACGGCTCGGGGACTCCAGTTTGCGGAATTACGGAACCAAGCGTGATATCACCAAACGCAACTTGATCGGTGGTACCGGCAAAATCCACCGAATAGGCCGTCCCGGCGAACGCAACTCCGATCGGCTCATAGGGACAATACGGTTGGACGCAGCTCGCGTCTGACGGCGTCTGTGGAAGAGACAATGTCGCTAACAGCGTGCCTGTGCCATCCAATCCGCTATAAACGGATACACTCGTGCCTGTTGTGAAGGGCGACGTATAGTAAAAAGAGAAACCGGTCGTGAAGCCACCGGTTACGTCCATCGTGCTGCTGGGGCCTGTATAGTAGAAGAGCGCATTTCCGCTCGGAAGCCCTTGCGTGTTGCAACCGCCCGCCGGATAGGGCTGGCATGTGCTGCTATTGCTCGAAAATGTTATTCCGTAGTTGGGGCCTGGACCCGAACCATTGGAACCGAAGCCACCGTCGTAATAGTTGAGCGGACCTTCCTGCACGGCTTCGTTTAGTCCCACAAAATCCAGCAGCACGGCCGCATTTGCGGGCACACCTAAGCTGAGCGACAAGCCGATCGCATAAGCACCCAGCAAAATTCCTTTGTGCAATTGCATCTCCGTCTCCCGCTTTTTGAACTCGATCGCCAAACTCATGGTGGGAGGCAATTAATGTGCCAAATTGGAACATGCTGAAATTTCAGAAGGTTAATTTTTGCGGCCCCTCGGGCGTGTAAATCCCTTTGACAGTGTCAGCAGAATCGGCCCCGCACCTGCTGGGGTCCGAGTGTCTATGGTTGCCCGCCACGCCCCGGGGCGCACCTCAACGATTGCGCGACAAACAAGACGCGCAGTGGATACGACGTGTACTGATAATCTAGCGCACTCGCCCAAACCGGGCCGTCCGCAAGGGACGGCCCGTTGTGCGACTATCCCGCCTTTGCCAGCTTCACCACGCTCACCGGGCGGCGCACGTCGTCGGCATAGTCGTTCATCAGGGTCTCGGTGATGCGGGCCGGCTTGTATTTGTAGGAACCGATCTCCGATACCGGGGTCACTTCGGCGCCGGTGCCGGCAAGAAAGCATTCCTCGAAGCCGGGAAGCTCGCTCGCCTCGATGCGTTTTTCCTCGACCGGGATCTGGCGCGCCTTGGCAAGTTCGATCACCGATTTGCGCGTGATGCCGTTGAGAAAACAGTCCGCAATGGGCGTGACGAGCTTGCCGTCCTTGACGAAGAAGATGTTCGCGCCCGTCGCCTCGGCGACATAGCCGCGATAGTCGAACATCATCGCATCGGCATAGCCCTTGGCCTCGGCCGCGTGCTTGGAGAGCGTGCAGATCATGTAGAGGCCGGCGGCCTTTGCCTGCGTCGGCGCGGTATCCGGCGCGGGGCGCCTCCAGGTCGAGATGTCCAGGCGGATGCCTTTCAGTTTCTCGGCCGGGTCGAACATGGACGGCCAGGCCCAGGCGGCGATGGCGACATGAATCTTGGAATGCTGGGCGGCGACGGCCATCATCTCGCTCCCGCGCCACACCACGGGGCGGACATAGGCGTCGGGCGAGCCCAGACTCTCTGTGGCCTTGTACGATGCCTTTTCGATTTCTGCGGGCGTGTAGGGAATCGTCATGCCCATGAGGCGGGCGGAGTCGAAGAGGCGTTGGGTGTGCTCTTCCAGCTTGTAGATGCGGCCATTGTACATCCGCTCCCCCTCGAACACGCAGGAGCCATAGTGCAGGCCGTGGGTGAGGACGTGGATATTGGCCTGTTTCCAGGGCACCAGATGGCCGTCGAACCACAGGGATCCGTCGCGCTGATCGAAGGGAAGAACGTCGGCCATGACAATCCTTTCGCCCTTGCCCGTATCGCGGCCAGGGCCTAGTTATCGTAAGGGGTTAGCACCCTTTTGCGGCCATTATAGTGCCGCGGAGGGCAGGGAAAACAAGGCGCCAGGAATAGCAGCCATGACCGCCGCCCAGTCATCCGTGGAGGACCCGCACCTTCTCGTCGTCGACGATGATGAGCGTTTGCGCGGCCTTCTGCACCGTTACCTGACATCCAACGGCTATCGCGTCACCGCTGCGGCGGATGCGGCGGATGCCCGCGCCCTGATGAAGAGCATGGCGTTCGACCTTCTCGTGCTCGACGTCATGATGCCGGGCGAATCCGGCATGGACCTGACCAGGTCTCTGCGTACCCATTCCCAGGTGCCGATCCTGATGCTGACCGCGCGCGGCGAGTCTGAGGACCGCATCGCCGGGCTGGAGGTCGGCGCCGACGATTACCTGCCCAAGCCATTCGAGCCGCGCGAGCTGTTGCTGCGCGTCGGCGCCCTGCTCCGCCGCGCTGCGCCGCCCGCCAGGTCCGCCCACGCCGAAGTGCGCATGGGCGATTCCGTCTATGATCCCGAGCGCGGGCAATTGCGCCGAAAGGGCAAGCCCGTGCACCTGACGAGTTCGGAGGCCGCGCTCCTGCAACTGTTCGCCGCCAATGCCGGACGCAGCTTTTCCCGTTCGGATCTGTGCACGCGGCTTGGCGTGTCGCTCGAACGTTCGATCGATGTGCAGGTGACGCGCCTGCGCCGCAAGATCGAGGAAGATCCCAAGCTTCCGCTCTACCTGCAGACCGTGCGCGGCGTTGGATATGTCCTTGTCCCAGACCGCGTCACCTGAACCCCTGCGCGGCATGGCGCGCTACGATCCCTGGCGGTTCGTGAAGGGCTTTCTGCCGCGCGGGCTGTTCTGGCGCTCGCTTCTCATCATCGTCACGCCGATGATCCTGCTGCTCGGCATCGCATCCTACGTTTTCTTCGAGCGGCATTTCGACGAGACGACGCGGCGCATGGCGCGCGACGTGGCGGCCGACGTCGCCTTCATGATCAATGTCGAGGATTCCTATCCCGACAAGGAACGCGCCGCGCTGCGCGACCGCGAGAAGCGCGTCATGCAGTACGACATCTCCTTCGACCGCGGCGCGATGATTCCGGCCGCCGCGCGCAAGCATCGGCTGACCAGCCTCGACGTTGCGCTGATGGATGTCATGACCGAGACGATCGGCGAGCATCGCCCCTTCACCACGGTGCATGTCGGCACCGAGATCGCGCTGCGCGTGCAGGTGCATGACGGCGTGCTGCAGATCGTCGTGCCGCATGAACGTCTCAGCGCCTCGAGCGCGGACATCTTCATCCTGTGGATGGTGGGCTCTGCGATCTTCCTCGTCGCCGTCGCGGTGCTGTTCCTGCGCAACCAGGTGCGCCCGATCGAGGCGCTTGCCTATGCGGCGGAGAATTTCGGCAAGGGCCGGACGGTCACCGACTACAAGCCCTATGGCGCGGCGGAGGTGCGGCGCGCGGCGCAGGCGTTCATCACCATGCGCAACCGCATCGAGCGCCATGTCCAGCAGCGCACCGAGATGCTGGCCGGCGTCAGTCACGATCTGAAGACGCCCCTGTCGCGCATGAAGCTGCAGCTTGCGATGATGGGCGAGACGCCCGACATCAAGGCGATGCGCGCCGACATCGTCGACATGGAGCATATGCTCGATGCCTATCTCGAATTCGCGCGCGGCGAAGGCGGCGAACAGGCGCTGACCACCGATCTCGGCGAACTGGTGCGCGATGCCGCCTCGGCCGCCGCCAATGCGCGCCGCGCCGGAGCCGAACGCGTCAGCATCACGATGCCTGAGCACATCGAAGTGTCGGTGAAACGTCAGGCGCTGCGCCGCTGCGCGACGAACCTGATCGACAATGCGCTCAAGCACGGCAGGCAGGTAAAGGTGAGCGCGACGCGCGACGAACGCTTTATCCGCATCATCGTCGACGATGACGGACCGGGAATCGCGCCGGATCGGCGCGAGGAAGCGTTCCGCCCCTTTCACCGCCTCGATGAAGGCCGCAACCTGAAGGCCGGCGGCGTCGGCCTCGGTCTTGCGATCGCGCGCGATCTGGCGCGCGGCCATGGCGGCGATGTCCTGCTCGACACGAGTCCGCAGGGCGGACTACGCGCGACGATCAGGCTGCCGGCTTAGTACCATAACGACCAACACCGTCTTGGCCGCCCCTGAAGCGTTGATTCAGGGCACGGGCCGCAACGGATGATCGACGATGAATGCGCGCCCGTCCGTCACCGCGATGGCGGAGTGTTTCGTATTGGACGGCACAATCGCGACCGATGAGGGACCCACGCGCCGGGTCACGCCGTCAACCGTGATGTCGAGCTCGCCTTCGACGATCTGCCAGACCTCTTCGTGCGGATGAAAATGCTCGTGGATCGAGGCGCCGGCGTCGAATTCGTACTGCACGAACGACATGCTCGGCGAATCGAAGAAGCGTCCGCGCCAGCCCGGCTTGCGCACGATGACGGGAAGTTCGCGTGTCTCGATGAACGCCATGGCGCGATGCTGCGCGCATCGCGTGTCCGGCTCAAGAGCCCAGTTCGCGGGCCCGCTTGTGGGCGGCGGCAACAGCACGGCGCATCAGCGGCGACAGGCCGCTTTTGCCCATCAGGACCGCGAGCGCGGCCTCCGTCGTGCCGCCGGGACTGGTGACGTTCCGGCGAAGTTTCGCGGCCGGTGATGAGTCGGAATCCAGCAATGCGCCCGAGCCGGTCACCGTCGCGCGGGCCAGCCGTTCTGCGACCGGCCGCGACAGTCCTTCGCAGACCGCGGCGGCGGCCAATGCCTCCACGAGATGAAAGACATAGGCCGGGCCGGAGCCGGACACGGCCGTCACCACGTCGATGTCGCCTTCCCTGGCAACCCACAGCGTCTCGCCGAGGGCGGCGAGCAATCGGCCGGCGAGCGCCTTGTCCTTCGAGGTCACGCCTTTTGCCGCAAACAGCGCGGTGATGCCGCGCCCGATGGCGCCCGGCGTGTTCGGCATGGCGCGGACAATGCGTGCCTTTGCGCCCCAGGCTTTCCTGAGCGTCGCCGTGTTGGTGCCCGCCGCGATGGAGATCATCAGCGCACCGGATTGCGCGATGGATTTCAGGCTTGCCGCCTCGTGCTTCAGAACCTGGGGTTTCAATGCGACGATGCAGGCACGCGCGCGAACCGTGTCGATGCTGTCGGTGCGGGCGAAAAGCGCGATGTGCTCCTTGCGCGCGAACTCTTTCAATTCCTTCGATGGCGAAGGTTCGACCGCGACGACCGGGCCGATCTGCTGTCTGGTCCAGCCGGCCAGCAGCGCACCACCCATGCGCCCGGCGCCGATGAGAAGGATGGCGCTCACGCCTGACCGGCGCACTCCAGCACCGCGGCGGCGACGGCTTCTTCTGCGGTCTTGCCGCCCCACAGCACGAACTGGAATGCCGGATAATAGTGCTCGCAGGCCTCGAGCGCGAGATTAAGCAACGCTTCGCACTGCGATGCGCTGGCGCGCGCGTCGGGAAAGATCATGGCATGGCGAAAGACGATCGTGCCGTCATCGGGCCAAAGATCGAAGTGACCGATCCACAGCCGCGCGTTCACATACATCAAGAGGTCGGCGACGTTGCTGCGCCGGACGGTATCGGTGATGCGCATGTCGAACGCGCTGGACAGATGCAGCGACTGAAGATCGTCGCGCCAGGAGAAACTGAAATGATGATCGCTCCAGCGTCCGGCGACGGAGAGATTGAGTTCGTCGCGGCCGGCACGCTCAAAGGCCCAGCCATTCTCCTCGACCGTCCGCTCGAGCATGTCGATCGGATGCGGGGTATGGGCCGGTTCGTCCTGGTGGATGAAGGTCATCAAGTGCTCCAGAATCCGTCCGCGACGCAACGCGAAGCAGTCGTGAGTCAAACTGGCACAAGATTTTGTGGCCGCACAAGAGTCTGACTCCACGGGGCTTGGGACAGTCGGAGCCATTCACAGCTTTGGCCGTGCGGCGTTTTGAATCTGAATCGGGGGTGATTTGGGGAAGCCGAGTCCGTTTCGACGCAAATCCGTCGATCCTGTTATCCCCAATATCGTGCCGGTCTTTTTTTCGGGCGCCGTCAGCAGAACGAAGGAACTACCCCGCCGGCGGAGTCAATTTTGACTCAAGCGCGGCGATCCGGGCTTCAAGCGCTTCATTCTCGGCGCGCGCCTTTGCGGCCATCGCCTTGACGGCCTCGAACTCCTCGCGAGGTACGAAATCCATGTCAGTGACGAGTCTTTCGAGCCGCTGCTTCACGAAAGTGTCGATTTCGTCACGAACGCTTTTGGCGGCGCCGGCGGCGTCAGTGAAGATTCGGGCCATGCCGTCGAGAAAGGGATTGTCGGTCTGTGCCATGGGGCTCTCCTGCGTGACCTGTATATGGCGAGCCGGACGCCGCCCGGCAAGGACCGCAGGTCCTTCGACACGCTCAGGGTCAGGGCCAATTAAATTCCCTCATGCTGAGCGCGTCGAAGGATGGACGGCGCGCACAGCCGGGACACCTTGATCTTACTTGACACGCAGGGCCGAAGCGATGCGACCTGCGCCGATGGTTCTGGCCTCTCTGCCCTTTCCCGATATCGACCGGGTTGCCCTGCATATCTGGGGTCCCATCGCCATCCGCTGGTACGCTCTGGCCTACATCGCCGGGCTTTTGTTCGGCTGGTGGGCCGCGGCGCGGATGACGCGCGAAAAGGGCCTGTGGACAAGCCCGACCTTCAACAGGAAAGCGCCGATCACGGCCGACCAGGTCGGCGACCTCGTCGTGTGGGCGACGTTCGGCGTGATTCTTGGCGGACGCATCGGCTGGATTCTGTTTTACGGCATAGCGCTGTGCAGCGTGTCGCCGGAGTCGACCTTCTGCCTCGGATCGCATGGCGAGCCGGGCCTGCCAATGGCCTTCCTCACCGATCCGGTGCGCCTGATCACGATCTGGCAGGGCGGCATGTCCTTCCATGGCGGCCTTGCGGGCGTCGCCGTCGCGCTGTGGCTCTTCTGCCGCCGAAACAAGCTTGAGCTCATGCAGGTTTCCGACATGCTCGCGGTCGTTGCACCGATCGGGCTCTTCTTCGGACGTCTCGCCAACTTCGTGAACGGCGAATTGTGGGGAAAGGTCACCGATGTTCCCTGGGCGATGGTGTTCTGCACGCGGCATATCCAGCAGCAGTTCGGTGGCGATTGTCCGGCCGGCATCCTGCCGCGGCATCCGAGCCAGCTCTACGAAGCCGCGCTGGAAGGTCTTGCGCTGTTTGCGATCCTGCAGATCGGGTTGCGCGTTCTGCGCTCGCATGACCGGCCCGGACTGCAGACCGGAATCTTCTTTGCCGGTTATGGCGCGTTCCGATTCTTCGTCGAATTCTTTCGCGAGCCGGACGGACCGTTCCTCGGCTGGTTCAGCATGGGCATGGCGCTATCGATTCCGCTGTGGCTCGCGGCCGCCTATTTCCTGTGGACGTCGCTGACGGCTCCAAAGGCGAAAAGCGCGTGACGCCGCTCGGCCAGCGCATCGCGGCGCTGATCGCTGCCGGCGGGCCGATCTCCATCGCCGAATTCATGACCATGGCGCTGCACGACCGCGAGGCGGGCTATTATGCGACGCGCGATCCGTTCGGCGCGGCAGGAGATTTCATCACGGCGCCTGAAGTCAGCCAGATGTTCGGTGAACTCATCGGACTTTGGCTCGCCCAGGTCTGGATCGACCAGGGAAAGCCGCAGCGGCCGCTGCTGGTCGAACTTGGTCCTGGCCGCGGCGCGCTGATGGCGGACGCGCTGCGCGCCCTGAAGCTGGTGCCGGAATTCCGTGCCGAGCTGGACGTGCTTCTGGTTGAAGCCAGTCCGACGCTGCAAAAGGCGCAGGAAGAAACCCTGCGTGATTGCGGCGTGAAAATTCATTGGACCGACAGTTTCACATCCGCGACAGGCGGACGACCGCTTTATCTGATCGCGAACGAGTTCTTCGATGCTCTGCCCGTGCGCCAATATGTGAAGACAGAACGCGGCTGGTGCGAGCGCATGGTGACGCTCGATAAAAATGGCGCGCTTGTTTTTGCAGCCGCGCCATCGCCGATTGCTGCCGCGCTTGTTCCGGCAAACCGCGACGGCGCGCCGCCTGGCGGCGTGTATGAAGCGTCTGCGGCTGGCGAGGCGATCGCCGAAGAGATCGCGCACGCCATCGCGCGCGACGGAGGCGCGGCGCTGGTCATCGACTACGGCTACAGCAAGCCGGGATTTGGCGAGACGCTGCAGGCAGTGTCGGGACACACATTCGCGGACGTTCTTGGCCACCCGGGCGCGAGCGACCTGTCGGCCCATGTCGATTTCGCCGCGCTGGGCGAAGCTGCGAAGCGCGGCGGTGCCGCGGCCTATGGACCGGTCGAGCAAGGCGCCTTCCTGATATCGCTCGGCATCGTGGAGCGGGCAGAGAAGCTCAGCCGCAATCACCTTCAGGACATGACCGTTGAACTTGACCGCCTGACGAAGCCGGAACAAATGGGCACGTTGTTCAAAGCCATCGCGATCGTTCCAAAATCGGCACCGGTACCACCTGGGTTTTGAATTGAATTCGCCTTCCCAAGAGGGGGAGGTGAAAAAAGGCGACGAATGTTGATCCTGAAGGCCAACGACCTTAGCGACCTGCCCGGCATCGCGCACGGATTTTTCGGCCGTCGCGGCGGCGTGTCGAGCGGAATCCATGAGTCGCTGAATTGCGGCCCGGGTTCGACCGACGCGCCCGAAAAGGTCGCCGAGAATCGCCGACGGGTGCGCGAGGCCATCGGCGCGGATTCGCTGAACACGCTTTATCAGATCCACAGTCCGGCGGCAGTTACGGTCGACGCCGCATGGAACGCCGGACCGCAAGCCGATGCGATGGTGACGAAGATCCCCGGCATTGCGCTCGGCATTCTTACCGCAGATTGCGCGCCGGTGCTGTTCGCCGATCGGGACGCCCGGGTCATCGGCGCAGCGCATGCCGGCTGGAAGGGCGCGCTTGCCGGCATCGTCGACTCGACGATCGCCGCCATGGAAACGCTTGGCGCGCACCGTGAGCGGATCGTGGCCGCCATCGGACCCTGCATCTCCCAGGCGAATTACGAGGTGGGTGCGGAGTTCCACGCACGATTCGTGGACGAACGCGCCGGCAATGCCCGATTCTTCATCACCGGCGCCCGCCCCGGTCACTTCCAGTTCGATCTGGAATCCTTTGTCGCAGCGCGCCTAGCCCATGCCGGCTTAACCAAGGTGTCGCGGCTTTCCGCCTGCACTTATGCGCGCGAGGTCAATTTTTTCAGTTTCCGCCGCGCCACGCATCGTGGCGAAAAGGACTATGGCCGCGAAATTTCGGCGATTGTGCTCCGCTGACACTTCACCCAAGCGGGCGCAATTGCTACAAGCCCGTCATCAAACCATCACAGTGCGGGGCAGGCTTCCATGGCCGATGAAAACGGATCCCGGGGCATGAAGCTGCTCGCGGGCAATTCCAACCGCGCTCTTGCCGAGGCGGTCGCCCAATATCTCAAACTGCCTTTCACCAAGGCCGTCGTCCGCCGCTTCGCAGACATGGAAGTGTTCGTCGAAATCCAGGAGAACGTCCGCGGCGAGGACATGTTCGTCATCCAGTCGACGAGCTTTCCGGCCAACGACAATCTGATGGAGCTTCTGATCGTCATTGACGCGTTGCGCCGTGCGAGCGCGCGCCGCATCACCGCGGTCATTCCCTATTTCGGTTACGCGCGCCAGGACCGCAAGGTCGGCCCGCGCACGCCGATCTCCGCCAAGCTCGTCGCCAACCTGATCACCGAGGCGGGAGCGAACCGGGTTCTTACCGTCGACCTGCATGCCGGGCAGATTCAGGGCTTCTTCGATATTCCCACCGACAATCTCTACGGAATGCCGGTAATCGTGCGCGACATACAGGATTATCTCGGCACCGGCGATCACCTGATGGTCGTCTCGCCCGACGTCGGCGGCGTCGTGCGCGCGCGTGCGCTCGCCAAACGCCTCGGCGCCGATCTCGCCATCGTCGACAAGCGCCGCGAGCGCGCGGGCGAGTCCGAAGTGATGAACATCATCGGCGATGTGAAGGGCCGCTCCTGCATCCTGATCGACGACATCGTCGATTCCGGCGGCACCATCTGCAATGCCGCCGAGGCTCTGCTCAAGAACGGCGCCAAGGATGTCTGCGCCTACGCCACGCATGGTGTCCTGTCGGGAGGCGCGGTGGCGCGCATCGCGGGATCAAAACTGAAATCGATGGTGGTGACGGATTCGATCGCCGCGACCGAGGAGCTCAACCGCTGTCCGAACATCCGCCGCATCTCCATCGCGCCGCTGATCGGCGAAGCCATGCGCCGCATCAACCACGAGGAAAGCGTCTCGAGCCTGTTCGACTAGGGCGCATTCGTCTTCATATTCTTCGATCGCCGTGGCACCTCTGGGCCGGGCGATGACGAAATTCGGGTGAAACAGGGCTTTCCGCCCCCTTTGTCCTCCCCGCCGAGCCACGCTAGGCTTTCCAAAACAACATAATGCGGGAGGTTTCGATGCATGTCGGAATGGGCATTATTTTCCAGGCGACCGATCCGAAACGAACGGATCACGATGTCTACCGCGCAGAGCTGAAACTCGGCGATCTCGCCGAACCGCTCGGCTTCGATTCGATCTGGGGCGTGGAGCATCACTTCACCGACTACACGATGTGCCCGGATGTCCTGCAATATCTCAGCTACTTTGCGGGGCGCACCACGAAGATCCAGCTCGGTTCGATGGTCGTCGTGCTGCCCTGGCACGATCCGATGCGCGTCGCCGAACAAATCTCCGTTCTCGACCACCAATCGAACGGCCGCTTCATTCTCGGTTTGGGGCGCGGCCTCGGCCGCGTGGAGTTCGACGGCTTCGGCGTCGACCAGAACACGGCGCGCGAGCGCTTCGTCGAATCCGCGCAGATGCTGCTTGAAGGCCTTGAGCGCGGCTGGTGCGAGTTCGATGGCAAGCTCATCAAGCAGCAGCGCCGCGACATCCGCCCGCGCCCGTTCAAGAGCTTCAAGGGCCGCACCTATGCGGCGGCCGTGTCGCCGGAGTCTTCTGAAATCATGGCGCGGCTCGGCATCGGCCTTCTCATCATTCCGCAGAAGGCATGGGACGCCGTGATCACGGAGATGTCGAACTACCGCCGCATCTATCAGCAGGTGAACAAGGCCGATGCGCCGCCGCCGATTCTGGCCGGCTGGGTTTTCTGCGACGAGGACGCCGGCCGCGCCGAGGAAATGGCGCGCGAATATATCGGCGGATACTGGAAAACGGTGCTCAAGCATTACGAGCTCGAAGGCGATCACCTGACCAAGACCAAAGGCTATGAGAGCTATGGCGCGATGCAGAAGATGATCAGCACGCCCGGCGCGCGCGATTCGATGATCGATTTTTTCCTCAGCCTGCAGGTCTTCGGCACGCCGGATCAGTGCTATGAGCGCATCGTGGATTTTTCGGCACGGTTGGGCGCGGAAACGTTCAACGGCGTCTTCTCCTATGCCGGAATGCCCTATGACATGGCCGAGAAGAATCTGCGCCTGTTCGCATCAAAGGTCATGCCGCGCCTCAAGGCGCATCAGCCGGCGCGCGCCAGGGCGGCGGAGTAGGCTTTCGTGCCGACGCCGGCCGACATCCGCAAGTTTGCGCTCTCGCTCGAAGGCGTGAGCGAGATCGATCATTTCGCGCGCCCGGCCTATCGCACGGCCAAGCGTATCTTCGCGGTGATGCGGCCCGACGGGCTCTATCTCAACGTCGATGACGAACGAAAGGAGTTCCTCTTCGAGGCTGATCCCAGGGTCTTCGTCAAATATATGTGGGGCAAGCGTTCCAACGTCATCGT
>Ga0265313_10000908_pt1 | contig 29621 bp, 14 predicted proteins | sample 4123metaG_FD_203122 | JGI IMG/M metagenome (GOLD analysis project Ga0265313, IMG submission 203122) | Rhizosphere microbial communities from Carex aquatilis grown in University of Washington, Seatle, WA, United States - 4-1-23 metaG | ecosystem: Host-associated > Plants > Roots > Rhizosphere >...
GGTGAGATCGATAAGCTTCAATTCCTCATCGGTCTTCGCCGATTTTTCACCCTCGATAAGGATTTCGTTTTTGTCCCACGTGCGGACGGCGACATCGCCGTTGATGTTGCTGAGGACGATTTCGCCGGTGGCGTTGAACGGGCCGGTGCGAGTGAACGGTTCCTTGAAGTCGTAGTCGTTGGCGCGTGCGACGGCGGCGAACGTGAGAGCGAGTGCAATCAGGGTAATTTTCATGAGGGGAGCGGACTGTGAGCGATAACCTGCGCCGGTTGGAAAAGTTACTCGGCGCGGAGCGCCACGACAGGATCGATGTGGGTGGCGCGGCGGGCGGGCAGGTAACAGGCGAGGAGCATCGTCGCGGCGAGGACGGCGAGGTTCGTGGCGAGGAGCCACAGGCCGGGGAGTTTCAATTCCGGCATCGCCCGGCCAAGGACCATGTTCAGGCCGAAATAAAACGGCACGCCGACGATGACGCCGATGACGAGGAGCTTCACGCCTTCGCGGAGAACCATGCGCAGGATGTCGCCCGGCTGCGCGCCGAGGGCCATGCGCACACCGATGTCACGCGTGCGCTGGAGCATAAGCTGCGAGATGACGCCGAAGAGCCCGACGGCGGCGATCAACAGGCCCATGCCGGCGGAAATGCCGAGGTTGACGATCACGAGATCGATGTTCGAGAGGTTGCGATCGATGTCGGCGCGGAGCGAGCCGGGGCGCGAGACGGGCAGGTCGGGGTCGAACGCGGCGACGGCCTCGCGCACGCTTTTCGTGAGCGATTCCGCGGGCAGCGAGGAGCGGATCGCAAGCCCGAGATAACGCGACGGCACCTGGATCAGCGGGCGATAAAGTTGGAAACGCGTCGTGGGCGCATCGAAGCGCACGACCATCTTCACATCGCCGACGACGCCGATGATTTGGGTGAATTTTTCGTCGTCGCCGAGGCGCACGCGGCGGCCGACGGGATTTTCGCCGGGCCAGAAACGCTTGGCAAAGGCCTCGTTGACGAGGGCGACGGGCGGATCTTTTTCGGTGAGTTGCGAGGTGAAAACGGCGCCCTGTTTTATCGGGATGCGGAATGTGGCGAAATAGTCGGGCGAAACGGTTGCGACCTCGGCGAGCGGCTCGCGACCGCGCTCCTCGGGTGGCCGGCCCTCGACGGCGAAGCGGGTGTTTTCACCGAGGGAGTATACCGGCACACCGGTGGACAGGGTGGCGTGCTCGACGCCGGGAATGACGGCGAGGCGATCGAGGACGGCACGCTGGAATTCACGCTGACGCGCATCGTCCGGATAGCGGTTGTAAGGCATCGCGATGAAACCGTTGTAGATCCCATCCATGTTCCAGCCGACATCACGGTGAGTGAAAGTCTTGGCACCGATGCCGAAGGACGCGGCGGTGCCGACCAGCGCGAGAGCGAGAGCGAGTTCGCAGACGATCAATGTGCCTTTGAGTCGCTGGTGCGAGCGACTCGCGGTCGAGGAGCGGGAGCCTTCTTTCAACGCTTCGGCTGCGGGTGCGCGCGAGGAAAGCCACGCGGGCGCAAGGCCGAAGGCGATGCCGCTGAGCAGAGCGGCGAACGCGGCGAAGGCGAACACGCGGCCGTCGAGCGGAATGGCGAAGCCGGGTTCGTTGCTGATGATAAGGAGCCGGCCGATGATGTCGTTGTTCCACGACGCGACGAAGAGACCGCCGATGCCGCCGGCGACGGCGAGAACGAGGCTCTCGACCAAAAGCGGAACCATCAACTGGCGGGTGTTGCCGCCGAGTGCGGCGCGCACGGCGAATTCGCGGCTGCGACCGAACGCGCGCGCGACTTGCAGGCTGGCGAGGTTGGCGCAGGCGATGAGGAGCATCGTGAGCGAAATGCCGGTCATCAGCCAGAGAAGGCTGCGGCTGACGCTGTCCATGTTCGAGTCGTGCAGCGGGACGAGGCGCAGGCCGAGGCCGGCGTTTTCCTTCGGGTGCGCCTGCGCGAGCCGCGCGGCGATGGCGTTGAGTTCGCTCTGCGCCTGGCGGAGCGTGACGCCGGGCTTGAGGCGGGCGACGGCCTGCATCCAGGAATTGTCGCGCTGGGTGCGGAAAACGGTTTCGAGCGTGCGCGGGATGATGAACTCGATCGGCCCCCAGACGAGTCGCGATTCAAACGAATCCGGGAGGACGCCGATGATGGTGAACTGCTGGGTGTTGATGCGCACGGTGCGGCCGATGACCGCGGGGTCGGCGGCGTAGCGGCGCACCCACGCGCGTTGGGTGAGCACGACGACGCGGGGCTTGCCGGGTTCATCCTCGCCGGGCATGAAGCCGCGGCCGAGCGAGGGATGCACGCCGAGAAGGTCGAAGAAATCGGCGGTGACGGTCAGGCCGTTGACCTGTTCGACGGGCTGGCGGGGTTCGCCGAATGTGAAGGCGTCGCCGTTAAAAATCGCGAGTGAGCTGAACGACGTGGCCGATTCGCGGATGTCGAGCATGTTGCCCGGAGCGTGTCCGCGGTTCTGCGACTCGCGCGAAGTTCCGAAGACGCGCACCAAGCGGGCGGCATCGGGATACGGCACATCGCGCAGGAGGAAGGCGTTGGCCAAGCTGAACGATGACGCGCTGAGCCCGATGCCGAGGGCGAGCGTGAGCGCGGCGACGATGGCGAAGCCGGGCGATCCGGCGAGGGAGCGGAACGCGAAGCGGAGGTTGTTCATGGGCGAAAGCGACAACTGACGGGCGCGGCTATTCGGCGCGCAGGGCGGCAATGGGGTCAATGCGGGTGGCACGACGGGCGGGCAGCCAGCACGCGAGCGCGGCGGTGGCGAGGAGCAGCACGACGACGGCGGGGAACGCGACCGAGTCGAGCGCATGCACGCCGAAGAGCACGTGCGACAGCCCAAAGGAGAGACCGAGCGCAAGCCCGAGGCCGACGAAGAGGCCAATGAGTGTGAGGCGCAGGCCTTCGCGCGACACGAAGCGCATCACGTCGGAATGCGTGGCGCCGAGTGCCATGCGCACGCCGATTTCGCGGGTGCGGTTTGTCACGCCGTAGGACACGACGGAGTAAAGGCCGAGGATCGCGAGCAGCAGGCCGATCGCGCCTTGCACGCCGGCAAGGATCGCGCCCGCGCGCAGCGGCATCAGCGCGAAGGCGCTGTTCAACATGTGTTCGTCGAGCGTCTCGACAGCATAGACGGGCAGATCGGCGTCGAGAAACCGGATCGATTCGCGGACGCTGTGGGCGAGGCTGTGCGGATCCGCGGCGGCGCGGACGAGCAGCGTCGCGGGCGCATCGTAAAATTGGGTGCGTGGCGTGTAGTAGTAGGGTTTCGGCTCCTCGGTGAGGAACACGTATTTCCCCGTGGCGACGACGCCAACGACCTCGATCGGCGGGCTGGCCGACCAATCGCGATGGAAATGCTGGCCGATCGGATCGCGCCCGGGCCAGAGGGCCTTGGCCATGGCCTCGTTGATGACGGCGACGTGCGGCGCCTTTTCGTCATCGGTCGGCGCGAGGTCGCGCCCGCGCAGCAGCGGCACGCCGAACATTTTCAGGAAGCCGGGTTCGACGGCGGAGAGCGCGATCGTGAGCTGGCCGTCGGGGATGTGGGCGGAGGGATTCTCCGGCCAGTGCTGCCGAATGACGATGTTGTAGGCGAAGGGAACGTGTTGCGCGATGCTGGCGGACTCGACGCCGGGGAGCGCGCGGACGCGCTCGAGGAGTTGTTTTTCGAAGCGGAGGCCGCGATCCTTGTCGTAGCCCTGCAGGCCGAGGTCGAAGGAAAGCATGAGCAGCCGGTCCGGCCGGAAGCCGAGGTTGAGGTCGCTCGCGGCGTGAAGGCCGCGGAGGAAAAGCGCGGAGGCGATCAGGACCACGCACGACAGCGCGACCTGGCCGACGACGAGCAAATCGCGCATCCGGTGGCGCCCGCCGGCGGACTGGCGGCCGCCGCGCTTGAGGCCTTCGTTCAAATCGACGCGCGAGGAACGCAGCGCGGGAAACAGGCCCGCGGCGACGCCGGCGACGAGCGAGATCGCGGCGGTGAAGAGCAGAACCTGCCAGCCCATTTCGTGGGCGTGCCGGATCGGGACGTCACCGGAGGGCAGGAAATTTTGGATGATGGGGCCGCCCCACTGGGCGAGCAGCCAGCCGACAACCCCGGCGATCGCGGCGAGCAGCACGCTCTCGATCAGCAACTGGCGGATGAGCCGCCAGCGCGTGGCGCCGAGCGCGGCGCGGACGACGAGCTCGTTTTCGCGGGAAAGCGCGCGTGCGCTCATGAGATTGGCGACATTGGCGCAGGCGATGAAGAGCACCAGCGAGACGAGTCCGACGAAGAGCGCGGTGAAAACCGGCGCGAGATCCAGCATGGCTGGGTCGGGCCGGGCGTGCTGCTCGAGCGCGGCTTGAAAGCGGACGTTGCGATGTTCCTCCGGGAAATCCTTCGCGAAGCGCTTGGCGAACACCGCGAGTTCCGCGTTCGCATCGGCGATCGTCGAACCCGGCGTCAGGTAGGCGAGGACGTGCCAGGCGACCGCGCCACGATATTTGAACATCCCGTCGCCATCGGGCCGAAGCAGCGGGAACGTGCCCGACGGGACGAACATGGCGACCGACAGCGAGGACGAGAAACTTTCCAGGCCGGGCTTGGCGACGCCGACGACGGTGAACGGCTTGGCGTCGATCAGCAGCGTGCGGCCGACAATGGTGGGATCGCTGCCGAAATGATTCTGCCAGTAGCGATGAGTAAGCACGGCGACGGGCGTGCCGGGCGGCATCTCGCCGTCGGAAGACCGGAGTGGACGGCCGAGGATGGTGGTGACGCCGAGCTTGGTGAAAGCGTCGGGCGTGACGGCCTCTACCCACGTGCGCTCAGGTATCTTGCCGGGCACGCTGACATGCGCGGCGACGGAGAAGAACGCGATGTGATCGGTGAGCGCTTTCGAACCGGCGCGGATGTCCTGAAAGTCGAGAAAGGAGAGTTGATGAGGCAGGTTGATGAGATCACTGCGCTGCACTATGGCCGTGAGCCGTCCGGGGTCGCGCACCGGCATCGGCTGAAGGAACATCCCACTGACCATGGTGAAAATCTGCGTGTTGACGGCGATACCGAAGGCGAGAGTCAGGACGACAACGGTGGTGTAGCCGGGAAATCGGGCGATTTGGCGGAAGGCGTAGCGAAGATCGGAGAGCATGGGCGGAAGTGAAAAAATGGCGGATCGCTCGGCGATGGCTCGTTGCACGCAACGTGCCCGCATCGATCGGAATCGCGTTAGACGCGACCAATCAGGTGATTAAAATTCACTACCTGAAACGAGAATTCGCATCGTGTTCGGAATCGAAACGACGGTTTCCCAAGAGTGGGACTCCACGGAAAATTTACTCGGCGCGGAGTGCGATCATCGGATCCAGCTTCGCGGCGCGACGGGCGGGCAGCCAGCAGGCGAGGAGGGCGACGGCGAAGAGCAGAAGCGTCACGACGATGATGGCGATGGGATCTTGGACAGATATGGACGGGGCGATGCCGGCGATGATGCGGACCAGGGCGCCGGAGCCAAGCAGGCCGAGCACGGTGCCGAGGAGCGTGAGCCGAAGGCCGGAGCGCAGGACGAGCCAGACGACGTCGCGCGATTGCGCGCCGAGCGCGACGCGCACACCGATCTCAGGCGTGCGTTGCACGACGAGGCGCGCGATCACGCCATAGAGGCCGAGGGCGGCGAGGAACAGGCCGAGCAACGCAAACGCGATGAGCAGTGTGTCGACCAGGTGCAGGCCGCTTGAACCGAGTTTGATCAGTTGATCCACGGTGCTGAGCTGCTGCAACGGCAGATCGGGATCCATCTCGGCGATCGTGCGGCGCATCGGCTCGGCGAGCGTGTCGGCGGCGCGCGCGCGGAGGGCGACAGTCGCGTAATTCCACGTTTCCTGCGCGAGCGGGCGGAACACGATGAACTGCGTGGCCGGGGTCGTGAAGCTGATGGCGAAGCGCACGTCGGGCATCACGCCGACGATCTCGGTCCAGTTGCGATTCGCCGGATCGAGGGTGCCGAGGCGGTGGCCGATCGGGCTTTCATTGGGGAACAGCGCGCGCGCCATCGATTCGTTGATGATCGCGACGGGCCGGGCGGCGAGGTTGTCGGTATCGGTGAAATCGCGGCCGGCGACGAGTTTGATTTTCAGCGTGGACAGGAACGACGGCGTGACACCGTTGACGTTGGCGAGCGGCTCGCGGCCCGCAGCGGGCGGGGCGCGGCCCTCGACGACGTAGCTGCGGCTGGTGAGGAATTGAAAAACCGGCAGAGTGTAGCCGATGGTGACGTTTTCGACGCCGGGGAGTGCGGCGAGGCGTTCCTGAAGTTGGCGGTAGAACTGGTAAGTCTGCGCGGGGCTGGTGTATTTCGCCTGCGGGAGGTTGATCACGCCCTGGAGCAACGAGTGGTGGTCCCAGCCGGTTTCGGTGGCGAGCATGCGATCGACGCCGCGCAGGAAAACGCCGGCACCGGCGAGCAAAACGAGCGCGAGGGCGAACTGCGCGACGATCAGGCCGTGGCGGAAACGGTGCTGCGAGCGATCGCCGGTCTGGCCGCGGCCGCCGGCTTTGAGGGCTTCGTTGACACGCACGCGCGACATGACCCACGCGGGCACGAGGCCGAAGACGAGGCCGGTGACGGCGGAGAGGCCGAGCGCGAAACCGAGCACGCGCCAGTCGAGCGCGACCGTGAAGGTGACGACGCCATTCGCGGAGAGGCGGCTGGAAAGCCAGTCGTTCGACCAGACGGCGATGAGCACGCCGAGGCCGCCGCCGGCGAGAGCGAGCAGGACGCTTTCGCAGAGGAGCGGGCGGAGCAGGCGGGCGCGCGACGCGCCGAGCGCGGCGCGAATTGCGAACTCATGGGCGCGGGCAATGGCGCGCGCGAGCTGGAGGTTGGCGAGGTTGCCGCACGCAATCAGCAGCACGAAACCCGCGAGGCCGAGCAGCAGCCACGAGATGCCAACGGTGCCGGGGTTGCGCACCGTCGATTGGAGCGGGACGGCGCGCAGGCCGTCCTGGCTGTGTTCGCGCGGACGATTGCGCGCGAGTTCCTCGGCGAGCGAGCCGAGGCGGGCGTTGAGTTGCGCCAGCGAAAGATCGGAGTGGACGCGCGCGAGGAGGTGCAGGCTGGCGTCGTTGCGGTCGAGTTTTTCCTCGTTGCTCAGGGCGAATGGACGAAACGCGTCGCCGGGTCCCCACAGAAAAATGGAGGAGAACGCCGCGGGCATGACGCCGACGATCGTCGTCGGCTGGCCGTCGATGCGCACGGCACGGCCGATGACGGTGGGATCGCCGCCGAACTGGGCCTGCCAGGTGGCGTGGCTGAGGATGATGACGTGAGTGCCGGGGCGATCCTCATCGGCGTTAAACCAGCGGCCGAGTTCCGGCTGCAGGTCGATGGCGGGAAAAAAATTTCCGGAGACGCGCAGGGCGTTGAGATTCACCGGTGGCCGGTCGGCCTGCGCGAGGTTGAGGGCCCACAGGCGGTAGGCGGCGACATCGGCGAACTTCGACGATTCGCGGGCGAGGTCGAGGTAGTCCGACGCGGTGTGGTCTTCGGTCTGCGACTGCGGCGTGGTGCGGTAAATCCGGACGAGGTGGCCTTTGTCGGGGTAGGGCAGCGGCTGCAGGATGAGCAGGTTCATGAGGCTGAACATCGAAGTGTTCAGCCCGATGCCGAGCGCGAGGGTCAGCGTGGCGATGACGGTGAAGCCCGGGGATTTGATGAGCTGGCGGAGGGCGTATTTGAGGTCGGCGAGCATGGTTCGGAGGAATGCGCGTTGACGGACGACAAGGATTATTCGGAGCGCAGCGCGACAATGGGATCGATGCGGGTGGCGCGGCGCGAGGGCAGATAGCACGCGAGCAGCGCGACGAACGCGAGCAACGCGGGCACGGCGGCGAAGGTGGGCGGGTCGTGCGGCGAGACGCCGTAGAGATTGCCGGCGAGGAGCTGCGCGGTAAAATACGCGGCGACGAAGCCGGCGGCGAGGCCGAGCGCGACGAGGCGCAGGCCCTGGCCGATCACCATGCCGATCACATCGCGCGCCTGCGCGCCGAGCGCCATGCGCACGCCGATTTCCTGGGTGCGCTGCGCGACGGAATAGGCCATCACGCCGTAGATGCCGATGGACGCGAGCAGCAGCGCGAGCCCGGCGAATGCGGCGAAGAGCCAGCCGAAGAAGCGGCGTATCCAGATGGTGTCGGCGCGTTCGATGGCGCGTTCGAACGGCTGCGCCCAGTAGATCGGCATGTCCTTGTTGACCGCAAGGACGGCGGCGCGGGAGGCGGCGGCGTAATTCGCGGGATCGCCGCGCACGCGCAGCGCGACGGTCATGAAATTCGCGGGATTCTGCGCCAGCGGCGTGTAAAAAGTCGTGGTCGGCTGGTCGCGGTCGAGCCAGCGGCGGGCGGAACCGGAGACGCCGACGATCTCGAGCCAACGCGCGGGTCCGCCGGGTTTTTCCTTTTCAAGAAAACGAAAGCGGCGGCCGAGCGGGTTTTGGTCGGGGAAGAATTTGCGGGCGAACGCCTCGTCCACGACCGCGACGAGCGGATGTTTTTCGTCGTCATCGTCGGTGAAAAGCCGGCCGGACCGGCGTGGGATGCGAAGCGTGTCGAAGTAGCGCGGCGTGACGGTGCGCCACAATGCGGAGGTGGTGTCGGCAAAACTCTTCGGTTCCGGCTGGCCCTCGATCAGGATGCCCGAGAATCCGCCAGCGCCGATGCCCGGCAGCGCCGAGGTCGCGCTGGCGGATTCGACACCGGGGAGCGCAGCGAGACGCGCGGTGAGGTCGTGGAAAAAGCGGCGAAGGACATCGTTATCCTCGGTCATCGCGGGCGGGAAGCCGACGCGGAAGGTGAACACGCCGTGCGCATCGAAGCCCGGAGCGACGCGGTTGAGGTTGAGAAAACTGCGCATCATGAGGCCGGCGCCGACGAGCAGGACGAGCGCGAGCGCGACCTCGGTGACGACGAGGGCGTTGCGCAGACGTTGGCCGCGCGCGCCACCCGAGGAAGTGCGGCCGCCCTCCTTGATTTCATCGACGAGGCCGGGACGCGACGCCTGCAAGGCGGGGAAAATGCCGAACAACACCGCGCCGAAAACCGCGAGGCCCGCGGTGAACGCGAAGACGAGCGGGTCCGCGTCGAAACGCAGCCAGAACGGCAGTTCGATCGGGATCGCGGCGAGCATGAGGTCGCCGCCCCACCAGGCGACGAGCTGGCCGCCGACACCGCCGAGCAGACCGAGGAGCAGGCTCTCGATCAGGAGCTGGCGCACGATGCGGCCGCGGCTGGCGCCGAGGGCGAGACGGATCGCGATTTCCTTCGTGCGCGAGGAGGCGCGCGCGAGCAGGAGGTTGGAGACGTTGGCGCAGGCGATGAGAAAAACGAACGTCACCGCGCCGAAGAGCAGCAGCGTGAGCTGGGCGGTGCCTTCGGCGGCCTGCTCGCGGACGGGACGGAGCACGGCGACGAGGCCCTCATTGGTTGCGGGAAATTCCTTGGCGAGAGCGGCGGAGATCGCGGCGAATTCGGCGCGCGCCTGATCCAGAGTGAAACCGGGCTTGAGCATCGCGTGGCCGGCGTAGTTGAAATTGCCGCGGTGCGGATCGGTGCCCGCGGCGCGGAGCGGCAGCCAGATGTCGGCCGTTTCCGGATAGCGCCAGCCGTCGGGCATGACGCCGATGATCGTGGCGGGCTGGCCGTTGATTTTTACAACCTGGCCGATTGCGTGCCGGTCGCCGCCGAAGCGGCGTTTCCAGAGGCCGTAGCCGAGGATCGCGACGGGCGGCGCGTTGAGTTCGTCTTCCTCAATGCGGAAGTTGCGGCCGAGGATCGGTTGCACGCCCATCGCTTGAAATGCGCCGGGGCTGAGGCCCGCGCCGGTGACGCGCTCGGGTTCGTCGGTGCCGCTGAGGATGACGGTGCGCGTGTCGTAAACCCAGAGCGCGGCGAGCGTCTGGGTGCGTTTCCGCCAATCGAGGAAGTCGAGGTAGCAGATGTCGGTGCGATCGACGTCTTTTGCGGGGATGGCTTCGTTGATCCAGAGCATCCGGTCCTGATGCTGGATGAGCGGAAGCGGTCGGAGCAGAAGGGCGTTGAGCGCGGAGAAGCACGTCGTCGCCGAGCCGATGCCGAGGGCGAGCGTGAGGACCGCGATGACCGTGAAGCCGGGGGACTTCGCGAGCTGGCGGAGGGCGTAGCGAAAATCGGCGAGCATCGGGGAAGGTGACGAGTGGGGAGAACCGCTATTCCGTGCGCAGGGCTTCGAGGGGATCGATCTTGGTGGCGCGGCGGGCGGGGATGTAACAGGCGAGGAGCGCGACCAGGAAGAGCGCGCCGGCGGTGAGTAACAGCGTGACGGGGTCCTTGCCGGCCATTCGCGGCACCGCCGAGTTGAGCGCGAGATTGAGCCCGGAGGCGGCGGCGAATCCGATGACGAGGCCGATCGCGGTGAGGACGATGCCGTGACGCAGGACAAGGTTGAGGACGTTGTGCGGGCTCGCTCCCAGCGCGATGCGGATGCCGAACTCGTTCGTGCGTTGGGCGACGAGATACGAGATCACGCCGTAGAGCCCGATGGCGGCGAGGGCGAGGCCGAGGAGGGCGAAGCCGGCGAGCGTGTTGTTGATGACAACGAGATTGTGTTGGAAGCGGTCGGCGGCCTCGGGAATTGTATACATCTCCTGCACGGCGACGTCGGGATCGATGTCGGCGACGGCGCGGCGGACCTCGTTCTTGAAGTTCGCGGGATTCGGGCCGCGGACGAGGAGGAACATGTAGCCCCACGGTTCGTGCACCAAGGGCTTGTAGATTTGATACATCGTCTGCGGCTTCGTGATGTTGAGCGCGAACTCGATGTCGCGCACGACGCCGATCACCTCGCGCCAGACGACTTTGTCGCCCTGCCGGTCGCCGACGCGCTGGCCGAGGGCGCTCTTGTTGGGCCAGAAGTGGTGAGCCATGGTTTCGCCAATGACGATCACGGGCGGGCTGTCGCCTTTCAGTTCGGGCGAGAATCCGTGACCCTCGATGAACGGAATGCCGAGCGTGGCGAAATAGTCGGAGGCGATCAGTGTGAAGCCGGCGTTGGGCTGCTTCGTGGGATCGTCCGAGGTCTGGCCTTCGACCTGAATCGGCGATTGCTTCGAGTAGTCGAACAGCGGCGCGGTGGACGCGATCGCGGTGTGCTCGGCGCCTGGAATCTGCGCGAGGCGGCGGGCCAGTTTTTCGATGGCGAGGCGGCGTGAGTCTTCACTGCTATAGGTCGATTGCTCGGGCAGGTGGATGTTGGCCGCGAGAATGCGATCGGTGTCCCAGCCCTTCGGCTTCTTGAGCAGCGAATCGAGGCCGCGAATCATGACGCCGGCGACGCCGAGCAGCGCGAGCGCTACGGCGACTTCGCCGACGATGAGGGCGTGGCGCATCAGGCGCGGGCCGCGGCCGGAGGTCGAGCCGCGGGTCTGTTGCTTGAGGGTCGTGACGACATCGCCGCGCGAAGCGAACCATGCGGGCAGCAGGCCGAAGAGGAGGCCGGTGAGCAGCGACACCGCGAACGCGCCGAGGAGGACGCGGCCGTTCATCGGCAGATCGAGGTGATTGGCCGTGTCGCCGCCAAGCGTGATCGCGTGGCCGAGGATGTCGTTCATCCATTTCGCGACGAGCACGCCGAGGGCGCCGCCCACGACGGCGAGCACCATCGACTGCGTGAGCTGGTGGAGGATCAGGCGGCCGCGCGAGGCGCCGAGAGCGGAGCGGATCGCGAGGTCCTTAACGTTGGCAGTGGCGCGGGCGAGCTGGAGGTTGGCGATATTGGCGCAGGCGACGAGGAGCACGGCGGCGCCGAGCGCGAACAGCAGCCAGGTGACGAACGAACTCGTGCTGTCCATCGCGGCTTTGTGCGGCGGGAGGAGATTGAAGCCGCGACTCTTGCTGGTGGCCGGATAGTCCTTGGCCCAGTGCGTGGCGAGCGGGGTGAGTTGCGCGAGGGCCTGCGCGGGTGTCATGCCGGCGTTCAGCCGGCCGATGGCGAGGAAGAAGTGAGTCGCGCGATCGGTGACGATGTGCTGCGGGATCGTGATCGGGCGCCACAAGTCAACCGGGCCGAAGAAGAGCGGCGCGACGAACGACGCGGGCATCACGCCGATGACGGTGACCTGCTCGGCGTTGAGGCGGATGGAGCGGCCGATGACGCTGGGGTCGCCGCCGAAGTGGGACTGCCAGAGTTGATAGCTGAGGATCGCGACGCGGTTGCGGCCGGGGACTTCCTCCTCGGCGGTGAAGGCGCGGCCGAGCATGGGCTGCACGCGGAACGTGGCGAAAAAATCGGCCGTGGCATCGATCGCCTGGAGGCGTTCGGCGGGCCGGACGGGATCGACGAGGATGTTGTCCCAGTAGGCGTAGGTCGTGAGCGTGGCGAAGGCCTTGCCGGGGCCGGCGGCTTGGGCGCGCATTTCCTCCAGCTCGGCGTAGGCGAACTGGTCGCGGGGATTTTGGGGCGTCGTGCCGAACACGCTTTGGAGCTGGTCGGGCTCGGGGAACGGCACGGAACGGAAAAACAGCGTGTCCACGAGCGTATACATCGAGGTGTTCACGCCGATGCCGAGGGCGAGCGTGAGCAGCACGATGGCGGTGAAGCCGGGCGACTTGGCGAGCGAGCGGAAGGCGTGACGGAGGTCGGAGAGCATGGATGGAAGCGATGAGTGAAGAGCGGCGGGTGACGGAAAAAGACTACTCGGCGCGAAGCGCGGTGATCGGGTCGATGCGGGTGGCGCGGCGGGCGGGGAGCCAACAGGCGAGCAGGGCGACGGCAATGAGCGCGCCGGCGACGATGGCGAAGACGAGGAACGGATCGGAAAGCGAGGCTTGATAAAGCTGGCTCGCGATCAACCGGCTCGCGCCAAAGCTGCCGAGCGCGCCGATGGCGAGGCCGAGGAGCACGAGTTTCAGGCCTTCGCGCAACACGAGCGCGACGAGGCCGCGCGCGCCGGCGCCGAGCGCGAGGCGGATGCCGAGTTCGCGGGTGCGTTGCGAGACGGCATACGCCATGACGCCGTAGATGCCGATGCACGCGAGCACGAGAGCGGTGCCGGCGAAGATGCCGAGCAGCGTGAGCATGATCTGGCGGCCGCGCAGGGAATTTTCGACGGCGAGGTCGAGCGTTTGCAGACCGGAGACGGGTTGCTCGGGATCGACAGCGTGGACGGCGCGGCGGATGTCGGCGGCGAGCGTGAGCGGCGGCACGTGCGTGCGCACGACGTAGTTCGTATACCACGGAAAATAAACCTGCGGATAATAGACCTCCGGGCTGGGATCGAAATCGAGCGCGAAGCGGTGGATGCTGCCGACGACGCCGACGATTTCCCACGTGGCGTTCTTGAAATGGATCAGGCGGCCGATCGGATCCTCGTCGCCGAAGAGGCGGCGCGCGAGAACGTCGTTTACGAGCATGACCTTTGGCGCGGTTTCGGAGTCGTCGGCGTCGGTGATGAAGCGGCCGCGGAGGAGCGGGATGCCCATGGCCGGGAAGAAATCGCCTTTGACGGAGTCGAAGCCGGCGTTGAGGTCGTTGCGCGTCTCGGGGCGGTCTTCGCGGCTGACCATGTCGCCGTAGTAGGCGTTGCCGTTCATCGGCGTGGAGGAAACCATGCCGACTTTCGCGACGCCGGGGATCCGGGCGAGGCGGTCGAGGATTTCGCGCGTGAAGCGGACGCGGTGATCGTTGGTGGGAGCCTTCGTGGCTGGCTGGTTGAGGGTGAAGATGAGGACGTTGTCGCGCGTGAAGCCGGGGTCGGCGTTCATTGCTTTCACGAAGCTGCGCAACAGCAGGCCGGCGGAGACGAGAAGGATGACGGTGAGCGCGGTCTCGGAAACGATGAGCAGCGACTGCAGCCGGCGGCGCGATCCACCGGTCGAGCCGCGGGTGCCTTCCTTCAGCGTTTCGGTGAGGTTGGGTTTCGCGGCGCTGAGTGCGGGGAAAATTCCAAACAGCACGCCGGTGGCGCACGAGATCGCAAATGAGAACGCGAGCACGCGCGTATCGACGTCAACCGTGAGGCCGGTCGAGGCCTGAATGCCGGTGAACACGACAAGCGGGTTGATCGCCCACGCGCCGAGAAGCACGCCCGCCGTGCCGCCGATCAGGGCGAGCAGCATGCTTTCCGTGATCAGCTGGCGAACGATGCGGCCGGCGCTCGCGCCCATCGCGACGCGCACGGCGATCTCGCCCTGGCGCGAGGTGGCGCGCGCGAGAAGGAGGTTGGCGACGTTGGCGCAGGCGATGAGGAGCACGACGGCGGTGGCGGCGACGAGTGTGAGGACGGCGGGGCGCGAGTTGCCGAAGAGCGAGTCTTGGAGCGAGCGGACGTCCACCTTCCACTTGGCTTTGTAAGCCGGATACGAGGAATTGAGCGCGCGCTTGGCGGCGTTGAGTTCGGCGGCGGCCTGCTCGACGCTGGCGCCGGGCTTCAGCCGGCCGGTGACGAAGACGACGTAGTTGTAATCGCGGATTTGTTTCCACGCGTCGGCGCGGATCGTGGCGGGCGTGAGGAACGCGATGCTCGAGGTGGGCAGCGCATGCGGCGGAAGGATGCCGATGACGGTGTAGCTCTCGCCGTCGAGGCGGATCGCGCGGTTGACGACGGCGGGATCGCCTTGGAAGACGGATTGCCAGAGCTCGTGCGTGAGGATGACGACGTGGCGGTTGCCGCCGGGTGCGTCGTCCTCCGCGGTGAAGCTGCGGCCGAGCGCGGGGTTGAGCCGCAAGACGCGCAGGTAGTCGGCGGTGACTTCGGCGCCGGTGAGGCGGACGGGTTCGCCTTCGCCGGTGAGATTTTTTTCAGCCTGATGTTGGGCGGCGAGGCACTCGAGCTGCGTGGAGTGATCCTGCCAGTCCATGAACACGCCGCCGGCGGCGGGAGCGTTGCCGGCGCCCGCGAGGTTGGGGACCTCGGAGATCTGGACGATGCGATCGGCGTCGGGATAGGGCAGCGGTTTCAGCAAGAGCGTGTTGACGATGCTGAAAATGGCGGTGTTGGCGCCGATACCGAGCGCGAGCGTCAGGACGGCGACAGCGGTGAAGCCGGGGGATTTCGCCAGCTGGCGAAAGGCAAATTTGAAGTCCGAGAGCATGGCCGGGCGAGTGAGTCGCGGCGCCGACGACGCGGTGCTGAATGCGATGGCTGGTCATTGCAGGCGACGTGCCCGGTGGTGGAGATATTACGGTAGCGATTGGAGGATAGGTTATTAAAATTTCAGATGGCTCGCGGCGAGAACGGGGAGTGTTCGGAAGCGAAACGGAGAATTCCCGCGAGTGGGACAACCACCGAGATGCTACTCGGCGCGGAGTGCGATCATCGGATCGACGCGCGTGGCGCGGCGGGCGGGGACGAGCGTCGCAATAAAAGCAACTCCGGCGAGGAGGACGGCGACGGCGGCGTAAGTGAGCGGGTCGTGCGGACTGGTTTGGAAAAGGAAATTCTCGAGGCCGTCGCGGGCGAGGATCGCGATGAGGAGCGCGAGGCCGAGGCCGAGCGCGAGGCCGATGGCGAGCTGGATCGCGCCTTGCTTGAGGACCATGCCGAGGATGAGGCGGTTGTCGGCGCCGAGGGCCATGCGAATGCCGAATTCCTGCGTGCGCTGGTTCACGGCGAACGACATCACGCCATACAGGCCGACGGATGCGAGGATCACGGCGATCGCGCCGAAGAGCGTGAACATGATTGCGATGATGCGATTCTGGGCGACGAAACTGTCGATGTTGGTTTTCGGTGTGGCGACGAAGTAGAGCGGGAGATTCGGATCGACCTCGGCGACGGCGCGGCGGAGGGAGTCGGCGAAGGATTCGGGGCGCTGGTCGCCGCGGAGGCGGACGACGACCGTGGCGAACTGAAGGCCGTTCATGACGGGCTTGCCCTCGCCATAGACGAAGGCGGTGAGCGGCAGGTAGTAGCCGGCGTTGTCGTTTTTCTGGGGGAACGGACCGAGCATCCGTGCATCGGAGACGACGCCGACGATCGTGCGCCACGGGTCGAAGAGCGTGCCGTTGTTGCCGACCGGGCGGAAGCGGCGGCCGAGCGGGCTTTCGTTGCCGAAATGTTTTTTGGCGAAGGTGGCGTTAACGATGGCGACGGGCTGCTTGAGGTCGTTGTCGTCGAGTGTGAAATCGCGGCCCTCGAGGAGGCGCTGGCCGGTGGTCGCGAAGTAGCGGTCGGTGATGTTTTCGAAATTCGTGACGGGGCGGTCCTTGTCAGACTTGTATTCCCGGCCCTCGATTTCGATCGGGCCGTTGCCGGAGAAAACCATTTGGAAACGGTTCGAAAGCGCGACGGAATCGATCGCGGAATTGGTGCGGAGCTGGCGGATGAGTTTTTCGAAGAAGAGGACGCGGGATTCGTTGGTCGGATAATCGCCTTCCATCAGGCCCATGCGGGCGGAAAGGATCGAGCCGGTGTCGTAGCCATAGTCGATGTGCTGCTGGCGGAGGATCGACTGGAGCTGGAGCAGCGAGCCGATGAGGAGGATGCTCGTGACGAGAATCTGGAAAACGACGAGGCCGCGCGTGACGGCGGTGATGAAGCGGCTGGTATTGCCGCGGCCGGATTCCTTGAGGACTTCGACGGCGTTGGCGCGCGAGGCCATGAGCGCGGGGAGCAGGCCGGAGCCGACCGCGGCGAGAACGGTGGCGGCGACGACGAAGGTCAGGACGGGCGCGTCGATCGTGAACGTCATCCACGAGGGCGGCGGGTTGGTTTGGGCGTGAAGGGTGACGTCGATCCAGTCGGTGGCCCAGAAGGCGAGGCCGACACCGAGCACGGCGCCGAGCGTGGCGACGAGGAGGCTCTCGGTCAGCATCTGGCGGACGAGGCGGACGCGGGTCGCGCCGAGCGAGGAGCGGATGGCGAGTTCCTTCGCGCGCAGCGTGGCGCGCGCGAACTGCATGTTCATGACGTTGACGCAGGCGATGAGCAGCACGCCGGCGCAGAACGCGAGCATCGTGTAGAGCAGGCCGGAGATTTGCGGGCCGGTGAACGAGGCGATGAGCGGGCGGACCCAGCCGAGGCTGAACTGCTTGTCTTCCGGATACTGGGTGGAGAGGCGTTTCGCGATGGTCATCATTTCGGAGTTGGCCTGCTCGATCGAGACGCCGGGCTTGAGGCGGGCGATGATGCTGACGTTCTGGATATTTCGGTCGCTGCGCGGGCGCGGCGGAAACTCGGTATTGACCGGGAGCCAGAGCTGCTCGTTCGCGGGAAAGGTGAATTTTGGCGGCATGACGCCGATGATCGTGCCGGCGCGACCGTTGACGCGGACGGACTGGCCGATGGCGGCGGGGCTGCCGCCGAAATCGCGTTTCCAAATCGCGTCGCTGAGGATGACGGCCTTGTTGATGCCGGGCCGGTCGTCCTCGGGCAGGAAGTCGCGGCCGAGCGCGGGCGCGACGCCGAGCGCGCGGAAAAAATCGTGCGTGATGTAGCCGCCCTGGAGGCGCTGCGGCACGCCGTTGTAAGTGAGGTTGACGGTGGAGCCGTTGAGGTAGGCGACAAAGGCGTCGTAGGATGTCGCCTGCGCCTTCAGGTCGATGAAGTCGGCGGTGGTGATGCGGGAGTTGAAGTTTCCCGGGGAAAAATTCGTGGGATCGGCGAGCTGGATATCGACGAGTTGTTCGGCGCGCGGAAAGGAGAAGCCGCGGAGAAGCACGCCGTTGACGATGGCGAACTGCGTCGTGACGGCGGCGATGCCGAGGGCGAGCACGGTGACGGCGAGGGCGCAGAAGCCGCGCTCCTTGACGAGCACGCGGCCGCCGATGCGGAGATCTTGGAAGAAGGTTTCGAGGAACATGGTGGGTGTGGGAATCTGCCAAATCGGACGAACGAGACTGCGGGGAAACGAGAACTACTCCGCGCGCAGCGCGACCATCGGATCGACGCGGGTGGCGCGGCGGGCGGGAACGAGGGTGGCGACGAGCGCGACGAGGCTGAGCAGCAACGCGACCGCGCCGTAGGTGAGCGGATCAGTCGGACTGATTTCGAAAAGCTGGTTGCGGATGCCGTCGCGCGCGATGATGCCGATCAACGCAGTGAGGCCGAGGCCGAAGAAAAGGCCGGCCCCAAGCTGAACGCCGCCTTGGCCGAGGACCATTTTGAGAATGCGGTTGTTGTCGGCGCCGAGCGCCATGCGGATGCCGAATTCCTGCGTGCGCTGGTTGACGGAGAAACTCATCACGCCGTAGAGGCCGACGGACGCGAGGATCACGGCGACGAGGCCGAAGATGGAAAACATCGCGGCGATGATCCGGTTTTGGGCGATGAAGGTGTCCTGGTTTTCGCGCGGGGTGCCGACGAAGTAGAGCGGGAGGTTGGGATCGACCCGGTTGACGGCGTGCTGGAGTGCGGTCGCAAGGGTGTGCGCGCGGCCGGCGCCGCCGCGCGGGCGGACGACGAGCGTGGCGAATTGCTGCTTGATCGGCGTCGGCTGCGCGGGGCCGAACACGGTGGAATAGTAGGGCACGTAGAAGCCGGTGGCGTCGGTGTTCGGAATGTTGAACGGCGGCTGCATCCGCGTCGTCGTGACGACGCCGATGATCGTGCGCCACGGGCCGAAGAGCTGGCCGTTGTTGCCGACGGTGCGGAAGCGGCGGCCGATCGCGATCTCGCGGCCGAAATGTTTTTCGGCGAAAGCGGCGTTGACGATGGCGACGGGCAGCTTGCCGTCGTTGTCGTCGAGCGTGAAGTCGCGGCCCTCGAGAACTTTTGCGCCGAGCGTGTCGAAGTAGCCGTCGGTTATTTGCTCGAAGTTGGCGTTGGGGCGGTCGTTGTCGGCTTTGTAGGCGTGGCCCTCGATCTCGATCGGACCGTTGCCGGAAAACGTCATGCGGAAACGGTTCGTGAGCGCGGCGGCGTCGAATTCACTGCCGGCGCGGATTTCGCGGACGAGCCGGTCGAAGAAAAGCTTGCGCGATTCAGGAGTCGGATACGCGCCATCCATGAGCGCCATGCGGGCGGAGAGCAGCGCGGTGGTGTCGTAGCCGTAGTCGAGGCGCTGCTGGCGGACGATCGACTGCACCTCGAGGAGCGAGCCGATGAGGAGCAGGCACGTGACCAGGATTTGAAACACGACGAGGCCGCGTGTGATAAGGCCGATCGCGCGGCTGGTGTTGCCGCGGCCGGATTCCTTGAGCGCCTCGACGGGATTCGCGCGCGAGGAAAGCCAGGCGGGCACAAAGCCGGAGGCAATGGCGGCGAGCACCGTGGCAACGACGACAAAGACGAGGACGCGCGCATCGATGTCGAAATGAATGTAGGCGGGAATCGGGAAGGCCTGATTGTGCGTGGTGGCTTCGAGGTAATCGGTGGCCCAGTAGGCGAGGCCGATGCCAAACACGGCGCCGAGCGCGGCGACGAGCAGGCTCTCGGTGAGCATCTGGCGGATGAGGCGAAAGCGCGTGGCGCCGAGCGACGAACGGACGGCGAGCTCCTTCGCGCGCAGGGCGGCGCGCGCGAACTGCATGTTCATCACGTTGACGCAGGCGATGAGCAGGATGCCGGCGCAGAACGCGAGCATGGTCCACAGCAGGCCCTGGATCGAGGGCGGCGTGAAGCTCTTGATGAGCGGCTGGACGCGGGCGGTATCGAACTTTTTATTGGTGTCGGGAAACGTGGCGGCGAGGCGCCGGGCGATGGCGGTGAACTCGGCGCCGGCCTGGTCGATCGCAACGTCGCGCTTGATGAGGCCGAAAACGGACGGGGCGTTGCCCTGGGCGTTGACGTTGTTGCGCGCCTGCGGCGGATATTCGGTGTAGAGCGGAATCCAGATCTGCTCGTTGCTGGGAAACGCGAAGCCGGGCGGCATCACTCCGATAATGGTGGCGGCCTTGCCATTGATGTTGATGCTTTTCCCGACGACATTGGGCGAGGCGCCGAAATCGCGCTGCCAGAGCTGCTGGCTGATAAGCGCGATTTTTTCGGCGCCGGGCTGGTTGTCGGCGCGGGTGAAGTCGCGGCCGAGGACGGGAGCGACACCGAGGATGCGGAAAAAATCCTCGGTGACGTAGGCGCCGGTGTAGCGCTGCGGGTTGCCGTCGATCGTGACATTGACGGTGGCGCCGGAGATGTAGGCGGCGAGCAGGTCGAACGATTTTTGCTGGGCGCGCATGTCCTCGTAATCGAGCGCGAAGATCTGGCTGCCGAAGCCGTTGCTGTTCGCGTTCTGCTGGGTGAGATCGACGACCTGCACGCCCATGAGGCGGGCGGCGTTGGGAAAAGAAAAACCGCGGAGGAGCGCGCCGTTGACGACGCTGAACGTGGTCGTGACGCCGCAAATGCCGAGGGCGAGCACGAGGACGGCGAGGGCGCAGAAGCTTTTTTCCTTGGCGAGCACGCGCGCGCCGATGCGCGTGTCCTGAAAGAAGGTTTCGAGGAGCATGGTGGGTGGTGAATGTGACGAGCGACGGGTGACGAGCGAGCGGGCCCCGGTCGTCACTCCGAGCGAAGGGCAATGATGGGATCGACTTTGGTGGCGCGGCGGGCGGGGAGGAAACAGGCGACGAGTGCGACGCCGAGGAGGAGGACGACGATCGCAGCCAGCGCGAACGGATCGCCGCCGGGGAGGCCGGGCATGAGTTTGCCCAGAAAGGAAACGAGCGCAGCGGCACCGGCGAGGCCGAGCGCGGAGCCGAGTCCGGCGAGCGAAAGACTCTTGCCGAGGACGAGCCAGAGGACGTCGCGCGTTTGCGCGCCGAGCGCGAGACGGATGCCGAATTCCTGCGTGCGCTGCACGACGAGCGTGGAAATCACGCCGTAGAGTCCGATGGCGGCGAGCACGAGGCCGAGGAGGGCGAAGCCGGCGAGGAGCTGGTTCGCGACGTAAAAATTATGCTGCGCGTGATCGACGGCCTGGCCGATGGTGCGGACGTCGGCGACCGGCAGATCGGGATCGAGTTCGGCAATGGCGCGGCGGAGCGGTTCGGCGAGCGCGGCGGGATTGCGCGCGCGGAGTGCGATCGTGAGGTAGCCCCACGGCTCCTGCACGAGCGGGCGGTAAACCTGAAGGCGCGTATCGGGAACACCGATATTCGCCACGAAGCCGACATCGCGCACGACGCCGATGACTTCGATCCAGTTGCGGTCTTTCGGGTCGGTGTCGCCGATGCGTTTGCCGACGGCGCTTTCGTTGGGCCAGAACTGGCGGGCCATGGATTCGTTGATGAGGGCGACCCGCGGGCTGTCGGCGCGAAGGTTGTCGGGGAACATGCGGCCGGCGACGAGCTGAAGGCCGATCGCGTTGAAGAAGTCGGGCGAGGTCATCACGTAGTCGGCGAGCGGTTCCTGGCCCGGCGGCGGATCGGCGCGGCCTTCGATGGCGAAGTTGCGCGAGCTGTTGTAGGAGTAGATCGGCAGCGACGACGAAACGGACGCGTGTTCGACGCCAGGCAGCGTGGCGAGGCGTTGCACGCCGCGTTCGTAGAAGGCGCGGCGCGATTCCTCTTTCACGTAGCGGTCGGTGGGCAGCGTGTCGGGCAACGTGACGGTGCCGGTAAGGAGGCCGGCGGGTTGCCAGCCCGGATCACGCCGGGCGAAGCGCTGGAGGCCGCGGATGAAGAACGCCGCGCCGGCGAGCAGCACGACGGCGAAGGCGATTTCGGCGACGATCAGCGAGTGACGGAAACGGTGGCGCGAGCGGTCGCCGGTGGAGCCGCGCGACTGGGATTTGAGCGCGGTGTTTATGTCGGCGCGGGCGGCGAACCACGCGGGCACTGCGCCGGAGAGCAGGCCGGCGGCGAACGAGGCAAGCAGGGCAAAACCGAGCACGGACCAGTCGAGCGGGATGGCAACGCTCGCGCCGCCGGCGATGTCGAGCCGGCGCGAAAGGAGGTCGTCGAGCCAGAGGGCGAGAAGCACACCAAGGGCGCCGCCGGCGAGGGCGACGACAACGCTTTCGACGAGCAGCTGGCGCATCAACCGCGGGCGGGAGGCGCCGAGTGCGGCGCGCACGGCGAAGTCGCGGGCGCGCGCGGCACTGCGGGCGAGCTGGAGGTTGGCGAGATTCGCACAGGCGATGAGGAGCACGAAGCCGGCGAGCGCGAGGGTGAGCCACGAGACGTTGCGGCCGGTTTCGTCCATCGCGGTTTCATGCAGCGGCAACAGACGGAGGCCGGTGCCGGCGTTGGTGTCGGGGTATTGTTGCACGAGACGCGCGGCGATCGTGTCCATCTCGGCCTGCGCCTGCGCGAGGGCGACGCCGGGCTTAAGGCGGGCGATGGCATCGAGCCAGTGGGTGCCGCGCTGATGCTGCCACTCGGCCGCAAACACGAGCGGGCGGATGGCGTCGAGCCGGCCCCAGAAAAGCGGATACGCGAAGCCCGGCGGCATCACGCCAATGACGGTCTGGTTCGCGCCATCGACGCGGATGGTGCGGCCGACGATGGCCGGGTCGGCGGCGAAGCGGCTGCGCCAGAGTGCGTCGGTGAGGACGACGACCTGATCGCGGCCGGGCTGCTGTTCCGCGGCGGTGAAGGCGCGGCCCAGTGCGGGCTGAACGCCGAGCGTGACGAAGAAATCGGCGGAGGCGACGATGCCTTTGAGGCGCTCGGCGGGCTGGCCGGGTTGGGAAAGGCTGAAGGTCCACCATTGAAACGCGGCGAGCGAATCAAGGACGCGGTTTTGCCCGCGAACATCACCGAGATCGGGCGCGGAGTGCGGCCAGGTTTTCGACTGCGGCGAGGTGCGGAAAACGCGGACGAGGCGGTCGGCGTGTGGATAGGGCGCGGGCTGGAGCAGGAAGGCGCGAATGACGCTGAACATCGCGGTGTTCACACCCATGCCGAGCGCAAGCGTGAGCAGGGCGATCGTCGTGAAGCCGGGAGACTTGGCGAGCGAGCGAAAGGCGTAGCGGAAATCGGCGAGCATCGGAATAAATGCCGAAGGAAGAATGCCGAACGACGAGGGAGTGTGTGGAAAGTGACCCGGCGGGTCACGCGGATGATGGGTGGCGAGTGGAGACGGGAGGCGCGGTGGCAATCGGCGTGGCGGGAGTGCGGCTCCATTCGGGAACCGGACGGAGGCGGGGGCCTTCGTGGCGTTCGAATGGGTGCGGGCGAACGGCGACGTGATCGAGGTGCCGCGTCCAGAGTTTGGCGCGGGTTTGCCACACAAACATTCCGCGCTCGCGCGGCGAGGGAGTGGCGTTGGCGGACATGGCGAAAGAGGGCGAGGGGATGGCGGCGCGGAGCCGCGTTGTTTTTTTCCGCGCCGCGCGGCGCGCGGTCAGGCGCGGGTCGGGTCGGACTCCATTTGTTCCTGCACGACGCGCCCGTCGAAGATGTGCACGGTGCGATCGGCGTGGCGCGCGAAGCGGACGTCGTGGGTGACCATGACGATCGTGGCGCCGCCTTTGTGGAGATCGGCGAGGAGCAGCATGACGGAGTCGCCGTTTTTCGAGTCGAGGTTGCCGGTGGGCTCGTCGGCGAGGAGGACGGCGGGTTTGCCGGCGAGCGCGCGGGCGACGGCGACGCGCTGCTGCTGACCGCCGGAGAGCTGGGACGGGAGATGCTTGGCGCGGTGGCCCATGCCGACTTTCTCGAGGGCTTCCATCGCGGCGGCTTTGCGCTCGGAGGCGGGCATGCCGCGGTAGGTGAGCGGGAGCTCGACGTTTTCGAAAACCGTGAGATCGCCGATGAGGTTGAACGACTGGAAAATGAAACCGATCTCGCGATTGCGGATACGCGCGCGCTCGGGGAGCGAGAGGCCCTGGACGGGGCGTCCATTGAGGACGTAGGTGCCGTCGGTGGGCGAGTCGAGCAGGCCGAGGATCGAGAGGAGGGTGGACTTGCCGCAGCCGGACGGGCCGGCGATGGAGACGTATTCGCCCTTGACGATATCCATGTGGATGCCGGAGAGGGCGTGCGTTTCGACTTCGTCGGTGAGGAACACTTTCGTGACACCGTCGAGCTTGATCAGGGATTCCATGGGAGTGGGATTTTAGGTTGGATTGCGGAGCGAAAAAAGATGGCGGGCGGCAGGTTTACGCGCGCTCGGCGTCGGTGGCGACGAGGCCGATGAGAGCGAGAAGAATGACAACAAACGGGATCACGGACATGGTGGTGCGCTGGGGAAACACGGCAGGCGCGGGAAAAGTTACGGTTTAATTCAGTTTTATGCGGTCGTTGGCGTCCCATTGGGACATGTCGGAGAGAATCACCCAGTCGCCGGGCTCGAGGCCGTTGACGATTTCGATGGTATTGACGGAGCTGCGGCCGAGCTGGACTTGGGTGCGGGTCGCGTAGGTTTTGTCGGCGTTGAGCTTGAAGATGCCGACGGTGCTGCGCTCCTGGCCGAACGCGGGGCGGCCGACATAGATGACGTTGTCGAGGCGCTCGAGCTGGATCGTGCCATCGACGGAGAGGTCGGGGCGCGCGCCGCGCGGGAGCGGGTCGGTGATTTTGACGTCAACGGTGACGGTGCCGTTTTGCACGGACGGATCGATGCGCTTGACCTCGCCGGCGACGACGCCGTTACGGGTGTCGATTTGCGCGGGCTGGCCGAGCTGGACATCGCGGGCCTGCGTCTCGGCGATGCGAATCTCGGCCTTGAGGAGACGCGGATCGGCGACGCGGGCGAGGTTGGTGCCGGGCTGGACTTGCGCGCCGACTTCGACCGGAAGAATCTGGAGGACTCCGTCCATGCCAGCGCGGACGGTGAGGGCGTCGAGCTCGTCCTGGCGGAGCTTGGCCTGGCTGCGGAGGCGATCGACCTCGGCGGCCTTCACGGCGAGCTGCGGGGCGGTGGAGTCCTGGGCGAAGGCGTAGCGTTTTTGCTCGATGTTGTTGCGCGTCTCGGCCTGCTCGGCGGTGACTTTCGAGAGGCGGAGGTCGAGCGGGGAAACGAGGCCGTCCTTGAAAAGTTGATCGTTCACCTCGGCGCGAAGTTTCGCCTGCTCGAATTCGGCCTTGGCGGTGGCGGCGGTGGATTCAGCAGCGAGGACGCCGCTCTCGAGCGTGACCTTGAGGTTCGCGAGCTCGGCCTCGGCGGCCTTGAGCTGCGAGTCGGCGTCGGTCGCGGCGCGGATCACGTCGGGGTTGGTGAGAATTAAAATGATGCTGTCGGGCGCAACCGTGGCGCCGGGACGAAGGACGATCTTATCGACGCGGCCCTGAGTGCGCGCGGCGATCCAAGTGATCTCCTCGGGGACGAGCGTGCCGAGGCCGCGGACTTCGCGAAGCATCTCGCCGCGTTTCACCTCGGCCATCCAGACGAGATTTTTTTCTACGGTGGGCGCGGCGGGCTTCAGGCGCGCGAGCAACACGGTGATGCCAAGGAGGGCGAGAGCGGCGAACGAAGCGTAGAGGATCCGCTTCTTGCGTTTGGCTTTTGATTGGTCTGGGCGCGGGATGTCCATGCGTGCGCGCATGATTGCACGCGCTGTGCCACGGTTTTTTGAGCGGCGTAAACGATTGAAGGAAAATGGAAAGAAAATTTCACGCGATTTGTGTTGCCGGACGGGCGCGTCGAAGGCGGGACGGTGCGGTCCCAAAATTGGGATGAACCGAAGGATCACTGACGAAGGAATCACCGAGGACAGATCACGACGTATCCGCGAGCGCAGCGCCGGCGAGCATGCGCCCGACGCGACGGAAGGAAACTAAGACGCAGGCAGGCGCAGGTGCGCGATGCAGCCAGCGGTATCGGTGCGATTTTCGAGCGTGAGCGAACCACCGTGGTTTTCGGCGATCTGGCGGCAAAGCACGAGGCCGATGCCGGAGCCTTCGGGTTTCGTGGTGAAAAACGGCACGAAAAGATTGCTCGCGTTGGCGATGCCCGGGCCTTCGTCCTCGACAAGAATTTCGATCTGACCCGGAAGTTTTTTCCAAGTGAGGCGGACGCCGCTGCCGTTGCGCTCGGCGCCGCGGTGCGTTTCGAGCGTGGCCTCGACAGCGTTTTTAAGAAGGTTGATCAGGACCTGCTCGATTTGCGCGGCGTCGCACGCGAGCGTGGCGGCAGGGCCCTCGACGATTTCCACGTGGAGGCGCGTCTCGAGCGCGGCGACGCGGCTGATCAGCGCGGACGCGGGACAAGGAGCGACAGTCGGCGCGGGCAGGCGCGCGAGACGCGCGTAGGCTTGCATGAAACGGCCGAGGCCGTCGGCGCGAGAGGCGATGATGTCGAGGCCGGAGCGCATGTCGTCTTCCCAATCGGGGGCGCGTTTCTCGCGTTTGAGCAGGGTGGCGAGGCTGCCGGCGATGGATTTGATCGGGGCGAGGGAGTTGTTGAGTTCGTGGCCGAGCACGCGGACGAGGCGCTGCCAGGCGCGGAGTTCTTCCTCGCGGAGCGTGCGGCTGAGATCGCCGATGACGAGGAGCTGGTGCGGGCGGCCGCCTTCGCGAAAAAGACTGCGGCGCATGCCCCAGCGGCCGGAGCCGCCAGGGAACGAGAGCGCGAGCAGGCGCGTGGGTTCCCCGGTGAGGCATTCGGCGAGGCCGAGCTCGGTGGCGTCGCGGCCGAGGATGCGCTCGGCGGGTTTTGCGAGGAGGAGCTGGCCGGCGTGGTTGGCGAGGCGGAGCTTGGCGTCGCCATCGAAGGCGAAGATCGCGACCTCGATGTTTTCCATGACGGTGCGAAGCAGCGCGGTGGCTTCGAGCGCGCTGAGGCGCTGCTCCTGGAGTGTGCGGCTGAGGGTGTTGATTTCCGCCATGACGTCGCCGAGCGGCTCGTCGCGCCGGGCGCCGCGCGCGCGGACGGAGAAATCGCCTTCGCGGAGCGCGGAGAGGAGATTGGCCATCGTTTGCAGCGGGCGGACGACGCGGGCCTGCACGGCGGCGGCGAAACCGAACCAGCAGCCGACGACGAGCAGCGTGAGGGTCCACTGGACTTTTGACGTGTGGTCTTCAAACCAGAGCAGCGAGAGCGCGACGACGACGGCCGGCAGGCCGGCGAGGAGGCATTGGAAAAAAACTGCCTGCTCGTGGGAGAGCCGGCGTTTAGGCTGGGGCATGGCAGTGAAGACTGACCGCGAAAACGAATTCGACCACGGGTTTCACGGATCGGCCGGATAACGGAAACGGCCGATCCGTGAAATCCGTGGTGTCGGTCCGGGTGGATTACAAACCGTATTTTTCGAGGCGGCGGTAGAAGGCGCTGCGGGAGAGGCCGAGTTCCTCGGCGGCGCGGCGGGCGTTGCCGTCGGTGCGGGCGAGCGTTTTTTTGATGAGGAAGGCTTCGACTTCCTCGATGCTCATTTCGTCGAGGCGCGGCGTGGCGTCGCGGGCGACGGTGAGGCCGAGGTCGGGCGCACGGACGGCCTTGCCTTGCGACATGAGGACGCCGCGTTCGACGGCGTGGTCGAGTTCGCGGACGTTGCCGGGCCACGGGTAGTCGCGCATCGCGGTCACGGCGGCTTCGTCGAAGCCGGTGATCGGCTTGCGGTAGCGTTCGACGTGCTGCTTGAGAAAATGCTGGGCGAGGAGTTCGATGTCCTCGCGGCGCTCGCGGAGCGGCGGGAGATGAATGTGAATCGTGTTGAGGCGGAAGAGAAGATCCTGGCGGAATTTTCCGGCGGCGACTTCGGCGGGGAGATCGGAATTGGTCGCGGAGATGAGGCGGACGCTGGCGTGGCAAACGCGCGAGGAGCCGACGCGTTCGAACTCGCCGGTCTCGATCGTGCGCAGGAGTTTCGCCTGCTGGCTCATCGGGATGTTGCCGATCTCGTCCATGAACAGCGTGCCGCCGTCGGCGAGTTCGAAGCGGCCGGCGCGGTCGCTCTTGGCGTCGGTGAATGCGCCGCGGACGTGGCCGAAGAGTTCGCTTTCGAAGACGCCTTCGGGGAGGCCGCCCATGTTGACGGAGATAAAAGGTTTGGCGGCGCGGACGGAGACGGCGTGGAGCGCCTGGGCGACGACGTTTTTGCCGGTGCCGTTTTCACCGGTGATGAGGACGTTGGCGTCGGACGGGCCGACGCGGGCGATGACTTCGAGGACGGGTCGCATCGCGGCGGATTGGGCGATGAGGTTGGGGCCGCTGCCCTTGCTGCGGAGGAGCTGATTTTCCTGCTGGAGGCGGTGATAGGCGCGGACGGCGCAGCAGAGCTCGATCTGGTTCTTGACGATCGTGAGGAGGCGCGGGTTGTCCCACGGCTTGGTGATGAAATCGCGGGCGCCGCGGCGCATCGCCTCGACGGCGACATCGACGCTGGCCCACGCGGTCATGACGACGACGGGGAGCGAGGCGTCGAGCGCCTGAAGTTTGTTGAGAAGTTCGAGGCCTTCCTGGCCGGACGTGGTGTCGCGGGCGTAGTTGAGATCCATCAGCACGATGGCGAAATCGTGCGCTTCGACCGCCTTCAGGACGGCGGCAGGGGATTTCGCGGTATCGATCTGATAGCCTTCGGATTTCAGCAGGAGACGGAGGGCCTCGAGTACGTCGGGCTGGTCATCGGCGATCAGGATGCGGGGCGCGGGAGAGTCCGGAGCGACCATGGAGTCAAGTGACGAATCACCGCCGGGCGGAGTCAAGCGGCGAGGCGGTGCGACTCGGTGGCGCGCGCGCACACGGCGGCGGGAGCGACTGCGGGCGTCGCGGCGGCGAAGAGCCGCGAGCGGCGCGAGTAGTCGGTGATCAGCGTGAGGGCGATGACGGCGGCGGAGAAAAGGCCGAGGGAGTTTTCGGCGTTGAACGAGGCGGGCACGTGCGCGCCGAGGAATTCGGCGAAAGCCACACAGGGATAACCTGCGGCGAGGAGGAGAGCGAAGAGTTTGATGGTCATGGATGTTTTCATGGTGGTGGTGAAGTTGTGCTCTGCATTGCACCCGCCGTGCCAAGCAAAAATGAGGCTCGCAAGTGATTGGCCGGCAGCAGATAAAATTTTTCATAGAATCGACGGGCGATCCGGAGCGCTGTTTTTCTTCCGTGCGTGGGAGCGGAGATTCCCAAAAGTGGGAAGAGATTTCGCCGAAGTGGTGGCGACCGGGAAAATTCTTGCGTCGCCGATGGGCGCGGGTCTTTGTGACCGTTCTTTTGTTCGGGCTGTAGCGTAGCCTGGTAGCGCGCTTGCATGGGGTGCAAGAGGTCGTGAGTTCGAATCTCACCAGCCCGACCATTTTTTCGATGACGCACAACGACGACTGGTGCGTATCGCGGCCCGCGAAACGGTGCGTTGAAATCGGCGCGGAGGCATGTGTAGTGGCCGGTGATGGAATCGGCGGCAGCCCAGAAGCGAATCGCGGAACTGCGCTCGGCAGTCGCGCGGCATGACGAGCTTTACTACCGGCGCGCGCAGCCGGAGATCAGCGATTTCGATTACGATGCGCTGAAGCGCGAGTTGGCGGAGCTGGAGGGAAAATTTCCGCAGTTCACGAGCGCCGACTCGCCGACGCAGCGGGTCGGCGACGATCGTGCGCAAGGCTTCAAGGAAGTCGCGCACCGGCAAAAAATGTTGAGCCTCGACAACACTTACAACGAGGCCGAGCTGCGCGCGTTTCACACCCGGCTCGTGAAGCTGCTCGAGACCGACGATCTCCGCTACACGGTCGAGCCGAAGATCGACGGGCTGGCGGTGAGCCTGACTTACGAGGAGGGGAAGCTCGTGCGGGCCGTCACGCGCGGCAGGGGCGACCGCGGC
>Ga0265313_10000909_pt1 | contig 29610 bp, 26 predicted proteins | sample 4123metaG_FD_203122 | JGI IMG/M metagenome (GOLD analysis project Ga0265313, IMG submission 203122) | Rhizosphere microbial communities from Carex aquatilis grown in University of Washington, Seatle, WA, United States - 4-1-23 metaG | ecosystem: Host-associated > Plants > Roots > Rhizosphere >...
GATGATCATCGGCAGGCAGCCGGCCAGCGGATTGATCTTGTTCTCTTGGTAGAACTTGAGGAGCTCCTCGTTCTGCTTGGTCTTGTCGTCCTTGTACTTCTGTTGGATCTTCTTGATCTCGGGCTGCACCCGCTGCATCTGGATCATCGACCGCGCCTGCTTCGCGGTCAGCGGGAACTGCACCAACATGATGACGAGCGTCAGGATGATGTCGGCGAGGCCGAGGCTGTGCGTCGGGACGTAGAAGACCGCCAGCAACCATCCGATGACGCGATAGAGCGGATCGAGAGTCACGTCAGCTCCCCGGCTCGGCGGCGTGAGAGACGCATGCGGACGAGGTGGCGCCGCACGTCGGAACGGGGTCGAAACCGAAGCCGCCGAGCGGGTGGCACCGCGACAGGCGCCGCACCGTCAGGTACGTGCCGCGGCCGGCGCCGTGCGTTTCGAGCGCCTCGCGCGCGTACTCCGAGCACGTCGGGATGTACCGGCACGGTGACGGACGGTGAGAGCTCAACCGCTGGTAGAGGTTTACGGTTCGCAGGAGCACTCGGGTCGGTACGGACCGTGTCATCAGGTATCCAGACTCAGTGCGCACAAGGCATCACGGAGCGCGTTCGAGAGGTCGGCGTAGGAGACGCCGGCCGCGGCGGGGGTGGCTCCCACCAGATAAGCGCGCCCGGGCACCAGATTCGCGGCATGCGCACGGGTAGCGGCCCTGAGCCTCCGGCGGACGCGATTGCGCGTCACCGCTCCACCGATGCCGCGCCCGACCGCGTAGGCGACGCGGGGCGGCTCCGAGCTCGGGCCGACGACCGTGGACGAGACCATCACGACACCTCGTCGACGGCGGCGGCTGTGAGCCAGCGCGCGAAAGGTCGACCGCTCACGAACCGGCCAAATCAGGCCGACAGGCGCGAGCGGCCCTTGGACCGGCGACTGCGCAACACCGCGCGCCCGGCTTTCGTCCGCATCCGCAGGCGGAAGCCGTGCTTCTTGCTGCGCTTGCGGTTGTTGGGTTGAAACGTCCTCTTCACGCATGGCCTCCTCGAACGCCCGAGCCGCACATGGATGCGGCTCCCGGGGCGCGGCGCGCGATCGTCACCCTGATTCCAGCACTGTCACAACGACATACTGACGCGACGGGTGCATGTACGGCGCGCGAACAGCGGCAAAGTGTACGGCTCCGTGAGCCACGCCGACAATCCAGGCCCGGGACCCGCGACCCGCGACTCGTCTCCTCGGCCTTCTCGTGGCCGTTTGTAGCGTTGTCCACAGCCCTGATATGGTCCGCGATCCGGCGCCCGGACGAACCCGTGCCCGGCACTTCCCCTCCAGTCGGCCCGAAGGATCGAGGCCGAGACATATGCCCTGGCAGTGCTTCTGCACACCTGTGGACACACTTGTGGACAACCCTGGGGGAGCCGCCACTGTGGGCACACCTGCTGCCGATGACCTGTGGGCAAAGGTTGCTGCCGCGGTCCGCGCCCAGTTGTCGGAAGCGACGTGGAACACGTGGTTCCAGGGTGTGCACGCGCTCGAATTGAGTGACGAGACGCTCACTCTCGGTGTCCCCAGCTCGGTCACGATCGAGCGGCTCCGCACGAGTTACCACGGGCTCCTCAGCGACGCGGCCCAGGCCCTCACGGGCGTCCCGCTCGAGGTCGAGCTGCTCGTCGACACCACCCCACGGCTCGAGGAGCTGGTCACCATCGACCAGCTCACGCCTCCGGCCGCCGTGGCGGTCGCCGCCGAGGAGACCCGCCGCACCGACGACAACCAGACCGGCACCGCGTGGCTCACGACGTCGCTCAATCCCCGATACACGTTCGATCAGTTCGTGATCGGCGCCTCGAACCGCTTCGCCCACGCCGCGGCGATGTCGGTCGCCGAGAGTCCCGCCCGGTCGTACAACCCGCTGTTCATCTACGGGCCGGCCGGTCTCGGTAAGACGCACCTCCTGCACGCGATCGGCCACCACGTACGCGAGCTGTTCTCGAGCAAGCGTGTTCGCTACGTCTCGACCGAGACCATGATGAACGAGTTCGTCGACGCGATGCGCTCGAAGCACATGCCCGGGTTCAAACGCCGCTATCGCGAGGTCGACGTGCTCCTCGTCGACGACATCCAGTTCCTCGAACGCACCGAGCAGCTCCAGGAGGAGTTCTTCTACACGTTCAACGATCTGCACGGGCGGGGCAGCCAGATCGTGATCTCGTCGGATCGTCCCCCGAAGTCGATCGCAACGATCGAAGACCGCCTCCGGAGCCGGTTCGAGTGGGGCCTGATCACCGACATCCAGCCTCCCGAGTTCGAGACCCGCCTGGCCATCCTCCAGAAGAAGGCCGAATCCGAGCACCTCGACGGCATCCCCGATTCCGTGCTGGGTTTCATCGCCGAGAACGTCGTCGACAACGTCAGGGAGCTCGAGGGCTCCCTCATCCGGGTCGCGGCCTACTCGAGCCTCCACCGGGTGCCGCTGAGCGAGGACGTCGCCCGAGAGGTCCTCTCCGACCTGCTCCCGGCCAGCCGCCCCCGAGTCATCACGCCACAAGTGATCCTCGACGAGACTGCCAAGATGTTCGGTTTCACCAACGACGAGCTCTGCGGGAAGAGCCGGCGGCGGCCCCTGGTCACGGCCCGCCAGATCGGCATGTACGTGTTCCGGGAGCTCACCGACTACAGCTACCCGAAGATCGCCGAGGAGTTCGGCGGGCGTGATCACACCACGGTGATGCACGCCTGCGAGAAGATCCGCGGGCAAATGGCCGAGCGAAGGGTCGTGTTCGAGCAGGTCAACGAGCTCATCAGCCGTATCAAGCACGGTGCCAGTGGATAATGCTGTGGATAGTTGGGGAAACCGTGTCGACGACCTGGGACAACCGCTCCCGCCTAGCTTGATCTGTGTCTCGTCCTGTGGATTCTGTGGACAACGCGGTGAGGACAAGAACCCCCTGTGAGCGGCGTGAATGCGAGGTCATGCACAATCCACAGGCCCTACTACTACGACAACTGAGAATTCCAATGTTGGTGGGAACAGCAACAGCAACGCTTTCGAGGAGGCCGAGGTGAAGTTCCGCTGCGAGCGCGACACACTTGCCGACGCGGTCGCGACCGCGCAGCGCACAGTCGCAAGCCGAACGGGCGCTCTGCCGGTTCTGCAGGATCTCCGGATCACCGCGTCGGGTGACGGGCTGGAGCTCGTCGGTTCCGACTTGGAGATCACGAACCGGGTCCAGGTCCCCGCCGACGTCGAGGAGACGGGGGTTGCGGTCGTCCCGAAGCTGATCGGCGACATCGTCCGCAAGCTCGAGCCCGGCCCGGTGTTGGTCGCGGTCACGGGTGACGAAGCCGTGATCACGGCCGGCCGATTCTCGACCTCGCTGCGGTTGAAGCCGGCCGAGGACTACCCCCGCCTGGCCTCGAACGACGGCCAGGGCGTGCGGGTGGACGCTTCGGCGTTCGCGTTGGCGCTGCGCCAGGTCGTGCGGGCGGCGTCGAAGGACGATCTCCGGCCGATCCTCACCGGTGTGCTGCTCACGACCCACGCCGGCGGACTGCGACTCGTCGCGACCGACTCGTACCGGCTCGCCGTGCGCGACCTCAAAGGGGTCAGCATGCTCGACGAGGGCCAGCGGGTCCTGGTGGCGGCGAAGGGTCTCGCAGAGGTCCAACGCCTGGCCGGCGACGGCGAGATCGAAGTGGTGTTGCGGGAGCGCGACGTCGTGTTCCGCACGTCGCGCGCCGAGGTCACGGCGCGACTGATCGAGGGTGATTTCCCGAACTACGAGCAGCTGATCCCGAGCGGTTACCCGAACCGCCTGATCGTCAACCGCTCGTCGTTGCTCGAGGCGCTCGACCGCGTGCAGATCGTCGGCCAGAACCGTGACAACGCAGCCGTGCGGCTCACGATGAGCGGGAGCGGGCTCGAGCTCGCGATGTCGGCGCAAGACGTCGGGAACGCGCAAGAGTCGGTCGACGCGAAGTTCGAGGGAACCGAGTTGACCGTGGCGTTCAACCCGACCTTCCTGCACGACGGCATCGACGCGGTCGACACCGAGGAGATCGTGCTCGAGACGGTCGACCCGTTGAAGCCGGCGACACTTCACGCAGCCGAGAACGGCGGGTTCTTGTACTTGTTGATGCCCGTGCGCACGTCATAGCGGCGATGCTCGCCGAGTCTGCAACTCGCTCGATCACGCGAGTTGGTCATCTGTGGCTCGACGACTTTCGTTGTCTGCAGGGCGTCGATCTCGATCTGGATCCCGGTCTCACCGTGATCCACGGTGCGAACGGGCAGGGCAAGACCAGCATGCTCGAGTCGATCGCATGGATCGCCCGGTCACACTCGTTTCGCGGGGTGAGCGACGCGCCGCTCGTGCGCCGGGGATGCGATCAGGCGATCGTGCGCGCGGAGATCATGAGCGACGATCGGTTGCAGCTGTTCGAGGCGGAGCTGCGCGCGTCCGGCCGCAACCGCGTGCAGTGCAACAAGCGATCGATCACACGGTCACGCGACCTCCACGGGCTGCTCCGGGTGGCCGTGTTCGCGCCCGACGACCTCGAGTTGGTCAAGGGCGGACCCGCGGCGCGCCGGGTGTATCTCGACGAGCTGCTCGGCACGCTCGCCGTTCGCTACGAGGCCGCACGAGGTGATTTCGAACGGGTGTTGAAACAACGAAACGCGTTGTTGCGAACCGGGGTGCGCGACGCGTCGGCGGTCACGACGCTCGACGTGCTCGACGAGCAACTGGTGAGCGCGGCGGGCGAGCTCGTGCGCGGACGCCTGCAACTCGTCGACCGGCTCGGGCCGGCGGTGAACGCGGCCTACGACGCGCTCGCCGAAGACGGCCGGCGCGTCGCCGAGACGTACGAAGCCGAGTGGGCGCCCGAACCGCTCGGGATCGACCACACCGGCGCAGTCGACGACTTGTTGCGCGCGGGGCTCGAGACGCGTCGCCGGGCCGAGATCGAGCGCGGGGTCACGCTCGTCGGACCTCACCGGGACGACTGGAAGCTGACGATCGACGCGCTCGACGCGCGAACGCAGGCGTCGCAGGGGGAGCAGCGCAGCCTCGCGCTCGCATTGCGTCTCGCCGGGCGCGGTGTGGTGCACGAGCTCACCGGCACGCCGCCGGTGCTGCTCCTCGACGACGTGTTCAGCGAGCTCGACGCGCGCCGTTCGAGCGCACTGATCCGCAACCTGCCGGCGGGGCAGACCCTGCTCACGACCGCGGGGACGATTCCACCCGACGTGAAGCCCGATCAGGTGCTGCGCATTTACGCCGGCCGCGTCGAGCCGGCCGGCTCGTGAGCTTCGTCCGGTGAGCAGATCCGGGCGTTCTCCGGAAGAGCCGGTGTCGTTGCGCGACGCGGTCGCCGCGGTCGGGCGTGACCTGGGTATGCCCGCCCCCGACCGGTTCGCGAGCCTGGCGAACGAGTGGAGCGCGGTGGTCGGTGAGGCGCTCGCGACGCACAGCTCGGTGCGCTCCGTGCGCGACGGCGTGTGCACGGTGGAGGTCGACGGGGCCGGTTGGGCCACGCAGTTGCGCTACGCGGAGCAGCAGGTGTTGGAGCGTTTGACGCAGCGGTGCGGGCCGGGTGTCGCGACGTCGATTCGGGTGGTCGTGCGGGGTGCCGGAAACGGGTCGTGAGCGCCCCTCGGACGGCATCGTGAGGCCTCCGGTTCTGGTACACTGAGGCAACCGGAGACACCCCCTCTCACCAGGCCTTTCGCGTGCCGGAACGGGGTGTTAGAGCACGCAGACAACGGCTCGAAATCGGGCCGACCGAAGGAGCGGACGCGTGGCGTACGCGGCCAAGGACATCTCAATTCTCAAAGGGCTTCAACCGGTCCGCGAACGGCCCGGGATGTACATCGGATCGACGGGTCCTTCGGGCCTGCACCACCTGGTGTACGAGGTCGTGGACAATGCCGTCGACGAGGCCCTCGCGGGCTTCGCCACGACGATCGACATCACGCTGCTGCCCGACGGTGGCTGCCGGGTGATCGACGACGGCCGGGGCATCCCGGTCGACCCGCACCCCGAGTATCCCGACAAGTCTGCCGCCGAGATCGTGCTGACGATGCTCCACGCGGGCGGGAAGTTCGGCGGGGAGGGCTACAAGATCTCCGGCGGCCTGCACGGAGTGGGCGTGTCGGTCGTGAACGCGCTCTCCCGCCGCCTCGATCTCGACATCCAACGCGACGGCGGCCGGTACGTCCAGAGCTTCGTCGACGGTGGCGAGCCAGTGGCGCCGCTCGAGCGGATCGGCGACTCCGACGCGCACGGCACCAGCGTCACCTTCTGGCCCGACGGCACGATCATGGAGGAGTTGGAGTTCCGCGCGCAGACGCTCCTCGAGCGACTTCGCGAGATGGCCTTCCTCAACAAGGGCCTCCAGATCACCTTCCGCGACGAGCGCGTCGACCCGGTGTTCGAGCAGGTCTTCAAGTACGACGGCGGCATCGTCGACTTCGTGGCGCATCTCAACGCGTCGAAGGAGCCGCTGTTCAGCCGGGTCATCTCCTTCGGTGACACCGAGGAGTTCGGCGAGTGCGAGTTCGCGCTCCAGTGGAACACCGGGTACTACGAAGGCCTGCACTCGTTCGCGAACAACATCGCCACGACCGAGGGCGGCATGCACGAGGAGGGCTTCAAGAAGGCGCTCACCAACGTGCTCAACCGGTACGCGCGCAACAAGGGCCACCTCAAGGAGAAGGACGAGAACCTTCTCGGCGAGGACATCCGGGAAGGTCTCACCGCGATCATCTCGGTGAAGCTGCGCAACCCGCAGTTCGAAGGGCAGACCAAGACCAAGCTCGGCAACACGGAGATCCGTTCGTTCGTCGAGCGCATCACCAACGAGAAGCTCGCCGACTGGCTCGAGGAACATCCCACCGAGGGCAAGGCGACGGTGCAGAAGTGCCTCCAGGCCGCGCACGCCCGCGTTGCGGCGCGTGCCGCGCGCGATCTCACGCGCCGCAAGTCGTTGTTGGAGTCGGCGTCGATGCCCGGAAAGCTCGCCGATTGCTCTTCGCGCAACCCGGAAGAGTCGGAGTTGTTCATCGTCGAGGGTGACAGCGCCGGCGGGAGCGCCAAGAAGGCGCGCAATCCTCGCTTCCAGGCGATCCTGCCGATTCGCGGCAAGATTCTCAACGTCGAACGCGCCCGCATCGACAAGATGTTGCGCAACGAGGAGATCCAGACGCTCATCTCCGCGAGCGGTACCGGTCTCGGCGAAGAGTTCGACCTGACGAAGCTGCGCTACCACAAGATCATCGTGATGACCGACGCCGATGTCGACGGCAGCCACATCCGCACGTTGTTGTTGACGTTCTTCTACCGCCAGCTCCCGGAGTTGGTGCGCGGCGGTCACATCTATATCGCCCAACCGCCGCTCTTCAGCGCCAAGATCGGCAAGGACGACCGCACGTATCTGAAGGACGAAGCCGAGATGCGCGCGTTCGAAGCCGCGCACGAGGGTCGCAAGATCGAGGTCGGCCGCTTCAAGGGGCTCGGCGAGATGGACTGGTCGGAGTTGGGCGATACGACGATGAACCCCGAGACCCGCACGCTGTTGCAGGTGTCGGTCGAGGACGCCGCCATCGCCGACGAGATCTTCTCGTCGCTGATGGGCGACGACGTGGAGACGCGCCGCAGCTTCATCCAGCACAACGCCAAGGACGTGCGCTTCCTCGACATCTGATGCGCGGGCGCGTGTTGGTCGTTGGAGACGTGATCGTCGAGAGGACATCGAAGAATGCCTGACGAACCGCAGACTCTGGGCAACGTCGAGCCCATCGAGATCCAGGAGGAGATGGAGCGGTCCTTCCTCGACTACGCGATGTCGGTCATCACCTCGCGTGCGCTTCCCGACGCGCGCGACGGTCTCAAGCCGGTGCAACGCCGGATCCTCTACGGCATGTACGACCAGGGCATGCGCCCGGATCGTCAGCACCGCAAGTCGGCCAACGCGGTCGGGCACGTGATGGCCATCTACCACCCGCACGGCGACCAGGCGATCTACGACGCGCTCGCCCGCATGGCGCAGGACTTCTCGCTGCGGTACCCGCTCATCGACGGGCACGGAAACTTCGGTTCACCCGACCCGAACGACCGTCCTGCCGCCCAGCGCTACACGGAGGCGCGCCTCGCGCCGCTCGCGATGGAGTTGGTCGGCGAGATCGACGAGAACACCGTCGACTTCGTGGAGACGTACGACGGCCAGCACCAGCAACCCGAGGTGTTGCCGGCGCATTTCCCCAACCTGTTGGTGAACGGCGGCGGTGGCATCGCGGTGGGGATGGCCACCAACATCCCGCCGCACAACCTGCGCGAGGTCATCGACGCGACGATCCACCTGATCGACGACCCCGACGCGACCGTCGAAGACCTGATGCAGCACGTGACCGGTCCCGACTTCCCGACCGGCGCGACCATTCTCGGCCGGGCCGGCATCGCGGAGTGCTACCGCACCGGACGGGGCTCGATCCGCATGCGTGCCGTCGCCGAGATCGACGAGGACGCACGCGGTGGGCAGCGCATCGTGGTCACCGAAGTGCCGTACCAGACCTCGGTCGAGGTGATCGGCCAGAAGATCGCCGAGCTCGTGAACGACCGGCGCATCGAAGGCATCCGCGACGTCCGCAACGAGTCGGCGGGTGACACCGTTCGGCTCGTCGTGGAGTTGAAGCGCGACGCCAACGCGCAGGTCGTGCTCAACCAGCTCTACAAGCACACGCCGATGCAGTCGTCGTTCGCGGCCAACGTGCTCGCGCTGGTCGACGGCGTTCCCCGGTTGCTCGGGCTGGTGCAGGCGCTCACGGTCTACGTCGCCCACCAGGTCGAGGTCGTCACCCGCCGAAGTGAGTTCCGGCTCGGCAAGTTGCGAGACCGGTCCCACGTGCTCGAGGGCCTGCTGAAGGCCCTCGACATGATCGACGCGATCATCACCCTGATTCGCAACTCGGAGTCGGCCGAGACCGCCAAGGCGGAGTTGATGGCCGCCCCCTTCGAGTTCAGCGAAGTGCAGGCGACCTACGTGCTCGACATGCCGTTGCGCCGGCTGGCGGCGTTGGAGCGCCAGAAGGTCCGCGACGAGTACGACGAGACCCAGGTGAAGATCGCCGAGCTCGAGGCGATCCTCGGCGACGAGCAGAGGCTCCGCGAGGTCATCAAGGAAGAGCTCGGGGAGGTCCGCGAGAAGTACGGCGACGACCGGCGCACCGAGATCACGACCGACTACGGCGACCTGGCCGACCTCGACCTCATCGAAGACGAAGAGCTCGTGGTGGTGCTGTCGCAGAAGGGCTACGTGAAGACGGTCGCCGTCGACGAGTTCCGCGTGCAGGGCCGGGGCGGCAAGGGCGTGCGCGGCGGCAACCTCCGCGACGAGGACTACGTGGAGCACCTGCTCACCTCCACCGCTCACTCGTACTTGTTGTTCTTCTCGAACCGCGGCCGTGTGTACCGATTGCGCGCGCACGAGATCCCGATGAAGGACCGAACCGCGCGCGGTGTCGCGTTGGTGAACCTCGTCGCGCTGCAACCCGACGAGCACATCCAAGCGATCATCGACACGCGTACCTACGAGGACGGCGCGTATCTGTTCTTTGCGACCCGCAACGGCGTGGTGAAGAAGACCCGGATGTCGGAGTACGACTCGTCGCTTCGCGCCGGCCTGATCGCGATCAATCTCAACGACGGCGACGAGTTGGTTCGCGCCATACAGACGTCAGGCAACGACGACGTGTTCATGGTCTCGAAGCAGGGCATGACCATCCGCTACTCCGAGGACGACGTGCGGCCGATGGGTCGTGCGACGGCAGGGGTGCGCGGGATGAAGCTCAAGAGCGCCGACGACGGCGTGGTGAGCTGCGACGTCGCACGCGACGAGGGCGTGCTGCTCTTCGTCTCCTCCAGCGGGCACGGCAAGCGGACCCCGGTCGCCGCCTTCAACCGGCAGGGCCGGGGCGGCCAGGGCGTTCGGGGCATGCGTGTCACCGAGGCGCGGGGCGTCGTGGTCTCGGCGTTCATCGTGGCCCCGGGCGACGAGGTCCTGGTGTTCTCCTCGGCCGGCAACCTCGTGCGGATGGGTGTCGACGAGATTTCGGAGCAGGGTCGTGATGCCACAGGGGTGCGAGTGGCGCGCCTTGCAGAAGGGGATACCGTTGTAGCGGTCGCCCGGGTGCTCGAAGGCGAGCACGGCGAGACCGAGGGTGGTGAGGAGTCCTGAGCATGGCGCGTGCGAAAGCGGTGCTCGAGTCGGTTCCTTCCGCGCCGAACGGACGCGTGCCGCGCCGTGAGCGTCAGCGGCAACCGGCGCGTCGCTCCGTGTACGAGCGCCGCTACCGCCAGACGGTCCGATCGATCGACGTCTGGTCCGTCTTGAAGATCTCGCTCTGCTTCTACTTGTCGGCGTTGATCGTCACGTTGGCGACCGGGGTGGTGCTCTGGTGGATCGCGTCGGCGGTCGGCGCGGTGCACAACATCGAGCACTTCGTCGGACAACTCGTCAACGACGACAAGTTCCACTTCCTGTCGTGGGAGGTGCTGCGCGGGGCGACGATCATCGGCCTCGTGCTCGTGTGCATCCTCGTGGTGATCACCGTGTTGGCGGCCGCGTTCTACAACCTCTTCTCCGAGCTGATCGGCGGGCTCGAAGTGACGGTCGTGGAGCACGAGGACATCCGGTAGGCCCTGGTACGCTCTTCGCCTCGCCGGGGCTATAGCTCAGTCGGTTAGAGCGCATCCCTGATAAGGATGAGGTCGCTGGTTCGATTCCAGCTAGCCCCACTCGGTTTGCTCCAGATCAGAGCCGGTGCCGCAGGTCGCGGTGGCCGGCTCGCATCGCGTTCCGGGCTGTTCTTCGCGCGTTCTTCGCGCGAGAGGATGAGCACGTTGTGAGGCTCGGGTTCGCCGACGGATCAGGAGCGACTGAAGTAACCGACGTAGGGCGGGCACGACGGGCTTATCCGAAGGGTGAGGTTGCGTCCGTTCTGGTCGGGGTTCGGTGACGCGTTGTGTGTCGACAGCGTCACCTGGACTGAGCCGCCGCCTGGCATCGCGACCGTCAGCGTGGTGTAGGGGTATGTGGCTGCCGTGCCCCCGGAGCATTCGAGCGCGGCCACCAGCAGCTGCGCTGTCGAACCGTGGGTGAGCACGATCGACTTCGCGTTCCACGATGGGAAGACGGGGATGCCGCGTTTGGCTTGCACGTCTGGCTTGCCGGCAGCAGCCGCGACGAGCCTGGGGTAGCCGGACAGCTCGCAGGTGTCTCCTGTGTTGGTGAACTGCAGCAGATCGTCGGTCTGTTGCTGGAGGGGACTCACCCATTTCGGTGCGAGCGCGGTGACCTGACTTGCCGCGCAGGAAGCGACCGGCGTGCTCGGAGCCGAAGACGTCGTTTGTGTGGGCCGCGGCGTTGGCGTGGTCGTCGATCGTGGAGCGGTGACGGGCGGCGCGGTGCGCGGTGACGACTTGGCGGTGGTCGTTGACGACGTCCGCGGACCGGGCAGGAGGATGTTGGTGTTGTGTCGGTCGGGATGACCGGTCGCGCTCACTCCGATGGCGATGGCGATCGCCGCCGCGAGCGTGCCGAAACCCACTGCCAGCGCCGCGCGCCGTCGACGCCTTCGCGTGGCGATCATGCGTCATAACCGGGCCTCGTCGAACTCGGGCGGTGTCGGGGCTGCCCGGTGCAGCAAGTCGCGTAGATCACCCATGACCGCCCTCCTCCGCCAAGGTCCCCAGGTCGTCATCGAGGATCACACGCAGGCTCGCGACCGCCTGGTGCGTCAGCGCCCGGACAGTGCCCTCTGCGCAGCCGAGCACGATCGCCGCGTCGGCCACCGACAGGTCATTGAAGTAACGCACTACAACTGCCGCGCGCTGCCGGGGCGGGAGCGTTGCGACCGCCGCGCGCACCACGAGCACATCGGTCGGATCTGCGCGGAGCATCTCCTCTCCCGATCGGACCGCCTCGAGGCCGCGCTCGACGCGTCGTCGACGCCCGCGCGACTTGGCCAGATTGAACGCGACTCGCAGCGCCCAGCGGTCGGGGTGTTCCATCCCCGACACCGACCGCCAGTGTTTCCACACTCGCAACAGCGTCTCTTGGGTCAGGTCGTCGGCGACGTCAGCGCTACCGCAGTAGAGGGGCGAGGGCGCTGAACAGCGCGGCTGCAAGCGCCGGCACAGCGCCGCTGCGGCCTCCTGTTCAGAAAGCACCGTCACCTCTTACAAGACGCACGACACCGACATTCCGCTTAGCCGCCGCCGCATCGAACTCCGAGCCTCACTCGAAGGCTCGGCCGGCGAGCAACGAATGGACAACACGCAGCCTGCCCGGAACCGAGCGGTTTCGTCGGCAGTCATACTGAGCATGATGCTCGGGGGAGTCAGAGCGTTCGGAGCCGCAGTGGCTGCAGCAATGATCGTCGCCGGGTGCTCCAGCGGCGGAGCCGAGCAGTCCGCGTCCGCCACCACGACAACGCAGCGCGGCTCGGCGACGACGACCGCGGAGACACACCGCCCGCCTGCCGCGCTGACCGATCAACAGTTGCGTGCGCACGCGGGAGATGGAGTGCCGAGCGGTTGGGTCCCGGTCGACGAGGGCGATGCTCGAGTGTGGGTACCGGCGAACTGGTCCCTATCGAGTGGCAGCGTTTGTTTCTCCGCCGCGTCGGTGACCCCGACCGTGAGCCTCGGGCAACTGGCCCAGTCGAGTTGCCGGAGCATGGGCGAAAGCCACTTCGCGCTCCCGGCCGAGTCCGTCTCGCTCATTGCGTCTCCGAATCGAACCGCCGGTGCCCGCTACCGGATGATTCACGGCTATCGCGTCTACGCGGCGAATGCGGCCAAGCCCGATCCCGCGTGGCTCGTCTATGACGTTCCTCAACTCGGATCTCGGATCGCGCTGCGTGGGAGCCTTGCGCGGCGCGTGCTCGACACGCTCGCGCCGTCGGCCCGCGCGGTCGCGTTGGCGTTCGCCTCACAGCCTCCGCGAACGAACTACCGCGACGTGATCGCGGCCGGCGTCCGTTTGTCGATTCCGCCGGGCTGGAGGATCACCACCGACGGGCCGGTGTGCTCGTTGCCGAACGACGAGCTCGTGATCCCTCCTGTTCGCCCCGATCTCAGTGGTCCGACCTCGTGCCCAGGATTGGGACCAGGCACGGTCGCGGGCGCGGTCATCGACGGCGGGGCCCTGAACAACCGCCCGAGTGACCAGACGACCGGCGATGCCGACCGGCTGCTCACCGTCCTGCACCACGGCACGACGACGATCACCATCTACGCCGGGTACGGCGAGATCCCGGCTGCGCTCGAGGTGTTCATTCGTCGCAACACGTCCTCGACAACGCACATTCTCGAACTCGGTCTCGGCCGTGACGGACGCGTCGCCGGAAGCGTGCTCGCGTCGATCCGAGCCACCACGTAGACGGCGCTCGTCGTCGAACCCGTGGTCAGATGTGGTCGGACGACCGATGACAGGGCGCCAAGGCCCCGCGGGAGCGGGTTCACTTACACTGCCGCCGTGAAGATGTTTCGGCGGGTGCTCCTCGTGCTCGGGGTCGCGGGCGCGATCGGCGCGATCGCGCGTTTGCGCGGCAAAGGCGAGTTGCCGGCGACCGAAGGCGGCTGGCGCGAGCTCGACGGGCCCGAGTTCAGATGAGCTCCTCGTGACGGTCGCACTCGTCGTCGGAGCCGGCGAGGTCGGGACGCGCACCGCGCGTCAACTGGTCGACACGCCGGGCTTCTCGAGCATCCTCCTCGCCGATCGCGACACGTCACGAGCGCGAAGTGTCGCCGAGGCGCTCGGGCCGTCGGTGCGCGCGGTCGAGTACGAACCGGGCGAGGTGATCCCTTCCGACGTCGCGGTCATCGCGTGCGCGCTCCCTGCGGGCGTGGGTCACGACGTCGTCGCGGCCGCCATCGCGGCGGGCATTCCGGTGGCGTCGAGCGACGACGAGCACGATGCGCTCGAACAGCTGCGGGCGCTCGATCAGAACGCGCGGTCGTCGGGCGTGACCGTCGCGATCGGGTGCGGGCTCGCGCCGGGTCTCTCCGACGTGCTCGCCGCCCACGCGGTCTCGTTGTTCGAGAGCGTCGACGAGATCCGAGTTGCCCGCACCGGTTGGGCGGGTCCCGCGAGCGTCGACACCGTCCGGCACGAACGCCGCATGCCCGTGCGTGCGTGGCGCGACGGCGGTTGGCGGGAAGAGCGTTCGCGTGGCGACGCGCTGGTGTTCTTCCCGGAGCCGATCGGCGGGCGCGACTGCCGCGTCGTGACTGGCGCGACCAGCTTGCTCGTCGACGCGTTCCCGAGCGTGTCTCGGCTGTCGGTGCAGCTCGGCGAGCCGCCGCGCCGTACGCGCTTCCGCCGGCGGTTCGGCGACGAAGGGGAGTGGGGCGCGGCCCGCATCGAGGTGTGGGGCCAGCGGGACGGCTCACACGGATGTGTGGCCTACGGCGTGGTGGATCGCACCGCCATCGCCGCGGGCGCGGCACTCGCGGTCGTGTCGGCTCGCCTCGCGGGAACGTTGGGGCCGGTCGTCAAGCAGCCCGGCGTGCAAGGGCTCGGTCTGCTGCTCGAGCCCGTGCCGTTCCTCGCGGAGCTCGCCCAGCGCGGTGTGCGCGCGGCGGTGTTCGAGGGCGTACCGGTCGCGTAGTCGACGACGGCCCGCGTGGTGTGCCCGCATCGAGCGCACCACACGCGCCGACCGCCGTCCAGTGTCCGCTTCGGAGCCGGCGCCGGTTGGCACGGGGATGGGGGCTTTCCGATCCGGCTCTTTGCGAACCCGGTTACAGACATCAACGTAAGCACAGCCGAACTGCCGTGCGCCCCCGCTTCGGTAAAGATCACCGAGCGACCGTCAAGCTTCGGTCAACCGACCGGGAGCTCGATCCGGAACACCGGCGGAACCGCGCGGAGCAGCGTGATGGTTCCGCCCTCGGTCGTCACGAGGGTGCGCGCCAACGCCAGCCCGATCCCGTGACCGGTGGCGTCCGGCTGCTCGACGAACACCGAATCCTTGTCGCGGTCGGTGATCCCGCGTCCTTCGTCGGCGATGTCGACGCGCGCGCGGCGTTCGTCGGCGCTGACCGTCGCGGTAACGCAACCGGAGCCGTGTCGAAGCGCGTTGGAGAGGAGAATGTCGAGCGCTTGGCCGACTGCACCGAGCGTCGCCATCACCGGTACCGGTTCGGACGCGATCACTACTGCCCGTCGGCCCGAGCGCGCGAGGATCGGCTCGATGTCGTCGACGTGTTGGCGTACGAGGTCGCCGATGTCGAAGCGCGTCACGTTGCCCGCGCGCCCGGTGCGGGCGAGCGCGAGCAACTCCTCGATGGTCAACAGCAGGCGCGCGCTCTGCTCCAGCGCGGCTTCGGCCTCCTCGCGCACCGCGGGCGACTCGTTGCCGGCGAGCTCCTCGATGCGCAGCTGCAAACCGGTGAGCGCGGTCCGGAGTTGATGACTCGCGTGTGACGAGAAGCTGCGCTCGGCGCGCAGCAGCTCCTCGACGCGCGTCGCGCTCCGGTCGAGGGAGGTGGCGATCTCGTCGATCTCCGGTACGCCGCTGCGCGGCGTTGCAAGGGAGAAGTCTCCGTCGCCGAGGCGCGTCGCGGAGCGGGCGAGCCGAGCGAGTGGGTCGGCGAGCCGCTTGCTCTGGATCAGCGCGAGCCCGAGCGCGGCGCTCAGCGCGACCGCGGCCAGCGCGACCAGGGCCAGCAGAGCCCTGATGACGCGGTTGTCGATTGCACCCGACGGAGTCTGGACCTCCACCACGGTGCCGGCCGGGCCCGGAGCCTTTTCGATGAGCGGATTCTTGACCACGGTCGAGCCGGAGACGGTGAGGTGATCCGCCCAGCCGCGGCCGCAGCCGATCGGCAGGAGGCACGTGACCTTGGCGCGATCTCCGGGCGGCACCGCCCGGTCGAGCAGGTCGGTATTCGGGTGCGTCGGGCTCAGCGGGAGATCGGAGATCTCCAGGGCGACGTGCTTGGCCTCGCTCTGGAGCGCGGAGTGCGCGTCGGCGTGTACGGCGCGGTCGAGGACGATTCCGAGGGGCACGCCGAACAAGACGAGGATCGCGACGACGATCGTGAGGGTCGACGCGAGAAGCAGCCGGCGCACGTCATCCGGTCTCGAAGCGGAACCCGACGCCCCGAACAGTCGTGATGAGCCGAGGGTTGTTGGGATCGTCGCTCAACTTCTTGCGCAACGACGAGATGTGCATGTCGAGCGTGCGCGTCGACCCGTAGTAGTGCTCGTCCCAGACTTCTTGCATCAACCGCTGGCGCGCGACGACGCGGCCGGCGTCGACGACGAGGAGTGTCAGCACGTCGAATTCCTTCGGCGTCAGATCGAGCTCGACGTCGTCCTGCCACGCGCGGTGCGCCTCCGGATCGACCAGCACACCTTGAATCCGAGGCGGCTGCCGCGGTGTTGCCAGGCGAAGGCGCACGCGCACCCGGGCGAGCAGCTCGGCCAGCCGGAACGGCTTGGTGATGTAGTCGTCGGCGCCGGCATCGAGACCGACGACGATGTCGGTCTCCTCGCTCCGCGCGGTCAGCATGATGATCGGGAGCCGTTCGTCGCGGGCCCGGAGGGCTCGGCACACCGCGAGCCCGTCGAGGTCGGGAAGCGTCAGGTCGAGCAACACGAGGTCGACGCCGGTGCTCGGGGCCTCGAGCGCCGCGTTTCCCTTCGTGACGTGCTGGACGGTGAAACCCTCCCGCTCGAGCGCCCGAAGCAGCGGCTGCGCGATTGCGAGGTCGTCTTCGACGAGCAGTATCGAGGTCATCGTTCCCGAGCGTACGACACGAAATCGATCAGGCGGCTGGATGAACGTAACGACAGTGTCACGTTCCGCGCGATCTTGGCTACAGCTGAGCAGTGCCCGGCCCGATTCCCTTCGGCGCCGGCGTTCCGGGCCGAGCATGACTACGACCCACAGGCCCACCACAGCCCGCTCACCCGACGACCGTCGCGAGACTGTTCGTGGTTCACTCTTTACGGGGTTACGGTCGCAGCCATGACCATCACACCAGACCCGCCCGGCGGGCCCCGTCCCGACGGGCAACTCGTCGAGTTGGCCGGACGCCGACGGGTCGCGCCCGACGAGCTGATGATCACGATGCCACGCGGCGCGCGAGCGCTCGTGTTCAGCGACCTCCGCCTCGCCAACCCCGCCACCGACGTGTCGCGTGAGGTGTGCCGCTCGGTGACCCGGGCGATCGACGAGTGCCGCGGGCCGGCCGCGATCGTGTTCGCGGGCGACACCTTCGACCTGCGCGACGGCACCGACGTCGAGTCGGCGATGATCGCCCACCCCCGGCTGGCGTCGGCCCTTGCGTCGTTCGTGGCCGCCGACGATCACCGGCTGGTGGTGCTCCCCGGCATCCGCGACAGTGCGCTCGCGCACGATCCGCGCTCGATCGACGCGGTGGCCGCGCTCGGCGGTGAAGTCGCGCTCGATTGTGTGCTCGAAGTCGACACCGGCACGGGCAGCCGCCTGGTGCACGTCGAGCCCGGGCACCGCCTCGATCCCTCCGGGGCCTTCGCCGATCCGCGCGACCCCAATGACCGCCCGCTGGCGCAGCACTTGCTGCGCGAAGTCGGACCGGCGATCGCGAGCGCCAAGGGCTCGAGCACGTGGCTCGCCGGGATCGACGAGCTCGTAGACCGCGGCCAGGCGGGAGCGTTCGTCGCGTCGCGTTTGGCGTACCGGCGCCTGTTGCGCCGAGCCGGTTGGTTGATCGTTCCGGCCCTGGTGGGTCTCGCGCTCTTCTGGTCGTTCTTCGAGCTGACCGGGCGACGCATGACCGGGACCACGCTCGCGCGCGTGTTCCGCCTGCTCGGTGCCGGGCTCACCCTGGAGCTGGCGGTGGTCGCCGTCGTGCTCGTGTACACGGTGACCCAACTCCACGACGCGCTCGGCGGCGTCGCGTGGTGGGGCTCGCAGTCACGCGGCAACGACGACGCGCGCGGCGAAGCGGTCACGCTCGCGTCGGCCGGCGGTGTCGGGCTCGTCACCGCGTACACACGTTGCCCTGAGCTCACCGACCTCGGCGGCGGTTCCTTCTACGCGAACTGCGGGAGCGGCGGCCGCGTCGTGGAACGGGTCGAGGCGCGGGCGGGCTTCCCGCCGGTGTTCGTGGAGCGGATCCGCCTTTCGTGGGTCGAGCTCGAGGCCGGCGCCGAGCTGCACGCCCGGCTCTGGCACGGCGTGCGCGACCTCCCCACCTCGACGTGGATGGAGCGGTTCGTCGGGCGCGGGCGGCTCCGAGCGTGCTGGCCGCCCGAAGTGGTGGCCCGGCATCCGGGCACAGTCACCTGGCCGTCGGTCGGGGACGCGACCGCGTACCGGAGGCGGACGCGACGGATCGCCGCGACCGCGATCGCGTCGGCCGGCGTGGTCAATCTCGCGTCGGCGGCGACGATTCCGATCGCGAGCCGGCTCGGCGCGCTCCGGAGGTTCGCGCCGATCGCCGTGCCGGAGGTGGCGACGGTGCTCGTCGCGTTGGCTGGAGTCGGGCTGTTGTTCCTGGCCCGCGGCGTTCGCCGTGGCCAACGCCACGCGTGGACCCTGGCGATGATCCTGCTGCTCGTGAGCGTCGCCGGTCACGTGATCAAGGGGCTCGACATCGAGGAGGCGACGCTCACCCTGCTGGCCGCGGCGTTCCTCGCGGTGCACCCCTCCGATTTCGCGGCGCCCGCGAATCCCACCTCGGCGCGGCGCGCGGTCACCGCCGGTCTCCTCGGCCTGTCGGTCGCGATCGGCGCCGGAGTGGTGGGCGTGGAGTTGCACCGCCCGCGGTTGCCGCTCGGCCACGCGTTCGCCGCGGTGTCGCTGCGGCTCTTCGGAGACCAGTCGGTGTCGCTGCCCCACCGTATCGATGTGTTCTTGTCTCCCGCGCTGCTCGCCATCGGCATCGGCATCGCGCTCTCGGTGCTCTGGCTGTCGTTCCGGCCGGCAGTGACGGCCCGCACGACGTCGTTTCGCCCGATGTCGCGCGAGCGGGCGCGGTTCTTGGTGGAGCGATACGGCTCCGATTCGCTGTCGTACTTCGCGCTCCGCAGTGACAAGGAGTGGTTCGGCTACCGCGACACGGTCGTCGCCTACCGCGTGCACAACGGCATTGCGCTCGTCTCGCCCGATCCGGTCGGCCCGGTGTCGCAACGCGCCGACGCGTGGTCGGCGTTCCGGGAATTCAGCGACGAGCACGGCTGGTCGGTCGCGGTGATGGCCGCCTGCTCCGACTGGCTCCCGGTGTATGCGGCGAGCGGCATGCACGATCTGTACATCGGCGACGAGGCGGTCGTCGACGTCGCGCGATTCAGTCTCGAAGGCAAGCAGAACAAGAGCCTGCGGCAGTCGGTGTCGCGCGTGCGCAAGGCCGGTTATCACGTCGAGATGTTCGATCCCGCGAAGCTCGAGCCCGATCTCGAGCGCGAGCTCCGGGAGCTCATGACCGAGAGCCGCAAGGGCGACGTCGAGCGGGGCTTCTCGATGACGCTCGGGCGCGCGTTCGAGCGCGACGACCGCGGGTTGCTGCTGGCGGTCGCGTTCGACGCGAGTCATCGTCCGGCCGCGTTCTGCCAATACGTTCCTGCGCGCGCGATCTCCGGCTGGTCATTGGATCTCATGCGCCGCTCGGAGCGCGACGAACATCCCAACGGGCTCACCGAGCTCGTCGTGGTCGACACGATCGAGCACCTCCGCCAGCGCGGCGACGTGGGCCTGGCGCTCAACTTCGCGACGTTCCGTGCGGTGCTCGCGAGCGAGGCCGGCGACCGGCTCGTGCACCGCGTCGAGAAGTGGTTCCTCGAGCGGATGAGCGACTCCATGCAGATCGAGTCGCTGTGGACGTTCAACGAGAAGTTCTCACCGGAGTGGCACCCGCGGTACGCGTGCTACGACTCGCCCGAGCACCTGCTCGCGGCGTCGATCGCGGTTGCCCGGGCGGAGTCGTTCTGGGAGCTGCCGGTGATCGGCCGCTTCTTCGGGCCGCGTGGCTCCGAGGGCGAAGCCGACGGTCGCCCCCGCCAGCTCCCGGTTGCCGACGGCGACCCGCCGCCCGCTCCCGCCGCGCCCGCGCCGGCCTCGGGCGAGGCCGGGTCGTAGCGATCGCTTCGTCGCGCCCGGGCCGGGGAGCGAGCGCGGCCGCTCAGGATCCGGTGATGCTCAGGATCTGGAAGTTCTGACCGTCGAAGAACAGCGTGGCGACGTACTGGCCGTTCACGGTGCTGCCGCCGGCCGACGCCAGCGAGTAGCTGCCGGTGACCGTGAAGTCGCCCTGGTCGGCGTTGAACGTGACGGTCGCACCGTGCGCGGGGTCACCCACGACGCTCCACGGTCCGCTCGCGGCGTCGGCGGGCAGGCTGCAGACCGGACCGGGAACGGTCGGGTCGGCGGCGGGTGTGACGCACTCGCCGAAGCCGGCCTGGAGCACTACGAGCGGCGCGCTGTCGCCGACGCCGGCGGGTCGCCGGAGGGGCGGCACGGTGACACCGGGCAGCAGGTGGCCGACGGCGGATCCGCTGCTGAAGGTGATGTTCGTGAACGACGAGCCGTTCCAAGTCATCGTCGCGGCCGCGATGCCGCCGCTGTAGGTGCGGTACGGCTGAGCGCCACCGGTCTGCGTGTACGACCCGCTCATCTGGAAGGGCTCGTACACGGTGACGGTGGTCGCGGGCCCCGACTTGTTCGGCCCTCCGGGGTGAACCCGGGCGACGACGACGGCGTCGGACTGGGTCGCGCTCACGAGCGACCACTGCACCGACTGCGCCGGCGCGCTCGCGTCGGCGGCGGTCGCGATCTGCGGGCAACCCGCCGGGCTGAGCGTGTCGGCCTGCGCGCAGTCCCGGAGCTGCGCGGTGGTGGCCGCGGCCGCCAGCCGCCGCCAGTTGTTTGGGTATCCGGCCGGCGTGTTGGAGCTGTTGTTGGAGGGCGGCGGGCCCGGCTTCCTCGGCTTGATTCGCTTCGGCGGAACTGTCGGCCGGGCCTTCGCGATCGGCGGCTGCACCGATTGGACGCTCGGAGCCGGCGGCGGCGCGTGATGCACGACGACGTGCTGTACGACCTTCGGCTTGGCCGGAATGGTCGTGACGGTCACGTGGTGCGTCGTGGTGGGCGCGGGCCGCACGACGACGGTCGTGGGCGTGGTCGGCTTCGGTGCGCTCGCGGCCGACTTGGGCGCCGGAGGCGTGTGATGGGGCTGCGGGACGCCCAGCGTGTGCGCGATCGACTCGGTGATGTGCTGGAGGGGCGCCGGGAGAGCGCCGGCCGCGCTGAGCCCGCAGCTCGCGAGCGTGCCGCACACCGCGAGCAACACGAACGCGGCGCGCCGCGGGCGAGGCAACGCGGCGCGCGTCTTGGCAAAGCGCGGCGTCGCGAGGAGTTGCGCTTCGAACACCATCATGTCGACGTGGTTCTCGACGAGCTCCTCGCGGGGCATGACGAGCAGCTCGGACCGCAGCTCGTTCAGCGCCGGCGCGGCGGCCGAGCGTGCCGAGTGGTCGCCCGACCCGAACGGGATGCGTCGACGGGCGCTCATCGAACAGCCTCCCCGGTCACACGGTTCGCCAGTGCGGCGAGCGCACGGCGATGCGTGGTCTTCACGGCTCCCGGCTTCTTGCCGAGCACATGGGCGGTGTCGGCGACGGAGAGGTCGGCGACGTCGCGCAACAAGACGACCGAACGCTGGTCGGCGGTGAGCGTCTCGAGCGCGCGCACCGCCGGCGACGCGCTGATGCGGTTGAGCACCTCGTCGTAGCAGTCGTCGGTGGACGGCTCGTGCTGCGCGTCGAACGCGACATCGCGCGAGCGGGTCATGAGCTTGCGCCGTTCGTCGACGAGGCGGTGGTGCGCGACCGTGAAGACCCACCGCCGCACGGCCGCGGGATCATCGCCACAGTTGGGCAAGCCGCGGATCACCGCGACGAACACGTCGCCGAGCAGATCTTCGGGTTCGGCGGCACCGGATCCGCGCAAGTACCCGAGCACCGCGGGAGCAAGCTCCCGGTACAAGCTCTCGAGTCCATCCCTCGACGTCCACGCGTTCGAGGTAGACGGCCGGCCCATAGCCGCAATGGTACGACAGTTGTGGCGCAGTGCAAGGGCGTGAACGGTCTGCGGGTGCGTCCGACCGCTCTCCGCAGATCGATGTTTGGCGGGGCGAATTCTTGGGCATCAAGGTGCCCTTCGGCGTTTCCTTTTCGTCGCTTGAACGATGACTTCAGTGACGGAGGCGAGCGAGGCGCCTCGGCCTCCGCGCGGCGTTTTCGACGCGCCCGGAGACGGACCCGCTACCTGTTTCGAGGTGGGTGTCGTTGGGTGGTCGGGCAACGCTCGCCGTTCGTCGTCGAGGAACGAGGAGCTCGAACCCACAGTTCGCTGAACGGTGAGGCCCCGTCGCACACGTGCGACGGGGCCTCACCGCGTTCGCGTCGGCGTTTCCTTTCGCGCAGCTCGAACGATCACCACTCCGGTACATGAGTCAGGACCAACGACGCGCGAGACGCGTGACACACCGTCGCGTGTCATCGCGCAGGGACTCGGAGGGTGGGAAATGAAAAAGATGAGGATGAGGCGGGTTGCGGTAGCCGGTTTGGTGGGCGTGTCGCTGGCCGGCGCGTCACTCGTCGTTGCCGGCGGGACTGCGGTCGCGACGACATCGACGGCGTGCAAGGTCGTCACCGACGATCACTGGCCCGACATCGTGCAGGGCGAGCCCAAGGGCATTGACCCGAAGACGACCGCCGCCACGTACATGTGGCACGACGGCAACGGTTGGCACATCCGGGTGACCCATCACGGGGCGAACCTGCGCACGTTCGGCGGTCAGCTCTCGACGTCGGGGACGTTCGCGAACGTGTCGCCGGTGCACCTCGAGAAGAGCGACCAGTTCTCGGTCTCGAGTGACCACAAGTCGATCACGTTCCTGTTCAAGAACTACGGCTTCATCGACGGGATCAACTTCCACACCCGTTGCGCGCCGTCGATCAACGTGTCGTTCCAGTCCGACGGCATCGAGTCCCCGCCGAGCAAGATCGTCATCGGTCACACCGGCGCTCACCCGCCGACCGACCCGTTCACGATCTCGCGGGTTGCACGCACGACGATCAGCTGAGCAACCTCGGTCGGTCCGACGAGGGCCGCGAGCGGGAACCCCCGTTCGCGGCCCTTTGCGCGATGTCGACGCGGGTTCGGTGCCACCGCGCGCCGCGGCGTCGGGCTACGTGACCGTGATCGCCTTGACGACCCGGGTCTGGTCTCCGTGCGGATCCGACACGATGAGCGTGACGATCCCGACGAACACGGGCTTGGCGAACTTGTGGGTGGGATTCTTGGCCGAAGCCACCCCGCCGTCGGGGAACGCCCACCGGTAGCTGAAGCTCTTCTCGCCGGACTCCGAGACACTCGAGGCGAACGCGACCTTCTTGCCGTGGACGGGCGCCTTGGGCGTGAACACGAACGACGCGTTCGGCTGCGGGTACGTGTTTCGCTGCACGCACGCGTGGGCGCGGTTGCTCCAGATCTCCTGGAGCCAGTAGCCGTGGCCGTTGATGACCTCGTTGTACATGCCCGTCGACGTCGACGAGATCCTGGTGCCGAACACGAGATGACACTTGTCGCCGATCTCGTTGCCGGAGCTGTCGTACCAGCCGGTTCCGAGCGGATCGGTGATCGACTCGTTCTGCTCGTGACTCGCGGTGTTCACCACTGAGTCGCCGGCGTTGCCGTTCGGCGACTGGCCCGACCAGCACACGCCGGTGGGGTCCTCGTACGGGAGCACGTCGTAGAGCACGGCGTGCCCGCCCGACGTGAGGTGCGAGTGATACGCGCAGTAGCCGTCTTGCTGGATGGGATCGAAGCAGCCGCGTGACTGCGACGGCTTCGCGGCCTTGCAGTTCGCGACGCCCGGCGGTGTGAACACGAAGTATTCGTTGTCGATACCGGTCGGGAGGTTGTGCGCGGCGATGACCGACTTCACTTCCTTCTGGATCTGCGCATCCGTGAGGCACGCCTTGCTCTTCGTGCCGGACTTCGAGTCGAGCACGTAGCTGGGGCAGCCGCTCGGCGGGAACGAACGGGTGTCGAGGTCGGTGCCCCGGTACACCATCGAGTACGAGACGAACCTCTTCACGCCTTTGGTGACGTCGTAGTACTGCGTGTCGGCGCCGAACTCGTTCGAGGTCAGGAAGCTGTCGTGGGCCACGTCGGTGAAGTACTGCGTGACCGTCGATTGGTACCCGTTCGGGAGGCTGTACGACGGCGGGACCCAGAAGATGGCGAACACACCGCTCGAGTGGAGCACCGGGCCGCCGTGGTAGGTCACCAGGGGCACGCTCGCGGCGCGAGGTCGGGCCGCGGCAGCCGAGTCAGTGCTCGCGCCGATAGGCGCCGCGGCCGCGGCGATGACCGCGACTGCCGTGATCACGAGCGCGACAGCAGAGCGAGAGCGTCTCGCGACCGCCGAATCCCTCGATGCCATCACTCCTTGCCCCTCTTCCCGCCCACTACCAGTGTCCCAGGTTCGACCTCGCGCGACCACCCTCGGAGCTCCGGTTTCCGGCGCGAATTTCGTCGTGTTTCTTTTCTTGGGCTTGGACGATTACTTGTTCGAGGCATCTCGAGGGATGACGTCGGAGCGCGGCAGCGTGATCGTCGTCGAGGCGGGGAGGCATCTGCTGTGGTGCGTGTCTCGCGAGCAGGTGCTTGGGTGAGGTCGGATCTTTCCGCGTCACGGCAAGGCCGATTCACCGTGCCCGAAGGCACCAAGAGTGTGCAGTGCCAACTGCAGTCCGCTCCGGACTGTCCCTGAGGAGGATTCATGCGCCCTGTCCCCAGCCGTTTGATCGCTGTCGCACTCGCGGCAGGTTCCCTGATAATGGTTCCGTTCGCCGCGGGTGCCGGCGCCGCGACGCCCACGACGTGCAGCAAGGCGACGTTCACGCCGACCACGGCCACCGCTTCGACGGCGAAGAGCACGTTGTCGGGTTGTACCAACGCCGCCTTGACCGGCGGTTCGGGCACGCTCGTCGCGAACTTCAAGAATCTCGCCAAGATCACCGGGAAGATCACGTGGAAGGGCACCGGCACGTCGTCGTTCACCTTGAAGGAAGGCGCGGGCCCGAAGGTCAACAAGTGCAAGGGCACCGGCGCGACGAAGGACTCGCTCGTGGTGAGCACCGGCACCATCTCCTCGGGTACCGGCAAGGCGGTCGCGCTGAACAAGACCAAGTTCAGTGAGTCGCTGTGCGTCCACTCGACGGGGAGCGGCAAGACCGCGAAGACCACCGAGTACTTGCTGCCCGGGAGCAAGATCGCCATCTGACGAACCCGTGCAACACCTGTGAGTCCGCTGCGGCCCCCCAACCAGGTGGGGGGCCGCAGCGCGTCCGGTGCTAACGGGTCACGATGCACGCGCCGGCGCGGTTGCTCCAGATGCGCTGCACCATGTAGCGCACACCGTCGGAGCCGATGACGGGCGCGGCCGAGCCGGGGCCCGCGCAGATGTCGGCCGACTCGCCGTTGTTCTGGTCGTACCACGCGACGCGGTTCAGGCCGACACCCGGATCCGTGATCCCCTCGACGAGCTCGTGCGATACGACGGTCGTGACGTCGTCGAAGGAGTTGGTAGCGGGATTGCAGCCGCGGTTGCGCAATTCGAACGGCACGACCGCGTAGTAGGCCGCGGACGACTTGTAGGTCATGGTGTCGTGATAGGCGCAGAAGTCGGTCGCGGAGTTGCCATCGGGCGTGACGATGGTCTGTCCCGAACGGAAGAAGATGGCGTAGAGCCGGTTCGTGCTCGGCTTCGGCAGCTGGCCGGCATCGATCAGCACCTTGAGCGCGTCGGAGATCTGGGTGCCCGACAGCGTGGATCCGTTGGCGGTGCGCGGGGGATGCACGGTGTAGACACCTTCGAGGGTTCCGCGCCCGATGTGCTGCGTGGGTGTGTCGTATTCGCTGAGCCAGTCGAGATACTTCGACGCGGTGATGCCGGTGAAGAAGCTGGTGATGCTGTGCGCGCCAGTGAGCGGCACCGTCTTGCCGTACGACCAGCTGTTCCACACGACGACGTCGACCTTGACGTGACTCAAGACCCGGCCGCCGTAATAGGTGAGCAGCGGGGTGTCATCGGCGGTCGGTCGCTGACTCGACGCCGGGCGCAAGGTGGCGCGGAGCCGCGGGGCCGGCCCCGCTCCTGCGGTTGCGGGGAGGGATATGGCAAGGCAACTGATGCCGGCGATGAGGCTCGCGGCGAGCCGACGCGTGAACGCGTTCATGGAAGATCTCCTTGGTTTGGAGGCGCGGATGCGAGGGCGCGACAACGGCGCCGAGCGCGCGTCGGAAACGCGCAATGCGATCTCGCGGGGAAGACTCGCGGGGAGAGGCGGCGGGCCGGGGCCCGCGCAAGGTGAGCGCATTCAACACGACGGGTGCGACACCTACAAGGGGCGATCGCGGCTTGCTCACCGGCGCGCCGGTGTGCTCCGCTGTATGACATGCGCAAATTGCTCGTTCTGTTCCTGGCCGCAGTCGCGGCGTTGGGTCTCGCCGGCTGCGGCGGCAGCTCGTCGAAATCGAAGACGACCACTCCCACCACGGCCCACGCGGCGAAGGCGGGCGGGAGCGGAGCGACCGCCGCGACCCTCTCGGCCTATCTGAAGTGCCTCGGCGCACACGGCGTGAACGTGAAGAAGGCCGCGGCGTCGAAAGGATCGGGCGGCGCGGGCGCGGCGCTCAAGAAGGACCCCCACTACGCCGCGGCCGTGAAGGCCTGCAAATAGCCCGGTCGAGGTCGTACACGACAGTGATGAGCTGTCGGTCTTGTGTGTCTTGCCAGCGTCAGCCAGGCTGTGTCAGCTCCGCCCCATGAGTCTGCCGACTCGTTCAATGGGGCGATACCAACCGCAGTCCCTACGGACTGTCTTAGAGGAGGATGCATGCGCCGCCCTGTCCCTACACGAATGTTTGCCCTCGCGCTTGCGGCGGGTTCCATGTTGACGGTGCCGTTGGCTGCGACCGCCGGAGCGGCGACGCCCACGGTCTGTACCAAGGCAACGTTCAGCCCGACGACCACGGCCTCCGGCAAGACGACTGCGAAGAGCACCCTGGGCGGTTGTAACAACCCCGCAGTCACCGGCGGCTCCGGCGTGCTCGTCGCGACGTACACCATCAAGGGCGGAACCGCGAGCGGGGTCGCGGGCAAGATCACGTGGAAGGGAACGGGCACGTCTTCGTTCACCGTGAAGTCGGGCGCCGGTCCCGCGGCGCAGGCCGCCAAGTGCCACGGCACGGGCAAGACGAAGGACTCGCTGATCGTCAGCTCGGGCACCATCACGGCGGCCACGAGCAAGGCCGCGGCGCTGAAGGGAACGAAGTTCGTCGAGTCGCTCTGCATTCACTCCGCGACGGTCGGCGGGAAGGTGACCATCACCGAGTACCTGTTGCCAGGCAGCAAGATCGCCATCTGACGACGGCGTTCTGACTCTCACGCTTGCGGCCCCCCGATTCGGGGGGCCGCATCGCGTCTCGGGCCTCGGCGGCCGACGATGCGGCCACCGGCGGGTCGCGATCCGGGTGGTGACGCGGTGTTCGCCCGTTCATCAGTCGGACGAGACCCAGAAGTGTTACGGCCCCGTCCGCCGCCTCTACGATGCGTGTCTACCCGGGGACGTAGCTCAGCTGGCTAGAGCACCTGCTTTGCAAGCAGGGGGTCGTGGGTTCGAGTCCCATCGTCTCCACCGCGATTGTGCAGGTCAGGGCCTATGTCGGCGAATGTCGACTCCGGTCCGGTGGGCGAATTGTCACACCCATCGCGCGTCCATCGCGCGGAACCGTCTCGATCCGCCGGCGTACGTTGCGCGACGAACTCGTCGAGGCGTCGCGCGACCTCGATGTCGCGTTCTTGGGTGGCGTGTTGGTATCGCAGCGCGGCGGCGCTGGAGGCGTGGCCCATGCGGTGCATCAGTTCCGCCGTGGAGGCGCCGGTCGATGCGGTGATCGTGTTGGCGGTGTGCCGGAGATCGTGGAAGTGGAAGTTCGCCGGGAGGTCGGCGACTGCGGAGCGGGCGAGTTTCCAGTTGCGATCGACAGCGCGCTTGCGCAGTACCTCGGAGCGTTCGCCGGTGAAGAAGTGGCCGTTCTTGCCGGGCGCGGCGAAGTGGGCGAGGTGGTGCTCGAGCTCGGCGACGAGGAACGCGGGGAGCGCGACGGTACGGACGCCTGCCTCGGTCTTGGGAGCGCCTACGACGAGTGTGCCGTCGTTGAGCTCGACCTGCTGTTGCTCCACGCGAACGGTTCGGTGGAGGAGATCGATGTGGCGGCATTCGAGACCCAGCAGTTCGCCTCTGCGGAGGCCCAGGAAGCCGGCGAGGAGGATCAGGCACCGGTATCGCGGTGGTGTGGCGTCGGCGAGCGCCCAGACGTGCTCGACGGTCGCTACCGGCCGCTCGGCTGCCCGTTCGGCGCCGGCGCCTTTGATCACGCATGGGTTGCGGATGATCAGTTCGTCGACGACTGCGGTCTCGAGGATCGTGCGGAGGAGCCGGTAGCACTTCGCGACGCTGTTCGGCGAGAGCTTCGCTGCGACCTGCGAGCGCCACTCTCGTACGAGCGACGGAGTGAGTTTGCCGAGCTCGACCTTGCCCAGCTCGCTGCCGTCACCGGTCGGCGAGTTGATGTGCAGACGAAGGTGCCCCTCGTAGGTTTCGCGGGTGCGGGGCCGAAGGTTGGGTCGGGTCTTGAGCCACTTCGCCGCGTATTCCTCGAGTGTGATGCGAGCGAGTCGCGGGTCGACGAAGTCACCGCGGTACTTGTCGGTCTCGACGGTGTTCGCGAACCGATCGGCGTCCTTTCGGGTCGCGAAGGTCTTGTTGCGGACGTCACCGGAGGGCGTCCTGTAGCGCACGTCGTAGCGGACACCGCGTGTCGTGCTGCGGCGGTTCACCGATGCCATCGATCCTCCCTCGACCGACGCACCGTAACCCGACCTCGCCGTTGGCGTTCGACGTAGTCCTCAAGCGCCGCCGCGGGCACGCGTGTCGAGCGGCCGATGTGCACGGCTTCGAGGTCGCCGGCGCCGATGAGCTCGTACACGGTCGTACGTCCGACCGCGAGTACGACTGCGGCTTGCGGAATTGTCAGTAACAACGGCGCGACTCCCGCTGCTGTTCCCCTGTGCTTGTTCTCGATCCTGATGTCTTCACGTTGTTCGTCCATGTACACGAATAGCGCGAGCGACCTCCGAAACGCGACATCAAACTCTCGATTTCTTGCCCGCGACCGACTGCGCAGACTTCCTGCTGAGTGAATCACACACGTTGCATCACGATGCCGTGTCCCTCGAAACCACCCTCGCGAAAACGGTCACGAACTTGCATTCGAGAAAGCCTCACGTTCCCGCGCGAAACGGGCTCCACGATCGTCACAGACTTGTCCGTTGCGCTAAGCGCAACGGACTGAGCGTGTCGGCGTGCCCGATCGAGTCGCTACCGATCGACGCGTGGGACGACACGGCGGACGTGTGCGGACGGCGAGACGACTGCCGACATCCGATGCTTTGCGTCGTCGTTCTCGTTGGCCGGCCC
>Ga0265313_10000912_pt1:0-7500 | contig 29537 bp, 23 predicted proteins | sample 4123metaG_FD_203122 | JGI IMG/M metagenome (GOLD analysis project Ga0265313, IMG submission 203122) | Rhizosphere microbial communities from Carex aquatilis grown in University of Washington, Seatle, WA, United States - 4-1-23 metaG | ecosystem: Host-associated > Plants > Roots >...
TCGCGGTAAATCGGGAACCAGGAGCTCTTTTTTTTCGTGCCCCAGCGATTGCAAAATACCCTCCGCCGCCAGATACCCGCTACGCACGGCGCCTTCCATTGTCGCCGGCCAGCCGGTGCGGGTCCAGTCGCCGGCCAGCGCCAGGTTGGCAATCGGTGTTCGCTGCGGCGGACGATACTGGTCGATGCCTGGCCACACGGAGAATACAGCCGCCTGTTCGCTGACAATGCGCCATTGGAGCAGCCGGGCTTGCCCGGCCGCGGGCCAAATTGCCGCCAGGTCACTTACGACTTCCCGCACAACGTCGTCGCGCTCGCGATGGGCCAACGACCGTGAGGCGCTGATGACCACTTGAACGTAGTGTGCCGGTCGCGGCCCTTGATCCACCGTCATCCGTCGGCCGCGATTGAACACCCACTGGCTCAGCCGACCCACCAACACGGCGTGTTGCAGCGGAATGGTCTCTCGGTCGAACCAGAGATGAACGCCGGTAATCGGTGCCGCTTCGATCTGTTCGACGCCGGCGAGCGAGGGCAACGCGGCTAGCAGCTTCGTGTCGAAAACCTCACGCACACGGCGCCATGGCAACGCGACGACCGCCGCGTCGGTCTCGCGCCGGGCGCCATCCGCCAATACCACCGCCTTGACGCCCGCGGAGTCGCCTTCGATCCGCTCGACCGCGGTGCTCGGATGAACTACCACGCCGTGATCGGCGAGCCAGGCTTCGAGCCGCGTTCCGTACAACTCACCCAACGGGATGAGCGGCACCTCAAGTTCGTACGCCGATCGCGCCGAAAGGAAGCCGTCGACAAACACCTTGCGGGCAGCGGCCAGCGACGCCCGTTCGACCTCTTCACCCAAGGCGCTGACCAGTACCACCGACCAGAACCACTCGATGGCCCTGTCCGATTGGCCGTTGGCGCGCAGCCATTGGCCAATGGTCGGCTGCGACGCGTCGTCGTCGACCGCCGTGCGTGCCAACCGCCACAGCGCGCGCGCGATCGCCAGCCGCTCGAAAAGGTTCAGAAAACCAAATCTTAAGAACGACGGCCCCAAGTGCAACGGCGCCGGCAGCCAGCGGCAACTCGTCAGGGTGTAGTCACGGCCGTCGGGCGCGAAGAAATGCAGGACTCGGTCACGGCGGAAGTCGCCGTCGATTTGCGTGCGGCGGCAGAAGTCGGCGAGGTTCGTACAGCAGCCCATGCTGACGTGCTGGCAATGGTCGATCCATTCACCGCTCGCCGGATCGTGAAAGCTCGTCGCGCGCCCGCCCAACTGCCGCCGGGTTTCGAAAAGCTCCACCATCAGCCCCGCTTCGGCCAGCCGCACCGCCGCCGCCAGGCCGGCCAGGCCTCCGCCCACCACCGCGACACGCGCCGCCGGGCGGCCTTGAAAGGCCGTCATCGCGGCTGCGCTCCGTGGTATTCCGCTCCCGCGTCCAATTCGGCAAGCGGACTCGCTGGTCGTAACAACAGCCAGCGCCCGGCGATACGCAGCTTGCGCCACGCACTGAGCCGCACACGATGGCTGAACACGTCGCCCTCGAGCCGCTTGATCTCATCCAGCAGGCCGCGATAAATTCCACTCATGACCCCATACACGGCTTTCCCATCCGGTTCCAGCCATCGTTGGAGCTCGGTCGCGTCCTGATAAAGGCGCTCGGTACGTTCGATCTCGAACCGCATCAGTCGTTTGAACCGCTCGTCGCCATTGCCACGGCGCAGGTCGTCAGCCGTATAGCCGAACCGCCTTAGATCTTCGCGCGGAAGGTAGATACGCCCCAGCGCCGCATCCTCCTTCAGATCGCGAAGGATGTTTGTCAGTTGAAAAGCGATCCCGCATTTGCGGGCAGGCTCCAGCGCCTCGGGGCTGGTGAATCCCCAGATGTGAATGCAGCACAGTCCCACAGCCGAAGCGACCTTGCAACAATAGTCGCTCAATTCATCAAATGTTTCGAAGCCCTGGTGCGCCAGGTCCATTTCCACGCCGTCGATCAGGGCGCGCAGATGTTCCGGGGGCAGACGATAACGGCGGACCGTATCGACCAGCGCAGGGAAGATCGGCGCATCGAACTCACCGCGCAGGGCCTTATCGAGCGACTTACGCCAGCCGATCAGGGCCGCGCGGCGTTCGTCCACAGGGAGCGCGTTGTCGCCCAAATCGTCGGTCAACCGCGCGAAGGCGTACAACGCGCACATCGCACGCCTCTTGGCGCGCGGCAATACGATAAATGAGTAATAGAAATTACTCGCCGTGCGGCGGGTCAACTGGCGGCAGTGGGCATAGCTCGAGTCAACGGTCGTCGTCATTGGTCATTAGTCAATGGTCATTAGTCAATGGTCATTGGTCATTGGTTGCTCGGGTTTGCGCAACAAATGACCAATGACGAAGGACAAATGACAGTTTCCTCCAAACGCATCCGGCCAGCAGCTTCGCCTGGTCGGTGCGCGAAACCTTGGGGCGCCTCGTCCAAACGTCGTAGTCGATGGCTTTGATCCGCTCGAGGATCTTCAGACCCCCTTGGATAAAAAGCCACACGTCGGATCCCAGCGCCCGCGGCACCTGCTCGACGAGCGGCAGTCCATTGCGAAGGTACGCTTCGGCGCGCTCGACCTCGAAGGCCAAGAGTCGGCGGAATTCGGGCGTCGCCTCATGTCGATCGAGATCCACTTGGTTGTAGCCGAAGCGGCGGCAATCGGCCAGCGGCAAGTAGAGCCGTCCACGATTCCAATCATTCGCGACATCTTGCCAGAAGTTGGCCAATTGCAAGCCGGTGCAAACCGCGTCGGAAAGTTTGCCGCGTGGATCGTCATGAGAGCGGCCCAGGTAGAGCACCAACCGGCCGACGGGATCGGCCGAGTTGCGGCAGTAGCCCAGCAGGTCGTCGAAAGTTTCGTATCGGAGAACGTGCTGGTCCTGCCGAAAGGCCGTGAGCAGGTCGAGAAAGGGTTCGGGCGGAATCGCGAATTCGCGAATCGTCTCGCCCAGGGCGACGAACACCGGGTGCCGGGCGTCGCCCAGGTAACAAGCCTTGAGCTCACCTTCCCACCAGTCGAGCAAATCGAGGCTGCGGCCGCGATCGCCCGTCTCGTCCGCCAGGTCGTCAGCCCAGCGGCAATAGGCGTAAATGTGGTAGAAATGTGGTCGAAGGACGCGCGGCAAGAGCCAACTTGCGACGGTGAAATTCTCGTAGTGCGTCCGGCCCAGCCGACGGCAATAGGCGCGGCTAAACTCCAGCGAGGGGGCGGCCGACATCGCGCCATCGACCCCGTCAATCGACGGACCAAAGCGGGCCAGGTCGGCGGCAAAAGCAGTCGCGGGCATGAAAAGTCTCTCTGCGTCGAGTCCCTGGGCGCACGATCGTCACCCGCTCGATTTCCGTCGAATTCGGCGGCAGGCGATCGCCTACCGCCCGCGGCGGTAATCCATTATGATGGCCACCGGCACTGAGACAAAGAGCATGAAGATCATTCTAGCCAGCCCGCGAGGCTTTTGCGCGGGCGTGAACATGGCGATCGAGAGCCTGGAACTTGCGATCCAGCTCTATGGAACGCCAATTTACGTCTATCACGAGATCGTCCACAACAAATACGTCGTCGACACCTTTCGCGACAAGGGGGTGGTGTTCGTCGATCGGCTCGAAGATGTGCCCGAAGGGGCGCATCTGCTCTACTCCGCGCACGGGGTTTCGCCTGAGATACGTCGGCTTGCCACGGAGCGGCGGCTGCAAACGATCGACGCCACCTGTCCGCTGGTGACCAAGGTCCACCTGGAAGCCATCCGTTATGCCGATGAAGGATACACCATCATCCTCATTGGGCATGAGGGGCACGACGAGGTGATCGGCACGATGGGCGAGGCACCGGGCTCGATCGTGCTGGTGGAAAGCCCAGACGACGTGGATGCGCTTGAAATTGCCGATCCGACAAGGCTGGCGTACTTGACGCAAACGACGCTCTCGGTGGATGACGCCAACCGCATCATCTGCCGTCTGCGCGAGCGGTTTCCTGGGATCGCCAACCCGCCCAAGGAAGACATCTGCTATGCCACGCAGAATCGCCAGGAGGCGGTCAAGGGCCTCTCGCGCGAGGCTGAGTTGGTGCTGGTGCTGGGGAGCCGTAACAGCTCGAACAGCCAGCGGTTGGCGGAACTGTCGATCGAGAACGGGGTGCCGGCCTACCTGATCGACGGGGCAACCGACATCGACCTGGGTTGGTTTCGCGGCGACGAAACGGTGTTGGTCACGGCGGGCGCCAGCGCGCCGGAATTAGTGGTCGAGGATTGCCTCGCGTTCCTCAAGCGGCAATTCGGTGCGACGGTTGAATTCCGCAGCGTGCGCGAGGAGGAAGTACACTTTCCCTTGCCGCGCGAGCTGCGCGTACTTGCCGGCGCGGCGGCCCAGAAATCGTAAAGTTACCGTGCCTTGACCTTGTCGGTCGCTGGCAGCCGGGCGCCGCGATCCAAGGTCGGCAGTTGAACCTTGTCGTCCGACGCGGGCTCGCCGGGTTTTTCGACGACGTATTTCCAGCCGAGTGGCTTTCGCGGCTTGCTGAAGAACCGATTGAACTGGTCCATGCCTCCATTGACTTTGTGCGCGCGGAATTCGTACGCCTTCCGGCTCGGATTCTTTGGGGTATGGCTCGGAAGGAACTGATTGATCGCGTAGGGGAGCATGTCCCTTTCATTGAGAATGATTTCCACCTTCTGGAAATTCGCCGCATCATGCTTGAATTTGGGAATTGCTTCCAAGAAAATCTGGCCCTTCTTGAGAAAGTTTTCGTTGCCCTGGTTGGCAAGTGTCGTGACCCGCATCCAATACCGTTGCCTCATTTTTTCGGCGGTTGAGCCAAACACGAAAGGCAATGGAGTGTCGGCAATGGCCTTGCCTCGCATTTCCTCCGGCAACGAGTGTTCGACTAACTCCTTGTTCGCCGTCTTGAACTCATAGATTGCGCGGCCATCGCATACCCAATGCTCAAGCGAATTGCCGTCTTTGTCGAAGACCTCGTACCTTCCCTTGTCAGGGGGGGCGTAATACAAGGCGCCGTCGTTCGAGCTCCTTGGCTCGTTGTCGTTGCGAAGAGTTCCGCCGTATTCCCAAAGCGTGAATTCGCACGAGAACGTCTTGATTCCTTTCTGCTTTGCCTCCCACGTCCGTAACACCAGATCGACGACCGCTTGCTGCTCGGCGGTTAATTGGAACGGATCGCGTGGCTTTCGCGGCTGCGGAATGCCACCAAAGGCCATGGGTCGGTGAACTCCACCTTGCGCTTGTTGCCTGGAGGGCTGATTACCTGGTCCTGCCCCTCGAGCCGACGGTGAGTTATCGTTCGGCCGCCTGGCCGGCGCTTGAGGGGAACGTTCTTGCGCCGCGATCCACTTGACCGGGGCGACCGCCAGCGGCAGGCAAAGGACTGCAATCCAACATCCACGAAAGAGCGACATCCTTGTCGTCTCCGGAATCGAGTTCTGGGGAAGGGCAAGATGGTAGCAAAAAGCCTTGGCCCACCCTAGGTCGGTTTCGCCAACCACGCGAGCAAGGCCTCAGGCTGCGTAAAACACTTTAGCGCAAGGTCCGCCTCCGCCGCGCCCATCAGGCCCTCCGGCTCCCGGCCGGCGGTGTAGAGTACCGTTCGCACGCCTGCCCGGCGACCAGCCTCGATGTCGAACACGTAGTCGCCGATCATCACGACCTCGTCGCGTGCCAACTCCCAGAGATCGCAAATTCTCCAGATTCCCGTCGGGTCGGGCTTGGCGGGAGCGTCTTCCCGCCCCACGACGTGGTCGAACGCCAGTCCCAAGCGCGCCAGCGTGTCGAGGGCCACCTGGCGGGCGTTGCGAGTGAACACCGCTTGCCGTACTCTCCCAGCGCGAAAGCGTGCGACCAGTTCGGCCGCACCCGGTACCAGCGTGGCGCGCTCGGCCCCTGCTTTTTCATGCCGATCGAGGATCGCCGCGCATTGACTGCGGCGCGGTTCGGCGAGGGCCCCGATCGCCTCCAAAAGCGGCGAGCCGGGGGGAATTGCCATCTCCTGACGCATCCGCTCGAAATCGAGTCCCGAATCGACAAGCGTCCCGTCGAGATCGAAAATTACGCCGCGAATTGGGCATCTTGGCCGCATGGAAGGGGATGTTGGGATACGGAGGAGATGTGGAGATCGTCCTTTTTGAACATTTGTGGAATCGTCTTGACGCGTGAGGCCTGATTGCCGACCATCTTGCCCGGCCAGTGCGTCGAACGCAAGCTGGACATCAAAAGCACGGAATGCCGGTATGAAGGTCGCCTTGGTGCACGATTGGCTCACCGGCATGCGCGGTGGTGAGAAGTGCCTGGAGGTACTCTGCCGCCGTTTCCCCGACGCCGAGCTGTTCACACTGCTGCACCGGCCGGGCCGCACATCGTCGGTAATCGACCGGATGCGGATCACGACCAGTTTTCTGCAGCAGGTCCCGGCGATCGCGCGGCATTATCGCTATTGGCTGCCAGTTATGCCTCGGGCCGCCGAGTCGCTACGTATTCCCGATGACGTCGACCTGGTCGTGAGTTTCAGCCATGCGGTGGCCAAGAGCGTACGCGCGCCACAGGGCGTGCCGCACGTCTGCTATTGCTTCACGCCGATGCGATACGCCTGGCAACTTCGCAGCGAGTACTTCGACGACAGCGGAAAACGGCGCGGACCCTGGTCGTTGGCCCGCAACGCTCTCTTGGACCGCATTCGCGATTGGGACCGCGCCACCAGCGACCGAGTGACGCACTTCGTGGCAATCAGCGAAACGATCGCCGGCCGCATCCGCGACTGTTACCAGCGTGACAGTACGGTGATCTATCCGCCGGTCGATACCGACTTCTACACGCCCGGCCAGGAGCGGCGCGACGACTATTATCTTTGCGTGTCCGCATTGGTGCCGTACAAGAAGATCGAGCTGGCGGTGCGGGCCTGCCAACAGATCGGGCGAAAACTGGTCGTGATCGGGGCGGGTCCCGAAGGGCGCAAACTGGCCCGCCTGGGAGGCGCGGGCATCGAGTGGCTCGGTTGGCGGTCGAACGACGAAATCCGCGAACACTTGCGCCGCTGCCGCGCATTGCTCTTCCCCGGCCAGGAAGATTTCGGCATCGTTCCTCTTGAATCCCAAGCCTGCGGAACGCCGGTCATTGCCTACGGCCGCGGCGGTGCCACTGAAACTGTGTTGCCAGCCGATGATCAGAGGATCGGCAGTGGAGTCTTTTTCAACGAACCAACGCCCGCCGCCCTGGCCGACGCGATGCGCTGGCTCGAGGCGCACCCCACACGCTTGTCGGGGTGGGCAGCTCGACGGCAAGCTATGCGTTTCAGCGCCGAGCGTTACGAAACCGAAATGCTGGCGTACCTGGAGTGGGTCATGGAAGGCGGCAAAGCGCAAGCTCGTCGCGCGGCATAGCCGTGGGGCAGTTTTCCAACCTGCCGTAGAATTCCATAGGGAGCGCAATCTTGCCCCGCCCAAAACCCGCCGTGACACGGC
>Ga0265313_10000912_pt1:10000-29537 | contig 29537 bp, 23 predicted proteins | sample 4123metaG_FD_203122 | JGI IMG/M metagenome (GOLD analysis project Ga0265313, IMG submission 203122) | Rhizosphere microbial communities from Carex aquatilis grown in University of Washington, Seatle, WA, United States - 4-1-23 metaG | ecosystem: Host-associated > Plants > Roots >...
GCAAAGTCAGCTTGCAACGCAAAATCATTGCAAGTTATCGTTCCTTCTTATACTTCCTATTTTAACTCAAAGCTTGGTGTGAGTCCGATTCATAAAAGTGGTTCGAAATGATTCCGATTGGCGCTTACCTGCCACAGTATTGGCCCATGGCAAACTGGTGTTGAGAACACCAGGAATTTGTAAAACGTTTCTATAAAAAGCTTTGGAATGCACGTCGTAACTTGCGGCACGACAACTGCACAAGGTTGTCGTCATGTGCGTGGGCTCGTGGGTAACCACCTTGGTGATTGCCACGAACGAGTGCCCTACGCCAGGCGTACTAAACAATGACAACGGGGCAATGGATGCGAGATGAAAGGAGAATCACTATGAAACGCTTCACACTTGTAGCCGCCTTGTTATGCACCGTGTTGTTCGCATCAACCTCGCCAGCCTCGGCCCGCTATTATGGGCGGCCCGTTGCACGGGCGGCAGCTCGGGTGGCGTTGCCACCGTACGGGCGGGGTTACTACGGACCACGATACTACGGGCCGCGCTACTACGGGCCGCGCTACTACGGTGGCTATTACGGCCCTCGGTATTACGGACCGCGCTACTACGGTTATGGGCCGCGCTTGGGCTACTACGGTCCGGGGGCCTATGTTGGAATCGGAGTTTATTGAAAGGGGAAATGGGGATAAGGAGGAGGTAGGGGGCTGGTTTATTGGCCGTCACTCACCAGCGCCGCTCGAACCTCGTCCGCAGGAGTTTCTTTCGCGGTGAGATCGTCTACGAGAACATGGCTCTTACCGACGTGGTAGCTGAGCTCCACCGGCGGGCTTGCCATGGGCCAGGCTGTCGGCTTGCCGCCGAGGACAAGATCTTTCGGCTCGAGCCAGTTCACACCCGATTCGGCGACCTCGACAACGATGAACGGCGGCTTGGGCGTGGGTGGGGCGGGAGTAACGTTCGGATCGGGCGGATGGACCGCGAAGTCGCCAGTGACCGGATCGACTAGTGCCAAAAAACTGGTCTGCGAGAGATCGGCATTTGGGTCGAGCAGGCAACCGAAGACTTCGGGCATCTGCTCGGCCAATTCGCTGTTGCGAGGCCCGTTCCACGGTTCATCGAAATGGTATTGCTTATAGAGCTTTTCTTCTTCGGTACCGAGGTGAGGCAGAATTAGTACCCGCCAGGTATGCATTGGCCGGCCATTGGAGTCGCTCACCACCGCCGGCGGCCAGGCGCTGTGCTCGTCGTGGTAGTTCTGCAGCGCGGTGCCGATTTTCTTTAGCCGCTCAGCGCATTCCTCGCGCTGCATCCGAGCGCGGAATGCCGCACCAAAGGCTTGAAACAGCACTCCCCCGGCCACCAACAGAACAACCAACAGCACTCCAATCGTGACCAGCAACCAGCTCAATACGCTTCGGGGCGAGCGCGGTCGGCGCTCGTCGGCGATCGGGTCTTGTGGCATGGAATGCACCAACTACAAACCTGAGGACCGCTCTACTGCACGCCCGTCGGAAAAGTACCGCGCGGGATCGAACACTTCATTCCAAGCCGCGTCGAGTATGGAGGGCCGAGCCTTTCACTTTACAACCAAGGACCGTGACTTGTCGAGAAGAACCTTCGAGCGCTATCACCGTCCGGCCGTGGGGAAGGAACAAGTCTTAAGCAGCAAAGAGCCGCCCCGCCGGGCGCAGTCGGCGCGGTTTCGGATGGACCATCGATGGCTGCTTCCTCTGGGGGTCGTGGAGACGCAGGAGTTTTTACCGCACGCGTAACCTTCAGACGATTCCTGCTATCGGCCTTGCTGTTGCCGCACTGCAAGTAGGGCCATGACCGATTCGTCGGCGCGAGGCGGCCCAACGTTGCCATCAAGCCAAATGTCTCATTTTCAGCCGCGTGAAGTATTCAAGCCGGCGCGCACTTCTCGCACGATCTCGACGAACTGGCGTGCCAGTGCGGTGATGCGCGCCAGGTCGCCAGCCACAATCGCCTTGGGATCGACCAGCGAGCCTCCAATTCCTAGAGCACAAGCACCGGCCTGCAAGAAGGCCGCGGCCGTTTGGAGATTGACACCGCCGGTAGGCATCAACCGCACCTGCGGTAGCGGTCCGGCGAGGGCTTTGAGGTAGCCCGGACCGGTCACTTCCGAAGGGAAGATCTTGACGATATCGGCGCCGGCCTCCCAGGCTGCGAGCACTTCGGTCGGCGTCAGCGCACCTGGCAAGACAAGTTTGTCGTAACGGCGGCAAAAGCGGATAACATCGAGATTGACGACCGGCGTCACGATGAATTGCGCGCCGGCCGCCATCGCCAACCGCGCCGTTTCCGTATCGAGCACCGTACCGGCACCAAGCAATACCTTGTCGCCGAGCTGCTCGGCAACCCGCTCCAAAACCCGTTCGGCCTTGGGCACGGTGAAGGTGACTTCCATCACCGACACGCCGCCGTCGACAAGGGCTTGGGCCACATCGACCAACCGACTGGGGTCGGCGGCGCGAATGATCGCCACGATCCCTTCGTCGAGCAGTCGTTGGAGATGGCTGGCTTTAGTCATCTCTGCATGTTACTCAGGCGGCGTTCTCCGCCACACTGGATTGTTCGGCTTCGCTCCGCTGGTGCGCGGCAACAGCGCTCCAAAAGAGCCTTTCGACTTCGGCCGGCGTCAGCCGAACACGGTACACCAATGCCCAGGCCACCGCCGCCACCCCGTCCCAGCATCCGCGGTTGGTCAAGGCATTCCAGGTCCGTTCCCGCAACGCGTCGAGATGGTCTTCGTTCAGGTGCGAGCCACACCCACCTCGTGCCAGCCACTGTAAAATCGCGTCGTTGAGCCACACGTCTTCACGCGAGGGGCTGCCCTCGACCGCGGTGGCATGTCCTTGGCCAACCGCGTATGCCTCGGCCAAGGGACCGGCCAAACCGATCATGATGTCCGCTTCCAATTGTTCCGGCACGCAGGCACATACGGCAGGCAGCCATTGGCCATGCTCGAAAAAGACCCGTTGGCTATGAAACATGACCGTGACGGATTCAATGGGGCGGCCCAATACCAACGACATGCAAGCGTGGCCTGCCTCGTGAAACGCAACGGCTAACTTCGCGCGGCACGTGTAACCCATGGGTGTTCCTTCTGGATTTCACCTCGATACGGTCGGGCGGCCGTGGTCGAAGGTGTGGCACAAAAGAGTAAACAGGGGAGTAATCAGGAGGGAGCCCGGTAGCGAATTCCTAGCATGACCGACTGCGGGCCGGAAAGCAAGTTGCTACGACAACTTTTTCTTCCCAAAAAGCGTAGCTTGTGGAATCGATACGAAGTCGCTAGCACTCAAATGTCGTTTCCGGAAAAACCGGAAAGATAGGAAGTCTAGGAAGCACTGCCGCGCGCGAGAGGGGCAAAGTGCTGAATTTGAAAGCCATTATATTAGGCAAGGATTTCTGGAATCAGCTCGCCGTCAACGATTGGCAACGGTCGGCCCAGATTGTCGTGGACCATCAGGCGATGGTCGACCCCTAATAAGTGGTACATCGTGGCCAGCAAGTCTTTGGGACTGATGGGCCGGTCGGCCACGTCTCCGCCATGCTTGTCCGACGCACCGACGACCTGGCCTCGCTGAACGCCCGCGCCGGCTACGATCGATGAATAAACACGCGACCAATGGTCGCGACCGCCACCGTTGGCGGAGCTGAGTTGAGGTGTGCGGCCGTGTTCGCTGGTGCAAACGACCAACACGTCGTCCATCAAGCCGCGCCGGTCAAGATCGGTGATCAATCCGTACCAGCCCTGGTCGAAACCGGGACAAAGTTCTTGCCGCATTCGCGGGTAATGGTTCCAGTGCGTGTCCCAAGCGGTACCGGCCAGACCGTACTCATCCCAAAAGACAGTGACCACGCGGCTACCTGCCTCGACCAGTCGGCGGGCGGCCAGGCACCCTTGGCCGAATAGCGTGTCGCCATAGATTTTTCGCGTCGGTTCCGGTTCGAGCCGCACATCGAGCGCCGTGCGCAACTGGTCGGATTCCAACAAGCCGTAGGTCATCTCGCGGTAGCGGTCGAACTGCTTGCTTCCGGACGAACGGCCCAGATCGGCACGCGCCTGATCCAACTGCTCGACCAACGAGCGCCGGCGGTTCAACCGGTCGAGCGTGACGTCGCTTTGCAAATTCGTCGCCGACGGAACGACAAAATGACTGTCGGGTGTGAGTCCAATGTAAGGATCGTTATCGGTATAGACCTGCTGCTGCAGCGTCTTGACCAGCGACTTCGTGGCCGTGCCGAGAAAGTCGGTCCAGACCGGGTTATATTCGCCTCCAAGGAACGCCGCGTAGGGACCCGCGCGAGGCACTTCGCCCACGCGCCGACTACTGAACTGCCACGGCAGCGCGATATTGGCCGGCACACCGCGCGGCGGGGCGCGCAGGGGATTATGCGCGTCGACAAAATCGACCACGGAGCCGAAAAAGGGCCAGTGCCGCGGGTCGTGCGGGTTGAGCTCCATGGGTACGTCGATGGCCGGCACGCCGGTCAAGGCGAAGGCCACGCCGTGCAGCGGATAGGGGTGCGTGAGCGAACGAAGTACCGTGCAACGGTCCATGACCTTCGCTAGATTCGGCAACAGTTCGCAGACGTTCAAGCCCGGCAGGCTGGAAGGGATCTCGCCCAATTCGCCGCGGATTTCGACCGGAGCCTTCGGCTTGGGGTCAACGGTTTCCAATTGACTTGGCGAACCGTAGAGGTGAATCAGAATAATGCTCTTGGCTTTGCCAAACGACCGCGGGCGTTCAGTGCCGGTTGCGGCCGAGGCGTGTTGCCATTGAGCAATTTCGCCAAGGGTCACGTCGGTCAGGGTCATGCCCGCCAGGCCAAGGCTTCCGACACGCAACCAATCTCGACGCGACATGCCGCCACAGAGCCGGCGAGTCGAACCAAGGATGTTCAGCATGGTTCACCCGTTCAATGTGCATCCCCAAGCGGATTGTTTCAATCGGCGACGTAGGGCAACAAGGCCATGAAACGCGCGCGCTTGACCGCCTTCGTGACGGCATGTTGGCTGGCGGCGGTGCAACCGCTCTTGCGGCGGCCGATCAGTTTTCCCTGGCGACTGGTGAGCTTGGTGAGCAACTCCAGATCCTTGTAATCGACGTACATTGGGCGAGGCCGCGCGCCATCGACGAAGATGGGGTCCTTTTTCTTGGCGCGGTTCGCCATTTTCGAGCGCTTCTTGGAAGGCGGTCGCGAACGGAAGTTTTCTGCCATGTGCCTTTTGCGGGCGAGTTTTTCGCCCGTTCACTGGAGTGCTGCCCCATCGACTGGGGGCGGTGGCTGGGTGCGGTTCGACCGGCTGGCCCATCGCGTGGCCGGTTCCAAAGTATCCGTGCCGCTGATGATACCCGGTTTTCCTGCCCTGGTCAAATTGGATACCACCGTGGTACCATGTTAGTGCGCGACGACAGGAAGGAATTCAAGCTAAGTTTAGCCAGGAGGGCTTCAACCATGTGTGGTATCGTCGGTTATGTCGGCCCGCACGAGGCGGGCGAATTCCTGCTACGTGGTTTGCGCCGGCTGGAATACCGCGGCTACGATAGTTCCGGCGTGGTGACCGTCAATTCCAGCGGCCTCCTCTCCGTTACGAAGGCCGCCGGCCGCCTCGACCGGCTTGCCGAGAAACTGGTCAGAACACCCGTCGTCGGCCAGATCGGCATCGGCCATACCCGCTGGGCGACGCACGGCGCGGCCACCGACGAAAACGCCCATCCCCACGTCGGTGGCAACGACCTTCTGGCGGTCGTCCATAACGGCGTCATCGAAAACTACCTTCCGCTCAAGGAACGGCTTGAAAGCCAAGGCTATCGATTTCGCTCCGCGACCGACAGCGAGGTGATCGCCCACCTGATCGCCAGTTGTCTCGAACGGCAACTGGAGGAGAATGATTCTCCGACAGGCGACAGCGGCGACGCGCCTCTTGTAGCCGCCGTCGCGGCGGCCCTGGCCAAGCTGCAAGGCACCTATGGGCTGGCCGTCGTGTTCCGCGACCATCCCCACGTACTGATTGCCGCCAGGCACGGCAGTCCGCTGGTGGTCGGCGTCGGCAACGGGGAGCACTTCATCGCCAGCGACGCCTCACCCTTGGTCGGCCAGACCGACCAGATCGTCTACCTGGCGGACCACGAGTTGGCCGTGATCACGGCCAACTCATTGCGCGTGATCCATCGCGACCAAGGCGAAGTGCGGCACGCCGTTCATTTACTCGACCTTGACACGGGCGACGTCGACCGCGGCGGGTACGAACACTTTATGCTCAAGGAAATCTTCGAGCAACCCGATGCGCTCCAGAACACGATGCGCGGACGCTTGAGCCTCGACGACGCGACGGCGCATTTCGGCGGGCTCAACTTGACGCCGCAGCAGCTCCGTTCGGTCGACCGGATATTACTCACGGCGTGTGGGACGAGCTGGCACGCGGCATTGGTGGGCGAGTACCTGATCGAGCAGTTCGCGCGGATTCCCGTCGAGGTCGAGTACGCCAGCGAATTGCGTTATCGCAACCCGCCGCTGGACAACCACACGCTGGTCTTCGCGATCACGCAAAGCGGCGAAACGGCCGATACGCTGGGCGCGCTGCGCGAGCTCAAGCGGCAAGGGCACCCTACCTTGGCGATCTGCAACGTGGTCGGTTCGAGCATCGCGCAGGAATCGGAAGGCGGCATCTACCTGCACGCCGGGCCGGAAATCGGCGTGGCGTCGACCAAGGCCTTCACGTCGCAGTGCGTGGCGTTGACGATGTTGGCCTTGTACTTCGGCCGGCTGCGGCATTTGAGCCATGCACAAGGGCTGCGCATCGTCGAGCAACTTTGGCGCTTGCCCGACCAGGTTCGCCAGTCGCTGGCAACCGACGCCGAAGTACGGCGGATCGCGGCCAAATACCACCAGTGCCAGAACTTCCTCTATCTGGGACGTCAGTTCAACTTTCCCACGGCCCTGGAAGGGGCGCTGAAGCTCAAAGAAATCAGCTACATCCACGCCGAGGGCTACCCGGCCGCCGAGATGAAACATGGTCCGATTGCGCTGGTCGACGATAACACTCCCAGCGTGTTCCTGATCCCGCAGGGACCAGTCTACGACAAGGTGATGTCGAACATGGAAGAGATCAAGGCCCGCGGCGGGCCTGTGATCGCCATCACCTGCGAGGCGGGCGCGCGAGCGGCTGAGTTGGCCGACGATGTGATTCTGGTCCCCTCGGTCGAGGACTACTTGCAGCCGATCGTGACAAGCATCCCCTTGCAACTCCTGGCGTATCACATCGCCGTGCTGCGGGGTTGCGACGTCGACAAACCACGCAACCTGGCCAAGAGCGTGACGGTCGAGTGAAAAGCAGGCAGGCTACTTTGGCACCTGCCCGCCAAGGCGGCTGATGGCGCCGCGCATTTCACCTTGGCTGCCGGGATCGGTTTCCTTCTCCAACGCCGCGTACAGCGCCGGCAGCGAGGCGGGGTCGCCAGTGCTTCCCAGGGCGCGCGCCACGTAGCCGCGGCGGTGCGAGTCGGTTTCGCGTTTGAGCACTTCAACGATTTCAGGCGCGGCGGCTTTGGCCGGCGCGCCGATCATTCCCAGCGCATGCGCCGCTTTCATTCGTGTCAGAGCATCGTCGTGGCGCAGATACTTCCTTAGCGCGGCGATCTGACCATCCAACTCGACCTCCATCATGGCCAGCGCGCCGTGCGCCACGACACGCGTCACGGAATCGGGATCGCCCTTGCTCGCAGTGGTCAGTGGGCCGATGGCCCGCTTTTCACCGGGCGCGGCTTTGCCGATTCGCCCCAGGGCGCGCGCCGCCGTTTCTCGCGCTTCTTTGACCTTGTCGCTCTTGAGCTGAGCGATCAATTCGTCCAAGGCGGGTACCGCCGCAGCGCCCAGATTGCCGATTGCCGTGGCGGAGGTTGCGCGCACCTCGCCGTCGCGATCGACGAGTGCCGACCGCATTTCCGCGAGCATCATCGGCGAGATGTCGGAATGGATCAGCGAGCCGATCGCGGACCGCCGCACCACGGGGTCTTCATTTTTCAGGTCGGCACTGAGTTTGGCGATTCGTTCCTCGGCGGAGCCGGCCGGCTCGGCGCCGCGCGCCGGGGCATTCGACCGCCAGGCAATCAGAACGACCGTGATCGAGAACCATGAAATCAAAGGCTTCGGCGTCCGGAGATTGGCCATCGGAGGTTCCTCTGGAGTAAAAACGGCGAACAGCTTCAGCAATTATTCATACGGGAATTATACATACGGGCTGCGCGAAACGGCACCACATGCAGTATTGTTGAGATCAATAGTCCGCGACTGAGCCGTCCTTGAGTCGCGCTCCCGGCCAGCGGTACGTCTGGGGCTTGCGGGCTTCTTCTTCCAGTTTCTGCTCGTCGACTTCAACTCCCAAGCCCGGCCCCGGCGGCAAGCCAATGTAGCCCTCGGCGTCAAGTTGCCACGCCATCCGTGTGATACCCGGCGGATTGAAGCCGCCGTTATCGGGATAGAACTCGTGGATCAAGAACAACGGAATCGACGCGACGGTGTGCAGGCTGGCGGCGATACCGAGAAAACTGGCGGTGCAATGTGGCGCCAGGGGGACGAAGAAGGCCTCGGCGAGGGTCGCGATTTTCCTCATCGAAGTGATGCCGCCCGTGTGGCAGCAGTCAGGCTGCAAGATGTCGAGGCAACCATGCACCAGGTACGGCAGCACTTCGTAGATCGTCCGGTCGCGCTCGCCGGCCGCTAATGGAATGGCAACTTGCTGCTTGAGCCGCTTGAAGACCTCGATGTTGCCCGGCACGGCCGGCTCTTCGATGAACAGCACATCGTAGGGCTTGATCGCCGCGGCGAGTTGCATGAGCGTGGCCGGAGGCACGGCACTATGCGCATCGAACATCACGGCGCCGTCAGGTCCGACGGCCTCGCGCGCCGCGCGGATCGCCGCCACGATGCGCTCGATGTCGGCCGGATTGCCGCTGTGCTCGAACAAGCCCGGCGGTGGAACTTTGCGGGCCTTCGGCGTGTGGTAGACACGAATGCGGTCACGGCAGGGACCGCCCAGCAGCCGGTAGACGGGCACTCCCCACAACTTGCCGGCAATGTCCCACAGCGCCATGTCGATGCCGGCCAACGTATGGATCATGAGCGGGCCACCTCGCATGTTGCGGTTGGCGCGGAAGACCTTCTGCCAGAGGTATTCGATCCGTGTGGGATTCTCGCCATCGAGTAATTCGAAGAGCGATTCGACGAGCGGTTTGGAAACGCGCGGATCGACTCCCTTGATGTCGCCCCAGCCGACAACTCCGTGGTTCGTCTCAATCCGGACGAAGACGCACGGATTGACCCAAGTCGCTCGCAATCCCGTGATCCTGATAGTAGAGGTTCGGTCTTCCACCTGGGTCGCCGCGTTTCGCTCGTCCGCAACGGCTTCCGACAGCAGTGCTTGTCCGGCGCTGATCGCGGTCAACGAGGTCAACCATTGGCGTCGGGTGGAGGGCATAACAACACGCTGGTTCTGAGAGCAGGCCGGCCGGAAAGCTCCAGTGTCGTCGGCGGGAATGCCACGAGCAAGGCCCATCGTGCGGAGTCGACGGTTTGCGCCGCCGATGGTTTGGGTATACTGCACGTCGAGATGGATTCGATGGAAGACAGAAAACGAGGTGTGCAATGCTGCCTTCTTGGTTCGCCCTGGCCTGTCTGCTGCCGGCCGCGGGACCTGCCGACGCTCGCGACAACCCCGTGTTGAATGACTTGCTGAACCAGGGAGTGACGATCGGCGGGACCGCGATCAAGCTGCCGCCGCCGACCTTGGCCGATGGACTTGGCGCCAAGGAACAGCGAGCCGCCATGGAGCAGATCACCGATGCCAGCCATCCGCTCGACCGCTTGCTGCGCCGCGCCGTGGTGGCCCCGTTCGTGCTCAAGCTCTCGTCGGAGTCGACCGACTCGGCCAACGAACCAGCCAGGCGCGTCGACCTTTGGTTCGTCGTTTATGGCACGCTTGAAGACGTGGCCAGCCAGGATTTCGCCAACCGTTGGTCGGACATGGCCGGAGGGAAGGATTCGTCGGACGATTTGCCGGCCCGCTCGGGAGAGCTTACGGCGGAGGAAATCGCAGAGCGAAAACTGGACCAAGGCCTGGGGGAGGATGAGCACTTCCTATTCAGTACGAGCAACCTCTTCGAGCGCGCCCGGATCAGCGCCACTCGGCAGGCGGTGGTGACGAAGACCGACGAATCGCTGCTGGTCGCGGCGCGCGTCGATTCACGTTTCGACAACGACTCCGAGTATTCGAACCACTGGCAGCCGCTGGCGCGCGACAAAGCAGGCAAGCTGGCGGCCGGTAAGGCGCAGCCGTATGCCGGTGCCGCGTTCTACGCCAAAGTGACGAAACTCGCCGAACCCGCGGGGGCGCTGTTCGTCGAATACCACCAGGCGTTCAACGAGCCAAAAGACTGGTTTCATGGGGCAAACCTGCTGCGATCGAAGTTGCCGATTTTGGCGCAGGACTCGGTGCGCGAGTTCCGCCGGCGCTTGGCCGGAGAGGGCAAGGGGGACAACGAAAAATAACCTTCGGGATCACGACCGCAGTCGGTTGGCGTTGAACTGATTGCAACCGCCCGCGCGCAGCCGTTTGTCCGGTGCCACTTCTCGCCTCCTTGGTCGTTGCCTCAGCTGCAGAGTCCAAACGATTCAATGCGCCTTGAAGAACGCGCAAATTGTATTCAATATGATTTTATAGTGATTCTAATTGGTGTCACCTGTGCCGGCAATCGAGATGATCGGCACCGACAAGACAACAATCAACTATTCGCAACTGGTTACAGGTATCCGATTTGCGATCTTGTACGTTGTGCATGGCATGCGAACTGCACTGCATTTAACTCAGATGAAACCTGTTAAATCCAAGTCAACGAAAAGGAGGGAGTCATGAAACGCTTTGCAATGATCGCAACGTTGTTGGGGATGTTTTTCGTGTCGGCGGCCGCCCCGGCCTCGGCGGGCGTATTTGTCCGACGACCCGTGATTGCCCCGGTTCGGACGGCTGTTCGAGTTGCCGCGTTCCCCTACCGTCCGTACATCGGCCCGCGGGTCTTTGCACGACCGGGAGTGTACGTCGGCGGACCCTATTGGGGACCGGGCTGGGGCTTCGGACGCGGCGTCTCGGTAGGCGTTGGTGTATACTAACCGGTAAGAAGAAAGGCGTTCGATGATACGGGCTGATCTATGGCAGTCAAACGTTGGAAACTCTCCAAGAGACGTTTGAAAACGACCAAGTGCGCCCAATGCGGCGCGCCGCTCACCGAGAGCCGTCGAAGACGGCATGCGGTGACGTGTTCGGCCCACTGCGCCAATGAGCGGGCACGCCTGGCCCGACAACGCCCTGTGGCCAGGCGTCGCTCGAAGAAAGTCGTTCCGCCGGAAGCGACGCGACGCAAGAACCCGCCAACGCTGGGAGTGACGCTTTCGGAAGCCGCCAAGCGAGTCGGCATTTCGAGGACGATGGCGCACCTGCTCTGCGTGCGGCACGAACTCGGCCGGAATTGCAATGACGGAAAATTCTGGCTCACACTCGCTGAACTGCGAACGCTCACGGCGCGACCGTGGCGGGAGCGGAAGCAATGAGATCTAAGTGTCGGGCTTTTTTCCCTAGGAAATCAACTCTGCCATGGGATGTGCCTGGTCTTCAACCAGGTACTGCGGGCGGCCGTTGAGGTCGTTGATCGTCGTCCGGCCAATATCGATGCCGAGATGCTGGAAGAGCGTGGCGTAGACCTCGCCGAACGTCACCGGCCGGGCGACGGCTTCCGCCGCGTTGCGGTCGGTCGAGCCGATCACCTGCCCGTGCCGCATCGTGCCACCGGCCATCAATGCGCAATTCACTTGCGGCCAATGGTCGCGGCCCACGATCGAGCTGATCTTCGGCGTCCGGCCGAATTCGCCCCAGATGACGACGGCGCAATCGTTGGCGAGACCCCGCAAATGCAGATCTTCCACGAGCGCGCTGACGCATTGATCGAAGACCGGAAAATCTTCGGCTTCGCGCAGGAAGATGGAGTTATTGGCCCGCCCCTCGGCATTCAATCCGCCGTGCCAGTCCCACTTGCTGTAATTCAGTGTGACGACGCGGACCCCGGCTTCGATCAAACGGCGCGCGAGCAGCAAGCTTTGCGGCACGCGCGGGGCGCCGTTGCCGTCCATCATGATCTTTGGGTCACCGGTCCCGTATCGCGCCACCGTGCGCGGATCTTCTTGCGAGAGATCCAGGGCCTCGGCCAACCGCGACGATGTGAGCAGCCCCATCGCCTGTTCGGTGAAGGCGTCGAGGCCCGTCATCATCGACGTTTGATCGATCTCCCGTCGGATGACGTCGAAACTCTTGAGGAGTGATTTCCGGTCGGCCAGCCGTTCGAGAGTCACCCCGTTGAGGATCATGTCGTCCCGTGTTTCGCCCATCGGACGGAACGGCGAATGCGCGGTCCCCAGAAAACCGGGACCTGGTTCGTTGTAGGGACCGTGAGTGCAGGTGTAGCACAGACTGACATACGGCGGAGATTCTGGACGCGCCGGACCTTGCATTTTCGAGACCATCGTTCCGAACTGCGGCCAGCCGCCCGACGGCTTCTGCTTCTTCGGATCGTGGCCGTTGAAGACCTGGATCGCATCGTGATCGTGCTGGTTACCGACCAGCGAGCGAATCACCGTTAACTTGTCCGCCAGCATTGCCAGACGGGGAAATGCTTCACAGATTTCGAATCCGGGAACGTTGGTCGCGATCGGCCGCCACGGCCCAGCGATTTCCTTCGGCGCTTGCGGCTTGAGATCGAACATATCCTGGTGCGGGGGTCCGCCGACCAGGTAGATCATGATCACCGATTTCGGCGACTTGCGGCCCGACAGCGATTCCGCCCGCAGCAGATCCGGCAACGCCCACCCGCCAACCGTCCCCATCGCGGCGAGGGTGCCGATCCTCAAGATGTCGCGTCGCGAGACGCCGTCGCAGAAGTCACGAGTGGAGTGCATACGTCCCGGAATCGTCAACATGCTCAAACTCCAGCAGGCAGGGATTTTCCACGAATTGTGTCACCGTCGTGGCCATCCTTTTTGTATCAACAAATCCGCATACATGCCATTCTGATTCTCCCGGGGACCTCCGAGCGTGTAGAGCATGATGCACGAGCGCGCTCGGCCCAAAGGGCATCCTGGGAGTGAACGGAATTCAATCTTCGGTCCAAGGTTCCGGCCCGCAGCCTTTTGCCCCACAAGGTGGCAGGGCCATATTGACCAGCATGGACGCAATTCCGGAGCAGGTGTACGAGCCCTGGGGCTTGCAACCCATTTGTTTTCCGGCGAATCGTGGCCGGTTGGGAATACCGCATTGGTGACTTGGAATGGGCGGCGAGCACATCGCAATGCGGCTTCTTGCCCTCACGCTGGTCGAGGCAGCGTTTCTATCGTTGCCGCTGTAGAGTTTACCCGCTCACAGCATGAACGGTATATTGGAACTCGGAACGAACGGGTTGCAAGACCACAGCGGCAGTTCGTCTTGCAACTAGGTTCCTTCACTTCAAGCCACGATCTTGGTCCAAGCAGTTGGGAGGGAAACAATGACGCTTCGTATTCACCGCCCCTGGAGTTTGGTTCTTGCCCTGGTGGCCGTTCTCGCATTGCCGGCCACGGCCCGGCCTCAGGAAACACAGCCTACGAATCGGAAGGCGGCGGAAGATCAGCAAACGCCGCCCGTCAGAAACCCTGCGTTGCTGCAGGCCCAGTGTATCGGCGGTAGTCTGGTTAGGTTGACGATGCTCGATGACGAACTTCGGTTCAGAACTCGATACGGAGAACTTCTGATCCCGACCGCCGAGATTCGGCAAATCGAGTTCGCGATGCGGTTGCCCCAAGAAGTTGCCAAGCGGGTCGAACAGGCAATTTCCGACCTGGATGCTCCGGAGTTCAAAACTCGGGAAGCCGCCGGAGTCGAGCTGCTCGCTCTGGAGGAGCGAGCCTATCGATCGTTGCTGATGGCGGCCAATGATAAGTCGCCCGAGGTCAAGCGTCGCGCCGAACAGCTTTTGGAGAAGATACGGGAATCCATCCCCGAGGAGCGTCTGGCCGTGCGTGATAACGATTTGATCTACACCGACGACTCGAAGATTGCCGGCCTGATCGACGTCGAATCGTTGCAGGTCCACACGGCGGAGTTCGGTGACCAGCACCTGAAACTTGCCGATCTGCGAAGTGTGAAGTCGCCGGAAACCGAGGAGCCAGAGCCTAAAGACGTGCGTCCCGATCCGGGCGATCTGACCGCTTTCCAAGGTGAGATCGGCAAGAAATTCGCATTTCGTGTCACGGGCGGCGCGCCGCCGGCGCAGTTCGGATTCCCGCCGGGCTTTGGGTTTGTTTGGGGCACTGACGTTTACACGCTCGACTCGACCTTGGCGTTCGCAGCCGTGCATGCCGGTGTGCTGCGCTGCGGTGAGACCGGCGTAATTCGTGTTTCGATCGAAGGGCCCAAAACCGCGTTCGCGGGCTCGTCGCGCAATGGCGTGAACAGCGAGGCTTGGGACTTTTACCCGGCGTCGTACCGAATGAAACTCAAATGAATTCGCCCGCCCCCCTGCTGGTGTGAAGCTGCCCTGACTGCCGATACGAAGATTATGCCGGTGGTTTCGAACGGGTAGCTTGGGGGCCGCGGGGGCTTTGGACATGTCGAGAAGAGGTTGGCTGGGGAGTTTGAGTTGTGCTTTCGGCCGCCGCACCCCACGACGCCGACGGGAGTTCCGCCCCCATCTGCTCTGCCTCGAGCCGCGAAAGCTGCTGACCGTCCAAGGGATCGCGGGAGCAAGCGGATTGCAGTTCGTCGAGGGGACTAGCTCGACAGCCAACCTGGGCCAGTTCTTAGTCACCCCAAATGACGCGGGATTGCTCGCCACAATCGACTGGGGAGACGGTAAGACCGATCAAGGCCAGACCACCATCGGGAGCGACGGGTTGATCACGGTCAGCGGCCAGCACGCCTACGGCGACTCGGGAAGCTTCAGCCCGGTCGTGACCGTGACTGAAGTCACCCCAGCCTCATCCAGCGCCTCGGTCACGGCCAGCGCCATCGTCAGCGAAGACTTCGCGTTGCTCACGACGGCAACCCCGGTAACTGGCACCGAAAATGTCCCCCTCGGCAACGTCCAGGTGGCAAGCCTGACCACGCGCGACGCCGACGTCGCGGCCAGCGATTTCACGGCCACGATCGACTGGGGCGACTCCGTGACTTCGGCGGGCACAGTCTCGCCCGGCAGTGGGGGGGCATTTCTGATTACCGGCTCCCACACCTACTTGGACGAGGGCCCGTACCCGATTACGGTAGTAGTCACTGACGCCGACGCGGCGACCCCGGCAACTTCGATCTCCACGGTTGCCACGATCGCCAAGGGGCCGGACGGGGGCATCGCCGGCACGAGCGCCCAGGATTTCGTCGGGCATGCGTACCGCGGCATTCTCGGTCGCCCCGCCGACCAACCATCGTTCAAGAGCTTTTCGCAGAGCTTGCTGCAAGGAACACCGTTTGTGACGGTCGCCGAAGCGCTCACGCACAGCCCGGAATACTACGCCTTGGTCGTTGACCATGCGTATGCATCGTACTTGGGCCGCAGTCCCGACGCCGGTGGGCGCGCCTACTGGATCGGAAAGTTGGAACAGGGGCTAACCGACGAGGCCCTGGCGGCGCAGATCATCGCCTCGGACGATTACTTCCACAACGCCGGCGGCTCCAACGACGCCTGGATCAAGGCAACCTACCAAGACCTGCTCGGACGTCCGGCTGATGACGCCGGAGAGAGCTTTTTCCTGAATGGGTTGTCGCACGGGCTGACCAGGTATCAAGTCGCGCTGGCGATCGCCACCGGCGCGGAACACGAGAGCCTCGTCATCGAGGCCGACTATTCGCACTACCTGGGTCGAGCGGCGAGTGATGGCGAAGTCGACTTCTGGGTACGGAAACTGGGACTGGGCCTTTCGGATGAAGACTTGATCACGCAGATCGTCACTTCCGACGAGTACCTGCAGCAGATCAGTTCTTGAGCCGGCCCTGATGGCGACCGGCCGATCAAGGTCGAGCATTCGGTCGTTCAGACGGACGATTAGCCGTGTCCGTCCTTCGGCCTGGATGTCGAATTGTTGGCCATTCACTTCTGCGATGACCTCCGTGCCTGCCTGCACTTGGTCGGAATCGACCGCCAACCAGTAGAACCGCTTGACCTCGCCGCTGGCGAATTTGTTGCCCAACTTCTTAGCACGGTTTCTTGCCACCGTGCCCGGAAAATGGCGGCGGCAACGGGCGCTCGAAAAATCGTGAAACGCGCCGGTCGATCGTGCACCGGTGGCGAACAGAATCACTACCTCACAAGAACTTTTGGCCCACTCTTTATCCGCCGCCGACACCATTGAGCCGGACAGGAGGCTGCTGGAACCTGATGGCTCCTTGAACGTTGCGGATTGCTTGCGAAGACCATGAGGGGCAGAAAGACCTCGTGGTCGGCCGAGTTGAGTCTCCTGTTTGTAGCGATCGTCCGACGCGAACACGATCGTGGTCGGCGAAATGTTTCAGATCGAGGCCGCCTCGGCGAGCCTCTCGAATCGCTTGATGTGATCTGGGGTGGCACGCGATTTGCTCGTGTTCGGGTTGCCCGATTCTTCGGACGTATCGCTTACGTGAGGTGCGAGATGACCGGTAAAATCCGCGTCTGGCCGCGCAGACTGGAGAGAGGTTATTTCCTGACTCGCATCGCGTCGTTCGCCGACGCCACCTGGCTTTGCGGCATCCTGCGTTCTGCCGGTTATGATGCGCACGACCCCGTGCGACACGATCGGTTCGACATTCCCAACGCGTGGCGCCTATACGTTTCGGACTTGACCAGTGTCGACATCTTGAAGGCTTGCGGCGAGGTTGAGGTCGTCGGCGATTCTCCAGGGAGCCTGACCGACCGCCCTCGTCTCTGACGCTTGGCCGTTTGTGGCGCTTGCTCGTTGTCAGCCTCTACGTTCCCTTGGTAGTCCGCCTGCTTTACGAACGGGCTGCAAGGTTCCGTTTGTAGGTTTGCCTGGGCTATATACCCAGCGAGCTCGGCGCGCCGCTCACGGCGACCTGCAACGCGCGGGTTGGCGCGACGCCGGGCTTGTGGTCTACTGGTCGCCTTGGGCAGCGTCTCGGTTGGCCCCCCGTCAGCGCGTTACCACCGGGGTGGTCGGGAGGCTTTTGCCGGAGTGGCGGAATGGCAGACGCGCTGGATTCAAAAGTTAACTGGCCGGTCGCCCTAAGTCGTTTGTCTAACTGACCCCTCCGCCGTACAATGTACCTCGATGGTACAGATTTGGTACATCTGCTGCCGTGAAGTTGGCCTGACATTGCCTTTCCACGAAAGGCCGCCAAATGGCAACGCTCCAAGAACGGAACGGTAGCTTCCGTGTTCTCTTCTGCTGGCATGGCAAACGCGAAACCTTCACCCTCGGCCAAGTGTCGCGCGACGAGGCCGAGAACAAAGCCTCGCAGGTTGATTACCTGCTGATGAGGCTGAAGCAGAAGTTCATTACGATGCCTCCCGGCATCGACATCGTTACCTTCCTTGAATTTGACGGCAAGCCTCCCGTCGACGACAGCAATCCGCCGCCGCCCGCCAAGTTGACGCTGGCCAAGGTCTGCGATCGGTATCTGAGCACGCACGAATCCTCCCTCGAACCTTCGACCGTTTACGGAATGCGGTTGCATTTCAATCACCTCCGCAAACACCTAGGCGACGCATTCCCGATTGGCGAGCTTTCGCTTGCGGACCTCCAGCAATACGTTGACCGCCGCGCCAAGGCGAAGGGAACCAACGGCCGAAAGCTGTCACCGGCCACGATCAAGAAAGAAATCGTTTCGCTTCGCACGGCCTGGAACTGGGGTGTCAAGATGAAGCTGGTGTCCGGCCGCTTCCCCTACGACGGCCTGCGGTATCCCAAGACCCACGACAAACCGCCGTTCTTGACGCGCCAGGAGATCGAGCGACGGATCAAGGGCGGTGGTCTCACCGCGGCGGAGAAAGCTGAGCTTTGGGACGCCCTTTATTTGCAGGCAGGGGAGATCGACCAACTCTTGCAGCACGTCAAGGACGCAGCAACGCACCCGTTCCTCTACCCGATGTTTTTCTTCGCCGCACATACCGGGGCCAGACGATCCGAGATCATCCGCACCCGTACCGCCGACCTCGACTTCGTCGGCAAGGTGGTCACCATTCACGAAAGAAAGCGGGTCAAGGGCCGGATAACCACCCGCCGAGTACCGTTGTCGCCGCAACTGGTCGGCGTGCTGAAGGACTGGCTGGCGATCCACCCCGGTGGACAATACCTGTTCTGCCACGCGACGACCGTCAAGCGGAGCCGCAAACGGAGCCTCACGACCGGCCACAAGGACCAAAAGACGCGAGCCAAGACCGTCAACGGGCGGCTGGTGGGAGTCAAAAAGCGTGGTGCGTTGGCCATCGGACCGCTGACCAGGGACGAGGCCCACGACCACTTCAAACGCGTCCTTCGCGACAGCAAATGGGAGGTCCTACGAGGATGGCACGTTTGCCGACACGCTTTTATCGGTACGTGCGCAAGCAAATGCGTCGATCAGCGGTTTATCGACGAATGGTGCGGCCACATGACCGAGGAGCAACGCCGTCGGTATCGGCACCTCGCCCCGTCAGCCCAGCAGGAGGCGTTGGCGAAGGTCTTCGCTTAGATGTTGCTATTCCTCCACCTCAGCCTGTCCACGTAGCCAAGCGTATGCGAGGCTCCCATTTTCGGGTGAACCAGCGGCGTGTGCGAGTGTCCTTACTCTCCTGGCAAGAAGGTAACACGAGGGCCGTGAAACGCATGAACCCACGCGAAACACTCGATCCTTCAGTTTGGAGACGTCCATCCGAGGAGGAGCTGCTACGTTACATCGATCGGCTGATTCCCACTCACGAAGCCGGCCGCGCCCATTCCCCCAGCCGAGGGCGAAGATTGACCTTTGATATGACACTCGACGTTCACTCGGTGTCCCTCTACTGTTATCTAAAATGGAGGTTCGGCGCGCCCAACGGTGTTGCGATGATGATGGGCGATGGCGGAACACAGGATCTCTATCACTGGCACTACACGCTGCTGTCGGCCGGGACGTTCTTTGACATTCATTCAACGCAGATGGGCATCGAATTCCAATGTCCGGACCTCGAAGACTCACCTGAGTTGGAGCAGTGGCTGAAGGGGGCAATTCTGGCCGACATGGACACACATCGCAACGATATCGCTCGCGAGAAACAACGGCTTGAGAATTGGACAATCTTCGTAAATCCCTACCAGCGCCTCGATGAAGTAATCAGCGGACTGGAAGCCCGGGCGTCAGGTTTCAATCTGGCTCTCCCAAAGCTAAAGCCAATGACCATTGCTGGCGGCCAATGGAACGAGGATACTCTGCGCACATTTGAGATCGCTGCAACGGAGTATGGCGAGAGGCTTGCTGACGCGCAAACCGTCGGAC